>ERZ813253.458-NODE-458-length-14542-cov-4.055914_pt1 | contig 14542 bp, 7 predicted proteins | sample MGYA00520893_ERZ813253 | MGnify/ENA primary metagenome ERZ813253 (study PRJEB31669, sample SAMD00080414) | marine metagenome | biome: oceanic hadal pelagic zone biome; feature: marine hadalpelagic zone; material: sea water | place: Pacific Ocean:Izu-Bonin Trench...
CGCTTCATCTTGTTGCAAATCTGCAACAATTCCATCGACTGATGCTTCGATATCTGCGCGATCTGCTAGTACTACAAGTGGGAGATCTTCTGCGTTTGGTGAAAAAAAGTTCCACTGTGGTGAAAGAATCGTTGCTGCAAAGATCAGGCCAAGTACGCCAATCCAAGCACATGTCTTTGGAAAAAGTAGTGGAAAATAATTGCGAAGGTTCGTTTCTACTTGTTCTTGCTCTACAGTTGCCATCGCATCATCAAGGACGACTGTTGCAAACGCATCTTCGCGGTCAACACCTGAAATTGCAGAACCAATACGATCTCGCAATTTCATCCGTTGATCTACTTCGGCGGCGCTGAATAAACGATCATGGCGAGATCGCTTCCAAAATATGATGACACTTGCGATCCAACCCACACCTACAACAGTCCCAACTATTTCCCAGGGCACGAAAGCCGCGCTTGTGCATCGATCGATGAGTGCAATGAAAGCAAGGCTACAGGCAATCCAAAACAACACAGACGTTGCCCAAACAATAGTGTCTTGCATTTGCATTCTGCGAGCAGCGATATTGGCAATGGTGATCAGTCGTCGCATAGGTCGTACCTCTCATAGGAAGTGTACGTCAAAAAACTCTCAAATCACAGTAGTTCTTCGAGCAATCTTACTTTTACGGCCTCTAATGGCTCTTTCACTCTCGCGCCAGCTGCATGGATATGGCCACCTCCACCGAAAACTCCCGCAAGTTTGTTCACGTCAATCAGTGAGGAGGTATCACTTGGTAATGCTGGTTTTGAACGAAAACTCATTTTAGTAATGCCGGGGTTCGAATCCGTAAGTAGAACTGATGCTTGCACACCTTCAATCACCATCGGTGTATTCACAAGACCAAGGATATCTGTGCTATCACCACCTGTCTCGACAAAATCAGTGGAGCGTAATGTCATGATTGCAACATGCTCAACAATTTCGAGACTTGCGAGCATTCGCTGAAGGAGTCCCATCTTCGCAGGTCTTGCTGTTTCTTCCAACGACCGATAGATGTCATATCGATCGATATTGTGTTGTAATAATTTCGAAGCATCTGCAAAACACCGTGCGTCAGCATTTGAGAATCGAAACCAACCTGTGTCAGTTGCTAAACCAACAAACAATGCTTCAGCGATGCAGCCTTTTCCAGTACCAAGATCAATCTTCAAAGTTTCAAGTAACTGCATCACAACTTGGGTTGCTGCGGCTGCTGTGACATCGACAATTCGATCTGCAGCAACGTCATCACCGTTTGCGTGGTGGTCAAGCCCAATCACTAGTTTTGCATGTTCACGGAGCCACGGTTCCGCGGCCTCTAACTGTGACCATGCTCCGGTGTCTACAATAATAATGAGTTCTGGAGTTTCTTCAGGAAAACCATCAACTTCGATAAATCGAATTGGTGTATCTCCAGCAATAATTTCTAAGCCATGTTCAAGTGGCCCTGCGATCAACACGCCTACATCCTTGCCTATGGAACGAAGTGCTCGGTACATACCAACAACCGAGCCGATTGCATCTCCGTCAGGTTTGCGGTGCGTCGTAATTGTAATTCGACTTGCATTGCGAATTCTTTCAGCGATAGCCTCGAAAGTGGTGGTCGTTACATAGGAGATGGACTGTGTTGTCATGTGTTCCTTTCAAGTAGTCGACATGTTTGTTCGACATCAGTTTGAATTGCATTCTTTAATTCCTCGACAGTATCGAATCGTATCTGATCTCGGAGCCTATGGTCAAAGGTCAATTCTAATTCCCAGCCGTATAAATCGGAATCACCATGGAACCCGATGAGATGCGCCTCACATGTTCGAGCATGTTCCCCAAAGGTTGGCTTTGTTCCAATGCTAATCGCAGCGGGGAAAAAAGTGCCATCTTGAAGAATGCCTCGGCCAGCGTAGATGCCATCAGCAGGGAGTAACGTGTTTATTTTCTCGATATTTGCAGTTGGAAAATCCAACGTACGGCCTCGTTGATCACCTGAAGTAACAATTCCAGAGACAGAAACTGACCTACCAAGCACAATCTGTGCATCTTCTACGCGACCCTCTTGAATAAGGTTGCGAACCATCGAACTGCTTGCTCGGTGCACAGATTGATCTTGCAATGTAACCTCCAGTGGTGGAATGATCTTGGTAGAAAAACCAAACGTAGTACCAAGTTTCTGAAGATCTTCTAATGTCCCAACTCGATTTTTTCCAAAACGGAATCCATCACCTTCCACAACAAATTGCGGCGTGAGTGAGTTGACAAAAGATTCGACAAACGCTTCTGGAGATTGGCTCAACAATGCCTCGCTAGGTTTCAATTCCACAACTTCATCTGCGCCTGCTTCGAGAAGCAACGCACGACGATGCGTAAATGATGTCAATCGTTCAACCTCAATATCTGGGTGTAAAAACACCGCTGGGCTAGGATTGAAACTCCAAATCACCACTTTTCCGTGGCCAACAGTGGCCCTCGCCCCTTGCACAATCGCCACATGCCCGCGGTGTACGCCATCAAAATTTCCTATCGAAAGTGCAACATCCATCATGTGGTCATTTTACTGTACCTGACCTGGGATCGGTTCGATCAACGGCTCATTGACAGTTGGTCAATATTGGGTTGAATAGAGGGGCTTTTGCGGTTCTAATACGCAAAATGGCAATCAAACCACAACAACCAGTTGGCAGCAAACCAGAAGATGCTACCCAAGTCATCGATCATGTGACAAATAGCCTCAGAGCCACGGCAGAAGAAGTTGTCCCATGGTTCCTAGATCAGATGCCTCTGATGTACTTTCAAGATACAAGTGAAGAGGATCAACTTGCCCATTTGCGAGCGATGATCGCAGCAAAAGCATCGGGCAGACCCATCGAACTCACACTTCGATCTGAAGACTCCTCGCAGTGGACAATGATACGACCTCGTGACTATCCGGGTGTACTTGCAGAAATCATGGAAGAACTTCCATGGGATCAAACACTTCGAACAGCAAAAATTCATACCGCAACCGATGGCGAATTGGTTCTCGATACGTTTGAATTTGGAGAACCAACTCCCTTCACAATTGATGATACGGACCATATTGATCGCTTAAACGAGATGATCGACTACGCAGAACAACATATGCCAGACATCACAGTTGAACAAGTGCGTGAATACTTTGCAAGAAGTAGCGAAGAGTACATCATGACTGTGACACCACTTCGAATGGCAAAGCACTGGAAACTTGTTGATCGACTTTCTGGAACTGACGGAACAACCGTTGAACTTGAACGGGAAACCGACCCAACACTCAGTCGGATCATCGTCGCTGTGAGCAACTCAACACGAAGATCAATGTTGCAACGCATTGCAACAAGGCTCAGCAAATCAAGGGTGAATATCCACCGCGCGTACTTAGATAGTATTGACGATGGCAAGAACGGTTGGATTACCCTTGTTGGTTGTGTAGTGCAAGGACCTGAGGGTGGACCCATTGATGAGTCTAGTGATCTCTGGAAAGAAATTCGCCAAGATCTCCTCCGACTTAAGTGGTACGACCAACGATCACTCGATCTTGGATACGATCATCCAGAACTTGGGTTATGCAAAGCAGAAATTATTACGGCCCTGCTCGATCTCTCATATCAAATCCTCGTCAAGAAGAATCCCTACGCATTTAACCCAACTAGACTGCATTCCCTGATGATTGGGAACATTGAAGTTGCAGCAACTATTGCCCTCTTGCTCCAACAACGATTCAACCCAGATGACTTGATGTCTGACAAAGCGTACGACGCTGCACGTGCAACCATTCATGAGCAGATTGAAAATACAGTTGACCTAGAAGATGCAAGAACACTTTTCGAAACGATGCTCAACGCTGTCCATGCTGTCAAACGAACAAACCTGTTCCTTGAAGATCGGTACGCCCTCTCCATGAGAATTGACGCGTCTATTCTTACAACAGAAGAGCGACCTGAATGTCCTTTTGGTGCTTTTTTCATCCATGGCAGAGATTTCAACGGATTCCACGTTCGATTCCGCGACATTGCACGCGGTGGCGTTCGAGCCATTTTTCCTCGCGGCGTGGAGCAATACTCTCGTGAACAAGAACGACTCTACGACGAAGCATACAACCTTGCATTTGCACAGCAGTTAAAAAACAAGGATATTCCAGAAGGCGGGTCGAAGGCAGCGCTGTTGATTCATCCCCGTGGACGAATCAGCCGAAGCGTCAAGGCATTTGTCGACTCACTTCTCGATCTCATCACCCCAGAAGAGAAAACAGCATCCAGAGTTGTTGATCGATTACATCACGATGAGTTGATTTACCTAGGTCCAGATGAGAACATCACACCCGAATTGATTGAATGGATTGTTGATCGAGGGCAGCGCCGAGGCTACCCAATGCCAACTGCACTGATGAGTTCTAAGCCCGGTGCTGGAATCAACCATAAAGAATATGGCGTGACAAGTGAAGGCGTGATTGTCTTCCTCGATACCGCCCTGCGCTCTGTTGGCATCAACCCTGAAACGGAGATATTCACGATCAAGATGACTGGTGGTCCTGATGGTGACGTGGGTGGCAACTGCATTCGCATCCTTCACCGCGAATATGGTGAGAATGCAAAAATTGTTGGCATCGCTGACGGGTCAGGCTGCTGTGAAGATCCACAAGGTCTAGATCACACTGAACTTTTAAGACTCTTCGAAGAAGTCCTGCCCATTGCCAACTTTAATAAGGAAAAAATTGGTCCAAATGGTTGGATCGCATCCGTCGATGATCCAGAGGGCGTGCATTTTCGAAACACGTTGCACGATCGTATCCACGCAGATGCATTTTTACCATGTGGTGGAAGACCCGCAACCATTCATGGAGGCAACTGGAAAAACTTCCTCAAAGATGATGGCACGCCAAGCAGTAAAGTCATTGTTGAAGGCGCAAACCTCTTTCTTACACCAGATGCCCGAAGAGAACTTTCAAATGCTGGTACTCTGATTCTTAAAGACTCCTCTGCGAACAAGTGTGGTGTGATCTGTTCAAGTTTTGAAGTCGGTGCTTGTATGTTACTCAACACCGAACAATTTATGAAAATCAAAGAAACATTTGTAGAACAAGTGCTTATTCGACTTCGCGACCTTGCTCGAGCAGAAGCAGAATTACTCGCTCGTCTACACCAACATCACCCACACTTGCCATTACCTGAAATGAGCATCCGTATTAGTAAGATGATGTCACGAACTGCGGACTCCATCATCAAACATTGGGATTCGATGAGTGACGTACAACAACTTGAATTGCAACGTCTCGTCACTGAACACCTTCCAGCAATTCTTGTTGAAACTGCAGGTGATCGACTTTGGACAGAAATGCCAACAGCGTACATCCGATGGATGATGGTGAAATCGCTTGCTGCACGCATGGTCTACCGCGAAGGATTCGAGTATCTCGAAACGATGGAAGATGACGATCTTGCTGGTTTGGCTCTGCGTTATCTTTTCCTTGAAAAAGAACGTACCACCCTTGTTGATGCTGTTTTAGACTCTGATTTACAGGATAAACGCAGAATCGCTTCTCTTTTACAAGATGCGGGTATATTCTCAACGATGGGTCGCCGCAATACTGAACTCTGATGCGACGTCTTCCATACTCTATAATTATGGAGAAAAGTTCATGAAATTTTTAATCATTACAGGATTAGTCGCAATCACATCAACGCAAACGCTCTTTGCATGGCAACCTACAACAGTTGCAATGGAACCCATCGATGCAAACAGTACCATCACAGATGTCACGCTCTATCGAGGTCGCGCAGCAGTCACGCGAAGCACCCAACTAGATCTTAGTGTTGGGGGATGGTCAATTTTCTTTCGAGATCTTCCAAGTTCAGTCACGCTTGATTCGGTTCAAGCGAGCGTGAAGGGCAATGCAAAATTAATTGCAGTCGACACGACTACATTTCCAATCGAGAAAGATAATAACAAACTTCTCAAGGAACTTAATCAACAAATTTCTCAGGTTGAAGAGAAAATAGCACTTGCATTGGCTGAAAAAGAATCATTGAACATGCAGTCATCGTTTCTTGAAACCCTTGTGCAACGATCTGCAACTGAGCAAGAAGCAGCAGTTGACCTTGACGCATTCCAAGCACAACTTACGTTCATTGGTAATGAAATGACATCGCTAGAAAGTAAAAAACTTGCCAACAAAAAGTTGCGAGAAGAACTCACAAACCAACGAAACACGCTTATCAAACGAAAAAATAACATCTCAAATGAACGCCATGAACAACGCGATGCAATCATCAACATTGTTGTTTTTTCGCAGGACAACATCACCATCGATCTGACGTACCTTGTCCATCATGCTTCTTGGGAACCAACATATTCAATTCGCGCATCAGAGGGTGGAGAGTCGATCACAATTGATTATGACGCAAAGGTTGTTCAATATTCTGGTGAGGACTGGAAAGATGTCAATGTGACCCTCTCTACTGCTCAGCCACAACGATCGGCAAGCCCACCAAAACCGGATCCGTGGTTCGTTGATGTCAAACAACCTCCTCCTCCTCCAACAGCAAGAAATAACAAAAACCGCAGTCGTGGCACGGTCGCCAATTACGCAAGTGTAGGTACTGAGTTGACTCAAGAAGATGCTGAATTGTCTTTTGCATGGCAACTCGGCAGAGCAGCATCTGCAGCGTCTGTCAATAGTGATGGACCAGCGGTAAGTTTTACATTGCCAAGAACAATCACTGTTCCATCGAACCGAAACGAGACGCAAAAAACAGCCATCGCATCCATTGAAACAACTGCGAGTCTTTTCAGAGTCGCTGTTCCGATGATCACCGATTCCGTTTTTATTCGAAGTGAAGTAACAAACGATTCGCTCTTCATTCTTTTGCCCGGCGAAGCATCGATTTTTCATGGCAGCGATTTTGTTGGTCGAACTGTATTGCCCACAGTAGCACCAAGTGAAACATTCTCACTTGACCTTGGGATTGATCCAAAAATAGTCGCAACACGAACGCTCATAGAAAAGATAACTTCTTCGACTGGCCTGTTTGGTAGTTCAAAAGAAACGCTTTATGATTACCGACTGACGATTTCAAATGGACACGACACTGCTCTTGATGTGCATGTCTGGGATCGCATCCCAGTTTCTCAAAATGAGGATATAGAAGTAGAACTCAAAAACCAATCCGCCCATCTTTCGACAAATGCCAAGTATCTTCAAACTGATTTTCCTCGCGGTCTGCTGCGGTGGGACTTGTCCATTCCAGCAAATAGCACTGGAGAAGCAAGTTTCATTCTGACATGGCAAGTTGATATCGCCAGAGGAAAAGATATAGAAATGACTCCCCTGCCAGAATAACGAGCGTAGAATCAAAGCGACTAGGTAATCCACACCCTATTTTGAATGCTACAATGCATCTTTTCGAGCGAATACTCTTTTTGCTTGGTTTGAGGAACCATTTATTCATGTTTCGTACCCCTAAAACACTCGTAACGAAAACCATATTTCAACTCACTCGACTTAGTTCTATTGGGATATGTTCAATTCTTCTCTGCAGTTGTCAAGAAGAGGCGAGTTCTTCTGACGCTGCAAACCTTGAAAAACTCATGCACGAGTTGAACACGGCGGTCCTCAGTGATGATGCATCTGGCTTGGAATCGATTATCTCCCAAGCGAAAAGGCTTTCGCAAGGTTCGGGGGCGACTGCAAAGACCCTCATTCTTTCCACAGCTCAAGCAAAATTAGGGAAGATTAGTGGCAAGAGAATATCCGGCGAAACCGCCTTGGTGAGTGCAAGTTTTAAACATGCAGTACTTGTTGCAAATCAAGCTTCGATGTTACGCTCCGCTGCAATTGCAATGTCAGCAGCAGCAAAACTAGATGGCGGTGACGCAGCAGCAACATACCAAACAAGTATGAAGCAAGTGAAAGAGACATTGCATAGGCAACTTGATCAAGCCCGCGCAGACATCTCAAGGCTCTCCTATGAAAGTGAAAAGGCAGAAGTAATTGCAAAAGCACTGCTTGAAGAAGCGAATACACTTCTTGTAATAGCTGAAGAACTCGATGATGTTGATGGACTAAAGCCATTTAAAAAGGGAATGGCAAAGATGAGAAAATCTGACCAATCCCACCTCCTTGCGGTAACAAAGGAAATTGAATCGACATTCATTGCTGCAAGACAAGCTGACGATGCTTCAGTGGAACTCGAAGCAATGGCACTTCGATTACAAGGCATACGTTATTCTATGGAGTTGCTTGGAACGTTTCGCCAAACATCTAAAGAAGGTGCAAGTGAACTTCGCAAACTTGCAGATGAACGTGATAGTGCAAGTGCAGCCATTCTGACTAAATCAACACAATTGGCGAGCGAACTTCTTACCCGCTGGGAATCTGCTTCAACATTACTTGAAGAGTCCATTCAATCAAGAGGTGGTGGAAGATCAACACAGTCAAAGGAAAGTAAAGCCGCTGGAGATTCTTGGAAATTAAAAACTGCATGGTCCCTTGGCCAAATGCAAGAATTCCAAGTCAATTTCCTTACTGAGCAATGTGCTGCACTAACCGAAGTACTCGATTCCGGAATCGTGACGGGGGCAACCAGATGGCAAACAATCCTTGAAGCATGTCAAGCACAGGTAACACAATTCACCGCTGCATCATTACAGTCATATGAAAAGGCAAAGGAAACTGCAAGAGAACTCGGTCGCGATGGGGAGGGTTCCGTATTTCAACTTGACGTTCGCATTGCTAAATTAAGTGGTACCGCAAGTCCTGTAACTCCAAAGACACCAGAAGAGACGCCACAAGACAACACTACTTCCCAATCAACGAGTACAGGTAGTGGCTTTAGTACGCCGCAGGAACTTGTTGTGTTCATCAACGAGAATTTCGGTTCTGCAGCGGAATCAAAAGCATACTTGAAAAAAACACCAAATGCGAAAAAAGTCTTCGATGCAGTCCAATCTCTCTATGCAGGATTCGATCAACTTTCAACTGCCATCGACGAGAAATTTGGAAACAAAGGCAGCAGTTCGCTCCGCGCCTTTGAAGATATGCTCCCTGAGTTTGCTGCAGACCCTAGCACTATTGTCATGGTTTCTGATGATACAGCAACGATTACAGTATCAAACCAGTTGTATACGATGTTAAAAACTGAAAATGGTTGGCTTGTCGACTTTGATGCTGTCGTAGAGTCAGAGGGGTTGATGCAAAAACTTCCACAAATCACAAGGGTTGTTCGCGCGTTACAAAGCGTTACCGCTCAAATCAACGACGGTTCCATCACGGATGTAGGGCAACTTCAATTTGCCATCGGCGCCGCCATGATGGGTGGCTAAGAAACTATCTCGCTGATAGTTTCTTTTGCTGCTGCCCTAACAATCTCTGCTTCCTCTGTATCTTGGGCAATAGCGACCAACTTGTTATGTAACTCCTTGTCTTGAGTTTTCGACAATAAATTCCCTGCAACGATCACTGCATTTCGACGAAACATGTCGAGTTTCGCTCGCTTCATCGCCGAGCTGCGAATTGCACTTCGGCGATCATCTTCGGTCCAGCTCAGCACTTCTAAGAGATCAAGTGAGACTGTATTTGACTTGTACTCGCTGCGTACCTCTGCAACCTTCGTTTTTTCAGTTTGTTGGTTGTGCGGACAAACTTCTTGGCAAATGTCGCACCCAAACAACCACTCGCCGATGCCTTCAAACCACTTTGGCTCTATTTGATTTCGATGTTCAATCGTCAAGTAACTGATGCATGCTCTGGCATCGACTGACCAAGGCGTGATTGCATCAGTTGGACACGCATCGATGCAGCGAGTGCAACTTCCACAGGGATCAATTTCAATATTGTCACCAGTGGGTTCCAATGGTGCCGTCGTCACGATCGCACCGAGCATCAACCAACTTCCAACACTCTGGTCAATGAGTAATGTGTGCTTACCAATTGCACCAATTCCAGAGGCAGCTGCAAATTCACGCTCAAACAGCGGCGCGGTATCAACACACACTCGGAAGATAAAACTCTCGTCTATTGCACGCAGCACGTCGCACACTGTATGTAATCGCTTTTTCATGACCTTGTGATAATCACTCCCTCGAGCATACCGAGCAATTCTTCCATGTCGTGGCGGAAGTGGTTCGTCCTCTGCCCCACCATATCGGTCCGCAACACATATCACTGACTTTGCACCTTCAACAAAAAGAGTAGGATCAAGTCGCAGCGATACATTGTTCGCAAGCCACGCCATTTCTCCATGTTTTCCACCATGCAACCATTGCTCAAACTCTGTTGACCACTTCGACTTCCTCGCATCAGCCACACCCACAAGCGAAAACCCATGTTCTTTACATAGTGATACGACCTGTTTGGTGTTGAGCATCTATCTACTTTCGGGGGTCTTCAAGGGTCACTATTTCTAAGTTTGCATATTCAAGAACGAGATGTTTCGTGCCACTTTGAAAATCGATGGTGACTGTCGAGCCACGTTCTCTTCGCAACACGCGTTGCACCCTGCCAACACCAAACCGTTTATGCCTGACAACAGTGCCAAGAGTAATTTCGCGGTCATGATCCGACGGTTCTAATTCTGGGATAATTTGCGTATCCCACGTTTCAACAATTGTTTCTTGGTGCGTGTGATCTCCACTCATTTCTTGTAAAAAACGGCTTGGTATGGCTCGCTCGGTTAACCCTCGTTGTGTCCGGCGCATGGTTGAACTCAAAAGCAAATGTTTCCTCGCTCGAGTGATGCCAACAAAACACAAACGGCGTTCTTCCTCCATTTGTGTTTCATCAAACAACGCGCGGATGTGCGGCAGCAGACCATCTTCAAGACCAGCGATTACTACAAAATCAAATTCTAATCCCTTCGCAGCATGCAGAGTCATTAAGGTCACTGCTCCAATTCGCGGGTCGATTGCATCGGCATCGCTCACAAGTGCAACGTGTTCTAAAAACGCAAAGAGTTGTTGCAATGGGGAAGCCTCATCATCGGTGGATTTTGCTTCAAAATCTGCAGCAGCAGAAACCAATTCTTCTAGGTTTTGAAGACGCTCTAGATCTTCCTCGGTCCCGATCTTATCCAATGACGCTTCGAGCCCAGATTCTCGAACGACTCGTTCAACCAGATCAGCTAACGACGCTGCTGCAGTCAAACTCTGCGTCGAATCTGCATCTACTCGCCATTTTGTCATCATTTCGTGAAAGGTTTGCAACGATTTTGCAGCTCGGGCAGTAAAGCCAAGTTCTTTTGATGCATGCTCGGAGGCTGCAAGCATGTTCAAACTTCGGGAAGAAGCAACTTGTTCAAGTCGGACGAGGGATGTTTTGCCAATCCCCCTCGCAGGCGCATTAATGATTCGTCTAAATGCAACATCATCTTTTGTATTCACAAGTAAACGTAAATACGAAACGGCATCTTTTACTTCTCGACGGCCATAGAATTCAGTGCCTCGTGCAACGATGTAAGGTATCCCCTCGTCACGAAACGCGTCTTCAAGTACACGACTTAGAGCATTCACACGATACAAGACTGCCATCTCCTTGAAGGGTGTACCATCTTCATGCAAGCGTTTGACTTCTTGAATAATTGCACTTGCTTCTTCATGTTCATTGGATAATGTCACGATGATGGGTTTATGCCCATCTTCAAGGTCTGTATAGATGCGTTTGTCTTTACGGAGTTTGTTGTAGGCAATAAGTTTTGCAGCGGTCTGGACAATAAAACCTGTACTTCTAAAATTCCTTCCAAGTGGAACAACGAGGGCATTTTCATACTGACTTTCAAAATCAAGAATGTTTGAAATATCCGCGCCTCGCCACGCGTAAATCGATTGGTCAGGATCACCCACCACGCAGATATTCTTGTGTTTTGAAGCGATGTGGTCTGCGATGACAAATTGCGTTCGATTTGTATCTTGGTATTCATCGATCAATACATATTGATATCGTTCTTGTAATTCGCTTCGTACTTCTGCATCAGAGCCAAGTAACGTTGCAACGCAGAGCAACAAGTCGTCAAAATCAACGGCATCATTTGAGCGAAGTTCCTTTTCATATGCACGATAGATTTGTGCAATTGTTTTCGAGTGAAAATCAGTTGCATTGGCAGCAAATGATTCGGCATCAAGCAACTGATTTTTTGCGCCACTGATCACTGAAAGAACTGAAGCGGGTTTCCAATTTGATTCGTTCAAATCACACGTGCGAATCGCAGTTTTTACAGCCGATCTCTGATCTGCCGTATCGTAAATCGTAAAAGAACGAGTACCTATGATTCGATCCCCCCATATCCGAAGTGTGCGAGCGCAAAACGAGTGGAACGTTGAGACTGTCAAACCGTTTATTCCGTGAGTGTTTGGATCGATCAACGCAAACACACGTTCTCGCATTTCTGCTGCTGCTTTGTTTGTAAAGGTCAATGCAAGAATGTTCCACGGGGGCACACCGCTTGCAACAAGGTTTGCGATCCTCTTTGTAACAACTGTTGTCTTCCCTGAACCGGGACCCGCGAGTACCAAAAGAGGTCCCCCGACATGTGTAACGGACTCGATCTGGGCGTCCGTGAGCCCCTCTATGATTGCTTCCATGCTTCTCATATGTGCAGTGTACACCTCATTTAAGCAGACCCTCTTTTTCACTCCAAAGGGCCATTCACTGAGATAATTCCTTCATTGACGAGTCTCGCGACACCCCATCCACAGCCACCTTTTGGTGATCTACTTAGGTACTCGCCCATAACTCCTTGATTTTGAGGTCATTAGCAATAAAATCAAAGAAGCACAAGATTTTGCGGTTTGGATAGTTACAGACGCAAGATGTGGTAGTACGATATTCATATGTTGGCAGTTGTGTTGTGCGGGGCTTTGAGTGAGAGGATTGACGGAAAAAGCATGAAAAACAGGCAAATAAGGATGATTGTTGCAAAAAAGACAGAAAATAGCAGCGTTTTTGAGGTTTAAACGGTTTGGTGTAACGGCTCCTATATAAAAGAGGTTATTGGATATAGAAAATGACGGTAGATACGTGCAAGGAAGCAAATAAAGAACGATGAAGATTACAAGAAGATTTACAACTGCTGATACTGACGTGTGGAATTCTGTAGAGTGGACAACACGGTCAACGAAAATTACAAACGCCGACGGGTCAATCGTTTTTGAAATGAACGATGCAGAAATGCCCTCGCAGTGGAGCCAACTTGCTTCCGACATTATGGTGAGTAAATATTTCCGTAAGTCGGGTGTGCCACTGATGAAGGAAGACGGTACTCCCGAGATAGATGCCAAAGGCAAACCAGTCACAGGACCAGAACAATCAGCACGTCAAGTCATCCATCGCCTTGTAGGTTGTTGGCGAAGTTGGGGTGAGTCACATGGCTACTTCGACACCCCTGAAGATGGTGAAACGTTTTACGATGAACTTGTTTGGATGATGTTGCACCAAATGAGTGCGCCAAATAGTCCACAATGGTTTAACACAGGTTTAAACTGGGCATACGGTATTACTGGCCCTGCACAAGGACACGTGGTCGCCGACCCAGAAACAGGCAGGGTACACCCCGCGCCCGATGCATACTCTCACCCACAACCACATGCGTGCTTTATCCAATCTGTTGCTGACGATCTTGTCGGCGATGGCGGCATTATGAACCTATGGCTTCGTGAAGCACGACTCTTTAAGTATGGCTCAGGAACTGGATCAAACTTTTCAAATATTCGCGGCAGCGATGAACCACTTTCTGGTGGTGGTAAGTCGAGCGGATTGATGAGTTTTCTAAAAATTGGTGACCGCGCAGCTGGTGCAATCAAATCTGGTGGCACAACTCGTAGAGCCGCAAAGATGGTCACCCTTGATGTTGATCACCCAGACATCGAAGAGTTTGTTAACTGGAAAGTGCGCGAAGAACTCAAAGTCGCTGCGCTTGTTGAGGGTATGAAGCACTTATCCAAAGAACAAAAGGAACAAGCCAAAGACTTAAACCTGCAACTCGATTACGACTTCAACGGCGAAGCGTACCAAACAGTTGCTGGACAAAACTCAAATAACTCTGTCCGTCTGACACATGACTTTCTCGAAGCGGTAGACAGAGATGAAGATTGGAATTTAATTCAACGCACTGACGGCGAAATCTCTAAAACAATTTCAGCATCTGGGCTTTGGGATCAAATTTGTAATGCCGCGTGGCACTGTGCCGATCCAGGCGTGCAATTCGATTCTACGATCAACGACTGGCACACCTGCCCAGTAAGTGGTCGAATCAACGCGTCAAATCCCTGCAGTGAATACATGTTTCTTGACGACACGGCATGCAACTTAGCATCACTTAACTTGATTCGATTCTATAACAAAGATACACGTATCTTCGACATCGATGCCTTTGAGCACGCTGTCTCGCTTTGGACTGTGGTTCTTGAAATTTCCGTCCTCATGGCAGCATTCCCATCTGAAAAAATTGCCCACAATAGTTGGCGATACCGAACACTCGGTCTTGGTTTTGCGAACCTCAGATCGGAAGAGCACACGTCTGAACTC
>ERZ813253.459-NODE-459-length-14534-cov-2.551537_pt1 | contig 14534 bp, 12 predicted proteins | sample MGYA00520893_ERZ813253 | MGnify/ENA primary metagenome ERZ813253 (study PRJEB31669, sample SAMD00080414) | marine metagenome | biome: oceanic hadal pelagic zone biome; feature: marine hadalpelagic zone; material: sea water | place: Pacific Ocean:Izu-Bonin Trench...
AGGGGGGTTATTTTGCCGTTCCGGTGGGCCATCCCTGGCCCACTCGAACGGAAAAACAGTACCCCTTGCCAAGCCCCGATACACGTATCAACTACCGAAAATCCTATCCATGTTTTTGTGGCGAGATCCCAGGGTCTGTCCCTCTTATTGCAATATGGAATGCCTCGCTTCGGCCTCGATAAAAACCCGTTGTACGTTTTCGTAGGCTTTCTTGATCTTGTTGTCGAGCAGGGCGACGGCGTCTTCGATATCGTTAGCCGTTGCCTCGTCACTGAATTCGACGCTGATATTTACTAGAATAAAATCCGGCCCCATGTGCATGGTTAACACTTCGTTGACGTGATTGATGTTGTGGATAGTCAGCGCGAGTTTCCTGATGCCCCTCACCACATGATTGTTTGCACTTTCTCCTATCAGCAGACTTTTTGTTTCGACTGCTAGCCACACGGCAGTGCCAGCCAGGACCAGGCCGATAACAATTGAAGCGATGCCGTCAAGGTATAGGTTCCCCGTCAGCTGAGTCAGGGCGGTGGCGATCAATGCAACTGTCAGGCCCAGCATCGCCGCGGAATCCTCGAACAGGACCACGAATATAGATGGGTCTTTGCCGCGGTGCACGGCTTCGATGTAGCCGCTATCGCCTTTCTCCCGTCTGAATTCCTTCAGTGCGAAAAACCAGGCGCCGCCTTCGAAGACCATGGCCAGCCCCAACACAACATAATTGAGTATGATGTTTTCGATGGCAGCGGGATTGCCGAGGCGATTGATGCCCTCGTAAATGGAGATACCGGCGCCAACCGCGAAGATCATGATGGCGACAACAAAACTCCAGAAATAAATTTCCTTGCCGTGGCCGAAGGGAAACTGATCATCGGCCGGTTTTTTCGATTGCTTCAATCCATATAAAAGTAGTATCTGGTTGCCGGTATCGACGACAGAATGGATGCCTTCGGAGAACATAACCGAACTGCCGGTGATGAATGCAGCAAAAAACTTCATTACGGCGATCAGGCTATTGCCCACCAGTGCGGCGTAGATAACCAATTTTCGTGAAGAAGCCATTTGAACGTTAGCAGCGTGTATCGGGAGTCGCCCGATTGTAACACTCTGTTGGAGGGCTAGATGTACGTGAAGTCTATTATCTGCTTAAATACGGTCCATCTTCATAGGCCCCTGTGGTCCCTACAACAGCTCGCTATGGGCTTCATCTCTCACCAGGGACTCAGGCTGTAAGCACTTATGTAAGGAAAACAATAAAGTAATGCCGCAACGTAGTTCGAAGCCTTCAATTTCCCCTACCAAAACCCTGTATCTGTTGCTAGCTCTGACACTAGGCGGCTGGTTTGCGCAACCGGTGGTGGCCCAGGATGCACTGATAGTCGATAGTGAGCTACTCCATGAAGTGATGCCGGCGGCAGACAGCTTTTCGGAAAAGAATGGCGAGCCGCCGGTTTACCGAGCCTACAAAACAGACGCCGGTGCGGCCGAGCCGGAATTGATCGGTTACTTATTTGAGACACCGGATTTGCCGCCGGAGGAAATTGGTTATAGTGCACCCATCGATGTGCTGGTCGGCGTCGATCTGAATGGCACGCTCACTGGTATAAAGATTCTTTATTATCGGGAGTCCTACAAGAGTATCCGTGGTGACTTCCTGGCGACGGAACAATTTCCAAATCAATTCGAAACTAAAAACGTCGCCGATGGATTCCGAGTCGGCAGAGACGTGGACGGCGTATCCCGTGCCACCATCAGCAGTTGGGCCGTAGCCAGGGGCATCCGCAATGCGGCACGCCGGGTTGCCCGGGTCTATCTGACCGATTCCGAATATGTCGCCAACACCAATGCTGACGCTCGCGCTTTACGCCTGCTGGAAGCCCAATCCTGGGAAGACATGATTGACGATGGCCTGGTGTCGGAACTGGATGTCACTCTCGGCGATATGACAACGCTAAAACTCAGTTTTGCCTTCCTGGGACACGACGGACTCGGTGAATTGTTGGTGGGTGTTAATGACTACTCCCGTGCCGACCGCGAAGCCAGCAACCGGGTGATGAACGGCAACATGATTCTGGTCGGTGTCGATGGCGACGCATCGATGCCATTTCGGCAGGAGCGTCTGGCGGTGATGCAGGGGGAAGAGGTGTTTCCCATCGAGCGGCGCCGATTCGTTTATGTGGGTAGCGCCGATGAAGGCAAGATCGCTAAGCAGGTTCGGTTTGCCGGCGCCATGGTACTCGATGATCGCATCGATATCAGCCGCGCCTTCACGATTCTGTATGATACCGGCGAGCCAATGGCTTCGTTCGAGGAACTGGCCCAGGTTGACTATCAGGTGCCGCCATTACCGCTGGCCCTGGTACAGGGCACCGAGTTGCCTGGGGAATTCCTCGCCATCTTAGATGATGAGTATGATGATGAAGAGGATGCGGGCAGCTTTGCCAGTCTAATCAACAATGCCCAATGGGCCGAGGTTGCGGCGCTGCTCCTGCTGTTGGTCCTGGTGATGACCTCTTTTCTGCGTAAGAGTGCATCGCTGCGCTGGGTGACCCTGGCTTATACCCTGGTCTATCTGGGTTTTATCGATGGCACTTTTCTTTCCGTGTCGCACATAACCAATGGCATAAAACTCGGGCCCTCGCTTTTCCTCGCTGACTTGCCACTACTAATAATCGTAGTCTTCACGCTGGTGACCACCTTGTTTTGGGGCAGGGTGTTTTGCTCATCCCTCTGTCCCTTTGGTGCACTACAGGATTTCCTGACCCGTTTTGTACCACACAAGCTACAAATACGGGTGCCACAGGCACTTCATGACAAGGCGATATATATCAAGTATGTCATCCTGTTGCTGTTGATTGTCATGGCATTGACTTATAGCGAGCTCAGTGTGTTCCAGTATTTCGAACCCTTCGGGACCATTTTTTATCAGAGTCAGTCGATCCTGCTGTGGGGTATCCTGCTAGCCTTCCTGGCGGCCTCATCGGTGGTGAGCCGCTTCTACTGTCGTTATGCCTGTCCCTTGGGGGCAGCGCTGGGTGTGGTTTCACTGCTTTCGCCCTGGCGTATCGCCCGGGTCCAGCAGTGCCAGGTTTGCAGTGTCTGTGAACACGCATGTCCCACCGGTGCGATTCGCGGACCCGATATCGACTTCAAGGAATGTGTGCGTTGCGATGTCTGCGAGAGCAAGTTGATCTCGAAAGCTGGTGTGTGCAAGCACTCGGTTGAAGATGTGCTGGCACGCCACAAGACCTGGCAACCCGTTACCGTTAGTTGATTTCGTCTGCTAGATAGCTGCCTGAGTTTGTCCCTGGCGGGCAGCAATTCTGAGGAGAGTGCGGCGTAGTCGCCGACACCTGATAGCCCCGAAGGGATTCCGAGGATTAGTAGGGGTAATTACTGTTGTTCGGCAGCCCGGCCCGCATTGAGGATATTGGCGATGGCGGTGTTGCCTTCGTGGCATGCGTATTCATACATCACGTATTCATCGTCGCGGGTCAACGGTGTGGAAATCGTGAAAGGCTGGGTGAAGTTTACGGGATCGGTGATTCTGGCTTCCCAGATAATCGTATTCTCACTGATACGGGTGAAGCGTTCGACGACGTGGAGTGACTCCGAAACCGGCACACCTTTCAAGCGTCCTCCCGCACCGCTATTGGCGATCATGCCACGGTCATTGTAGTTGGTAGTTTCTACGATCAGGGTTTCACCTTCCCAATGGGCTACCGAGTCTCCCATCCATAATTTTATTCTGGAATCGAGGTGGGCACTCTTGTTGAGCGGGATTACCCGCACATCATGAATCATTTCATGAATGATCGTGATCGTGTCCGCGGTCTGAATGATTCGATAGGCATTATTGTAACCTGCGGGCAGCATGGATCCGGGAACACCACGGGTGATACAGCGATCCCAAACGGTGTGATTGGTCCAGTGATCTTCCACGTGCGCGAAGCCATAGTCTCGGGAGGCCTCGGCTTCCGGCCGGATCGGGGCACGCCCATCGGGTGGATCGACAATCATCGAAGTCTGGCCGGTCGAGAGTACGGTATCGCCAGAATCCATCCAAATTTGATTGTAGCCACCGATATTGCCGCCGGCCTCGACGACAATGTTGTCATCCGCGAAGGCGCGGCGCTCGGCGATGCGGGTCTCCATGGCGATAACTTCATCGTCCGAATGAAATAGTTTGCCCGCCATCGAAGCGGGGCGCTCCATGGGGGTAATTGTGTCGTTGGTCCACAGGCCTTGTAAATCGGGTTGACCATCGGCGGTGCGGCCGTTAACCCAATTATCTGCTGCCTGCGCCGAGATCGGTAACAACAAGGCGATCGCCAGAGCGGATAGAAGTGATGTGTAGTGCTTTGACTCAGACAGATTATCCATGTTGCTGTTCGCTCCCGTGCCGCCGGTGGCAGCAATAAACTCGATTATCGGCTGTTCTCGTCTTCGGTTAGCCAGCTCAGGTCATCTTCGTTCTGATCCAGCAATTTCGTACGCTCCCGGCGGCGCTTATCGGCGGAGATTGCCCGCTCCAGGATTGCCGGTGGAATCTCTTCGCCGACAACGATGCGCTGCGGTGTGGTGGGTGCAAAATAGATGCGGGCATTCGCCATTTCATCGGTGGTCGCAAGACCGTAGACAACATCAGCCGCGGGATCCGGGTTCCAGCGATTACCGGTGGAATTATCAAACCACCAGCTCATGTGGATAGTGGATCCGGCCGGGATGAATTTAGGGGTTTCATATTCATACAGGAATTGCCAGTTGAAATCGTAGTCGGGAACCCACAGCAGGACTTCTCTTTCACCATCGGGATACTCCAACTCATAGCGCATAGCCTTGCCGCGATAGTGCATGTGCGGACCCATGGACAGCAGGAATATGTCTTCTGTTATGTCATAGGTATTGTTGACTTCATAGTTAGGTTCACCCGCCGGAATTGTCCAGCCGCGATGGGGAAGCAGGTTGGTCTCCACCACGTAGTCAATTACGTCGCCGTCTTCATAGAATACGAAACCCGCTTCGGTGGAGTCAGTAACCGCCGTGCCTTCTCCGGGATTCTTGTGATAATGTATATTGACGGTAACGAATGGGTCCTCAGGCATCAATACACCCCAGCCCTGAGGGTAGGTGAAAGGACCGCGACCGGGAACGCCCACACCCATGTGACTGGAGACGATGTGATGCACCCAGGGACCACCGGGTGCGAGTTCAGCCTTGGAAATCCATTTGGGTTCATCGAGTTCACCCCGCTTAATCTGCATCTGCACGGTCGGCTGCCAGTCCATGACATCGTCGCGGACGTAGACTGGGCGATCGAAGCCTACCACCATGTCGGGGTCGCCAATCCACCAGCCGGATTCCGGTAATATTGTACCGCCACCGGAATTTACCAGTGCATCGCCGTGTGGCGCATCAGATGGATTTCCTGGCGTGGCACCAGCATCCACCCAGGCGATCAATAACTCTTTATCTTTGTCATCGATCTAGCGCTCGCCCTTGAACTCACCGCGATGTCGCTGATGGGCGCCCCAGGGAGGCATGTAACCAGTCACCAGGGCATTCTTGATCATCGGTGCCCAGGCCTTGGCCTGATCGTAATCCAGCAATGACATGGGCGCAAACAGGCCGCCAGAGCCAGGACCCTCGGGCTGATGACAGGCGACGCAGTTTTTCTGAAATACCGGCAGGGCATCTGCATAGAAAGTAGGGGCTGCATCTTGTGCGGCGGCCAGGCCGCACACGCCTGATGACAGTGAGCCTAGCAAGAGCAAAGCGAGTCGCTTGGAAGGGAACATAGGGTGGTTTCCTGTTTCTCGTTGGTCATTAGATTTTTATTAGACGACAGCCTAATGGCAATCACTTGATTTGTCTATCTATAAACGGTCGTTCCATGGCCTGTCTGCGCTGCTTGGAGGCCAATAATAGCGCTTGTTGTGGCGACTTCGGCGCAGGTCCGCAATACGGTGGATTTATAATCGATATTTCCGATTACAACCATCGAAATAAGTCGTTTTACTGATCATGAAGAAGGGCTTATTGTAGCGGTATTCAAGCTTTATCGACGCAGCTGTAGTCAATTTTAACCGGGACATTTTAAACGAGGTGACAAAGCAAGATGAATTCAATGGTTCCTGAAGTGGTATTCAAGACCCGTGTCCGTGATGACTCACTCGGTGGAGACAATCCCTTCGCCTGGAAAGACGTTAGCAGTCAGGACATTTTTGCCGGCCGCAAGGTGATTATTTTTGCCTTGCCCGGCGCCTTTACTCCAACCTGCAGCAGCACCCACCTGCCGGGATTCGAAACCAGCTATGAGCAGTTCAAACAACTGGGCGTCGACGAAATTTATTGCCTCAGTGTTAACGAAGCCTTCTCCATGTTTCAGTGGAGCAAGCAATTGCAAGTGGTCAAGGTAAAGATGCTGCCGGACGGCAATGCCGATTTCAAGCGGGCCATGGGCATGCTGGTGAAGAAGCAAAATCTGGGCTTCGGTGAGCGTTCCTGGCGCTATTCCATGTTGGTGGAAGACGGTGAGATTACAGCGCTATTCGAGGAGCCTGGTAAAACAGATAACTGCGATTCGGATCCATTCGAATGCAGTGATAGTGCGATCATGCTGGCTCACCTGCAGACCTCTTGCTACAACGCTGCCCAGGGATCATCCATGGCTTCGAAAAATGCCCGGTGACCGTCGATGATGCGGCTGGTTTCCACCGGATCCGGCTGCAGTGACCATTGATTGCGCTCGAAGGTGCCGCCGAGCAAGATGCCGTCGCTACGGGGAAACATGTACAAACTGTCATTGCCGATAATCATGTAATTAACTTCTGATTGCGGCAGTAAAAAAGTCAGCTGGCCTTTGATCGGAATCAGCTCTGCATCCTCGAACAGTGTGCGGGAACCGAGTCCGCTGCAATTGATAATCACCGGTTCAGTCAGAGTGAGCACATCGCCGCGGTCCATGAATTCACGAATAACGATATTGCCACCAGCCCCGTAATAGTCCTGCAACATGGCGGGCAAATAGACTGCAGGCTCCACCAGCATGGTGCTGTAGTGGCGCACATAGTCGGCATCGAAAGGATGCTGATCTCGCGACAGAGTCATCAATTGCGGATACATGTCGGGGTACTTGTCGTTGATCGAATCACTGCTGGGGGCCTGACTGGTGATTGAATAGTTGCTAATCCAGCGCACGCCGTATCTTGGCCCCACCAGGTTTTGATAGTAGCGAAAGGCATGCCGCATGGCTTGTTCGAACTGTGCCTCGAACTCTGGTGTCAGGTATTCCTCGTCATAGACCGAGGTGGGTGACCATTGTCCCCCGGCAATATTCGAGGTGGAGTTGGGGGGCAGGGCCTTGCTGTAAATCGTGACATCCCAGCCCCGATCCTGCATCAGGCGAGCCGTTGCAAGTCCTACGGCACCAGCACCGATGACAGCACAGCGCTTGAATTGAGTCTGCATGGCCAGTTCCATCGCCAGGTGGGAGGTGCCCCAGGAAAGTGTAATGCCACCACCACCATGACCATAGTTGTGAATAACGATCTTGTCGTTCATCCGCTGTGCTTTGACGACGAAGCCGGACGGGCGAAACGGGCGCAGACCGGCAATCGTGCGAATAACGCGGGTGGCGGACACCCTCACACGACGCAATGGGGCCCCCGAGGGCGTGTAGTTTCGTAAGGAACCGCGGCGGACGGTGGAATTGCCTGCGGCACAGGCACCTAACAGCGGTGCAAGGGCTATCGCTTGTAGTAATGAACGTCGACTAGTCATAGGGGTACCACCTCGGCGTTACATCAGGGAATAAATGGGGATGGAGGCAATAAGTTTACGTCCCGCTGATTCAAGAAGTTTTATTGCCTGCGTCCCTGTTTACTTACCCGATATTGGAATTACACATAACATTTCAAACAGCAGGTTTGCCCCTAACAGAGACGTATTGCCAGACAGGTCGTAGGGTGGCGATACCTCGACCAGGTCGGCGCCGATGATATCGAGGCCCTGGCAACCCCTTATGATTTCCAGTCCCTGTGCGCTGGTCAGTCCCCCCACCTCCGGCGTACCGGTACCCGGTGCGAAGGCGGGGTCCAGGCCGTCAATATCAAAACTGATATACACAGGTCCTGCGCCCAGTTGATCGCGAATTTCTGTCATCAGCGGAGTCAGCGACTGGTGCCAGCATTCATGCGCCTCGACCACCCTGAAGCCCTGTTGACGAGGCCAGTCGAAATCTTCAGCAGTATAGCCTGACCCTCTCAGTCCAATCTGTGCGACGCGGGAGCCGTCGAGCAGACCTTCCTCGACCGCCCGTCTGAAAGGAGTGCCGTGGGTGACGGCTTCACCAAACATGGTGTCGTTGGTGTCGGAGTGGGCATCGATATGAATCAGCCCGACAGGGCCATGTCTCACTTTTAGAGCGCGCAATATGGGCAGCACAATACTGTGGTCTCCACCCAGGGTCAGCGGGATGCAGTTTTGTGCGATTACTTCTGTATAAAACTCCTCGATGATCTGGATGCTCGCCGCGAGATTAAACGTGTTGATTGGCACGTCACCCAGGTCTGCAACCCGGAGCTTGTCGAAGGGAGCTGCCCGGGTCGCCATGTTATAGGGGCGTAACAGGGAAGATTCTGCGCGAATTTGTCTCGGGCCCAGTCTTGCGCCTGGGCGGTGTGAGGTGCCGATGTCGAGGGGCACGCCGATGAAGCAGACATCATAGCCGCTGGCCGTATCGGTAGCAGGCAGGCGCATCATGGTGGAAGGACCACCGAAACGAGGCATCTGGTTGCCGCCTAGAGGCTGGTTATACTCGGCCATACTGAATTTCCTGTTAGCTAATGCTTGCCAGTAATTGCACGACTTTATCACAGTGCCGCGTCAGGCCGACGGTAATTCGCAGGCAATCAGGCATATCGTATTCATTGAGTGTGCGGGGGATGAGGCCATTCTGACGCAGTAAAAGGTCGGCCGCTGCTGCCGCTGCCGCATCGGTAAATTGCACGCAGACAAAATTGGCTGCGGAAGGCAGGACATTATATCCCAGTGCTGCCAGTTGAGCGCTTAAACTGGCCCGTGTTGCATCATTGTGGATGCGGTTTTTCTGCAAATGTGCTTCATCATTAAGCGCAGCAACGGCGCATACCTGTGCTGCCGCAGAGACGGTAAATACACCGCGCAAATTATTCAGCACCTCGACGATTTCGGTTGGCGCATAGGCCCAGCCTACTCGAAGTGCCGCCAGTCCATAGATTTTGGAGAAGGTGTGGAGGACGACAACGTTGCCTGCTGCAGTATTAACTAGGCTGCTGCCATCTCGGTACTCGTCGCCGTGGCAGTACTCTGCGTAAGCGGCATCCAGTACCAGCAGGATATCCTCCCTCAGACTATCCCGCAGGCGCTCGATCTCGCTGAAAGGCAACTGCGTTCCGGTCGGGTTATTGGGATTGGCTAGGAACAGAATCCGGGTGCGCTCGCTGACGCAACTTAGAAGCGAATCCACGGATGCAGTGTAGGCAATTTCCGGGGCTGCGACTGGCGTCGCGCCCATGGAGAGGGCGGCAATTTTGTAGGCGATGAAACCATACTGGCTGAATAGGATTTCATCACCAATTTGGGAATAGGCCCGTGCCAGCAAATTGATAATGGGCTCCGAACCGGCTTCACAAACGATTTGCTCTGGTTCCAGAGAGTATTTCTCTGCAATGGTTTTTCTCAATTCGGTGGCGAAACTGTCGGGATAGATTTGCAGGCTAGACTGTAGACCTGCCAATGCCTCGATCGCCCTGGGACTCGGGCCAAGTGGTGACTCGTTGGAGGAGAGTTTGACGATCTCCTCGACGCCGTCCACAGCGAAATCCCCCGGTAGATAGGGCTCGATGTCTGCAAGGTATGACAGTGGCTTTACCTTACTCATGGGACTGTCCTACATTCAACAGATAGGGGGCATTTTCATGTATCTCGATCACCGTGGGCAGGTCGCGGCTGAGGGCTGCGCCGATTTCGGTGGCGAGAGCTTCCAGGCTATCCGGCGCACAACCATGGCAGCCAAAGGATTCTGCCATGCGCACAAAATCTGGCGTCTTCAGGTTAACGCCGATAGTAGGGATGCCGGAGCCGGCCATGGCGTCACGAATTTCTCCGTAGCCTTCGTTGTTCCATACGATGACGATGACCGCGATGCCTTCATCGACCGCCGTCGCCAACTCTTGCACGGTGAATAGATAACCACCATCCCCAGCCAGACAAACCACGGCTGAATCCGGTTTTGCCAGCTTCACTCCCAGCGCGGCTGGCAGTCCGTAACCCAGCGTGCCGTACCCGAGTGGGAACATCCAGCGGCGGGAAGAATGACTCGGGAAATAGTGACATCCGGTGTAGGCAAGCTGGCATGAATCACACACGATTACAGTGTCATCTGGCAGCTCGCTACGGACGATGTCCAACACAAGTTGATGCTGTGCGGCTAAAGGCTGCCACTCGAGGTTTGCAGTGGCAGATGCTATATCTTGTATCGGTTGCCCGCTCTTCTTCGGCAGCATGCTTTGATTTTTGTCGCTGGCAAGCTCAAGGTTTATTGCCTGCAGCGCCAGGCGTGCATCGGATAATATGGGAACTGCGGGGGCAAAGTTGCGCACCAGTTGTTCTGCCTCGATATCGATTCGAATTAATTTGCCGTTAAATTTTGGTACCCGCCCGGTGTATAACAGATCTGTTTCCGCAAATTCCGTGCCCACGGCCAGCACCACGTTCGCGTTTTCTATCAATGTCTGGACATCCCGAAATGGCAATGTTGCACCCAGACTCAGTGGATGGGATTCATCCACGGTGCCCTTGCCGGCGATAGTGGTCAATACCGGACAGTTCAAGGTTTCCACCAGTTGTGTCGCTTCGACCCCGGCATCCACGGCGCCACCGCCCAGTATAATGATCGGCTTCGATGCCGATGCCAGCAACCGGGCTGCCTCCTTGATGCGCTGGGGGTCCGGCCCTGGCCTGGTAACTGTCTGTACCCCTTCCGGGCTGAAATCCAGTTCCACGGTGAGTAGATTGATGGGAATTTCTATATGCACCGGACCCGGTCGACCACTGCTGAAAACCGCGAAGGCGCGAGCCAGCACGTGGGGTATTTCACCGGGGTCCAGCACGGTGTGGCTGAATACGGTACAAGCGGATGTTAGATTGCGCTGCGAGGGTAACTCGTGTAATCGTCCACCGCCCATGCCCAGCCCACTGGTCTGATTGACGCTGGAAATGCACAACAGCGGCACGGAATCGGAATAGGCCTCAGCCAGCGCCGTGGTGGCGTTGGTCACGCCGGGACCGGTAATCAGCAGGCATACACCAGGTTTGCCGGTCGCCCTGGCATAGCCATCGGCCATAAAACCGGCGCCTTGCTCGTGCCTGGGCGTGATGTGGCGAATATTGGTGGCAGGGAGATTGCGGTAAAACTCGATGGTGTGAACCCCTGGAATTCCAAAAATGGTATCTACGCCATATTTTTCCAGGAGTCGGATTAACAGTGTGCTGCAGGTGATCATTTCATTGCCCTTGGGCGCGTCAACTTATCAGGTATCGAATAGCCATGGCAATGATCATCAGCATTGAAAGTGGTATTGATTAGTGCGGCATGCCTGGGCATTCCAGTTATACTCAACCACGACTACGTCCTAACTGTATATCCTATGGCGGTATTGAAAAGTTAATCACTCAAATCGATATAAATCACTGCCTTTCCATTTCTATACCGCTACTGCCTTGTCCCAAGCCGCAAAGGCACGCAGTCTGAAATACCGATAGTTCTCAGCGGATACCAAGTGGCGACCCAGATTGAATAAGTTGTAGACGGCCGCATGTGCACCTAGGAAACGCTGTGCCTGCAGCACTGATTTAAATCTACGCATGCCTCGCTCTCTCACTCGTGTCGGCTCGTGCGACAGCTCAGCTCGATTGTTCGCATATTGGCCCGTGTCATGAATCGTATCAGGTATAAGTTCCCTGTGGGCTACACCATAACTCCTCAATTTATCGGTCACTATCTTCCTAGGTTCGCCTCGATGTTTCTTCAATAGCTGCCTAAAGAACCGCTTTGCAGCCTTTCCATCACGCCTTTTCTAGAGAAACACATCAACGACTTCACCATCCTGGTCTACTGCTCTCCATAAATAGTACTGCTTTCCCTGGATCTTGACGAATACTTCATCAATGAAGAATGTGTCGCCATATCCTTGATGTTTTCGTCTTAATCTTCGTGCAAATTGAGGTCCGAATTTGTTACACCACAGTTGAACAGCTTCATAGCTCACTACAATACCACGCTCAGCTAACAAATCTTCGATATCTCTGTGACTGAGATTGAAGCGATGGTAGAGCCAGACGGTATGTTGAATGATTTCTGGCGGAAATCGGTGATGTTTGTATAATTTTGATTGGTTCATACGCCAAATTGTCGCAGAATGAGGATTAACTTGTCAGTACCGTGAACAGCGCAACGGGACAGTTAACTGAGCGACGACTTCCTACGTCAATGGCATCAATTCCAGTACTCCTTTGCCTAAGTAAACCACGCCTATCAGCATGAGTGTATAGCGGCCTATTCGTTTGAAGAGTTCATCATTTATTTTTTCTATTATCTGTTTACCTATCCAATTACCCATAATTGCACCGACGATCACCGCGGGAAATATCCAACCGGGTAAATCAATCGATAAAGTCAGGAAAAACGCATAGTAGCCTAGCTTAATAACATGGCCGAGAGTTTGGGTGATTGCCTTGGTACCCAAGATTTCATATCGAGTTAGCTTACTGGATACGTAAAATACGTCCAGAATCGGACCCGATGCACCCGCCAGCATTTGAGCGGTAGTGACCACTAATCCGCAGACAAAGGCCACTGATTTGCGTTCCATATCCAGATTAATATGCCTTGGCACTAGCAGAGCGATGAAGGGAAAACTGCCGATGAGAATAAATATCACGCCCTTCTGCGGAACCAGGGCTGTGATTATAAACAGTAACAAAATCAGAAAACTGCCTACGCTATAGGGGATCAATACGTTCCAGCGGATATGTTTGCGATGTAGCCAGATTCGGGAACCATTGGATACGGTTTGTGCCACCCCATGCAGGGCCATCGCCGCAGGCACCGATAGGAAGAAACTGAAAATACCCATCAGAATCATACCGCCCGCCATGCTGAGAACTCCGGAGATCAAACTGGTTATCAGTGTGGCGGCTATGAGGAATGAATAAACCATAAGCATCTATCAATAAAGTACTAACAAGTTAATCCTCATTCTGCAAATTGTCGTAGATTGAGGATTAACTTGTCATTACAAAATATTCGGTTCTATATTTATTACCTTCTCTATGCAGCCTAACGTATTCTGCGGAAGAAATTGATCATGTGTTAAGGTAGGAATTGCTCGAAACGGTATTGACAAGTTAATCCCAAACATCGACAAAAACTCAACTACAACTCATTTATATTGCCACTGCCTTTTTCCAAGACGCATATGAAAGCAGTCCTCTTTACAAAATACGGTTCGCCAGATGTGCTTGAGTTGCAGGACGTTGACAAGCCTCTGCCCTCGAATAACGAAGTACTGATCAGAATCCTAGCGACATCCGTGAACGACTGGGATGTCGGCATCATCACCGGGAAGCCCTTGTTCATGCGCTGGTGGTATGGATTTCGTAAGCCTAAGCCAACGATTCAGATCATTGGCTGTGATGTTGCAGGCATCGTTGAAGCAGTTGGAAACGAGGTTACACGCTTCAGAGTGGGCGATGCCGTGTACGGCGATTTGCACGCCAGTGGTTTCGGTGCCTACGCCGAGTACGTATGTACCAACGAGAATCATCTGGCGTTGAAGCCGGAAGCGCTGACGTTCGAGCAGGCTGGCGCCACTCCTCACTCCTCGACGCTAGCATGGCAGGGCTTACATGGCATCGTCGAGTTGAGGGATGGCCTCAAGGTGTTGATCAATGGTCCCGGTGGCGGCGTGGGACCGATTGCCCTTCAGTTGCTGAAGCAACGGGATATCGAAGTGACCGGCGTGGACAATGCCAGTAAGCTGGAGATGATGCAATCACTCGGTTTTGATCACGTCATAGATTACCTACAAGAGGACTTCACCCGTTCCGGTAAACGCTACGACATCATCTTCGACACCAAGACCGGCTATTTCCCCACCCGTTACCTCCAGGTCCTCCGTCCCGGTGGAAGCTATATTACTGTGGGGGGCTCTACCCCCAGGCTATTCTCCGCCTTGATTCTCTCCGGACTCATCAAACGCCTCAGTGGTAATAAATTTCGCCTTGTTGGACTCAGGGCCGCACAGGGACTGGAAGAGATGGCACCGCTTTTTGAGAGCGGGATCCTAAAGCCAGCGGTCGATGGTCCGTTCGAGTTATCACAAGCTGCAGACGCTATGCGCTACTACTTGGGTGGCACACAGAAGGGCAGAATTGTAATTCGGGTGAGCACTAGCTAGTTCCGTCTAGGATACTGACAAGTTAACTTGTCA
>ERZ813253.460-NODE-460-length-14514-cov-11.329881_pt1 | contig 14514 bp, 10 predicted proteins | sample MGYA00520893_ERZ813253 | MGnify/ENA primary metagenome ERZ813253 (study PRJEB31669, sample SAMD00080414) | marine metagenome | biome: oceanic hadal pelagic zone biome; feature: marine hadalpelagic zone; material: sea water | place: Pacific Ocean:Izu-Bonin Trench...
AACCCCCTTTGTTAACAGCTGAATTATTAAATATAGTTACATCTGAAATATGTGAACTATCTGGATAAAAGAAATATATTCCACCACCATCATTGCCAGATTGGTTGAGTTCTATATTTGTTCCCGTAATGGTTATGTTACTTGCATAATAATAAAAAATACCACCTCCTTCATCATCAGCTGAATTATTTATAAGAGTTACATCCGAAATTTGTGAACTATCTGTATAAAAGAAATATATTCCGCCGCCATCTTGACCTGAAACATTATTCTCTATAACGGTTCCGTCCAAGTTTAAAACCGAAGAATAACTCACCTCAATACCACCCCCATTATATTGAGCAAAATTGCTACTGATTACTCCACCTTCTATATTAACATAAACGTTAGATACAATAAAAAGGCCTGCCCCATAGGAAGCTGTATTATCACTGATGAATGTGTCCTCAATATATGAATTCCCATCTTCTGCAACAAACAGGCCGCCACCTTCACCTGTGGCGACATTATTACTTACTATCGAATTTCTAATTGTTAAATTCGAGCCTTGTGTACAAATCCCTCCCCCAGAACCAGCGATATTTTCAGTGATACTGACATCTATCAAAATAGGACTACCTTCCAAATAAGCACCACCACCGCACACATTGGCTGAATTATCAGTTAATGTAATATTATCAAGATTAGGGTTTGAATAAATTGAATAAATACCACCACCATTACTTGCACTACAATTACTAATTGTTACATTCCTAATTGTTGTATTTGAAGAAATTATTGAAACCCCACCACCACTTTCCTCGGCAAATCCTCTAATAATTGAAAGTGATTCTAAAAACCCGTCATTTGAATTTTCATAAATAAGTATCCGACTTCCATTTTCACCATTTAAAATTGTTGAATCTTCTCCAACTCCAATAATATGTATACCATAAGGCGGATAAATTGGGAAGGAATCACCGGTATTAGTTGAAGAGAATTCTCCATTAGACAAAAAAATTGTAGCTTGAGTATCACCATCTAAATTAACATATAATGTGCTAAGGGCATGGAGAATAGTTTGGAAGGGAGATTCCCATGATAATCCATCATTAATATTGTCATCACCTTGTGGGGAAACAAATACTTCACCAACTATTGCATTTTCAGCACCTCCTCCATTTGCTGCATCCACCCCGGAGTTTATTGCTTTAATCCAATATTCTGGTGAGCCCTCGAATTCAGGGCTGTACACATCAAAATATCCTTCCGTTAAATCTGTTGTGGTATTATCATATCCTAAAATGTAAACTGAATGCCCCTGATGGGCATCATTACCCAAAAAAATATTATTAGAAAAATCAAGAGGTTCCGCAGCTGGCGGAAGATCAGGGTTCACTTCATAATGATCCCGCTCTAAAATACCAATATCATCACTGTCACTGGCTGCAAATACAGCCCCGCCTTTATCAGTATTATTATTTCCATTATCCAAAAACTGGCTGTTATTTATTTTGGGGGAGCTTACATATACAAAAAGTCCTCCCCCTACCTTTTCAGTTGGATGAGTACCATCTGGAAATGTAATGGTGTTATTTACAACATCTGTTCCCTTACCGTTTTTAATGCCAAAGCCTTCAATCTCTACCAGAGGGTGATGAGTGCTCATAGTCTCTGCCCGAATTACAATGGTACTGCCCAAACTGCGACCCAGAATGCCATCAATGATGGAATTATTAGCATCACCCACCGATCGAATGATCATGTCCGCTTCAATCAGCAGGTTCTCCTGGTATGTACCGGGATAGACATCTATTTCAATGTCAACCGGGTTTGTAGTTACCGAGTCAATGGCTGCCTGGATGGTGGTAAAATCCTGAGTGCCATCTGGAGCGACGGTTACCACAGCGAAAGAAAAAGAAAAAAATAGAATTATTAAATAAATATTTCTCACGACCCCTCCTAAATGATTATAATCACTCAAATATACAATAATTTCCTCCTCTTATTAAAGCACTTTTCTCAGGGTTTGAAATAGTGTGAGGTGGATCACATTAAGGCATATGATTTAAACAGAGTTTTAAGAGCAGAACAAACGATTCAATTGAAATTTATTAATAATTGTAGTTTGATGTTCAGTATCCCATTTTAGTTTTAGTTTCAACTTTCTAATTTCAAATCACAAGTTTTTCACTCTAATTTTCCCACTTCCCCAATATGCGGATTATACCATAATTATAATGAATAATTTAAATTTTTGAATTTAAAATGAGTTCTCCCTATAAAACTGTAGCCTTTCAAACCCTGGGCTGTAAGCTTAATTTTGCAGAAACCTCTACCCTTGCCCGGGACTTTTCCTCCCACGGGTATGCCCAAGTGGGAATAGATCATCCTGCAGACCTGTATGTAATTAATACCTGCTCCGTTACAGAAAATGCCAATAAAAAAGCCAGAAAAGCAGTCCGCCGAGCTCTGCGAAAATCTCCCCAGGCAAAAGTCGCTGTTATTGGGTGTTATGCACAACTAAATCCACAAGAAATTGCGGATATTCCCGGAGTGAGTATAGTTGCGGGGGCAGAAGATAAATTCAACCTTATTGAAAAAATTGAGTCTGAGGAACTAATTGGGCAGCCTGTCATTTTAAATTCTGAAATTGATTACGTAACCCATTTTCATCCTTCCTATTCTATGGGAGAGCGCACCCGGTCATTTTTAAAAGTACAGGATGGCTGTGATTATACCTGCAGTTTCTGTACCATTCCCTTAGCACGCGGTAAAAGCCGCAGCGCTGATATTGCTGATACCCTGCTCCAAGCAAGGGAAATTGCTGAAACTGGAATTAAGGAAATTGTGTTAACGGGAGTAAATGTAGGCGATTTTGGCAAAAGCCACGGGGAAAGTTTTTTTGAATTGATTCAGGAATTAGATAAAGTTGAAGGAATAGAACGATACCGTATTTCTTCCATTGAGCCCAATCTACTCACAGATGAAATTATTAATTTCACTGCAAATTCAGAAAAGTTTCTACCCCATTTCCATATTCCATTGCAATCGGGGTCGGATCAAATATTAAAAGCCATGCGGCGACGTTATAAATCTGATTTGTTTGTACGAAGAATTAACAAGATAAAAACCATCATGCCGGATGCCTGTATTGGGGTGGATGTGATTGTGGGATTTCCTGGAGAAAGTGAGGAAAATTTTCAGGAGACTTACGAATTACTGAAACAATTGGATGTATCCTATCTGCATGTATTTTCGTATTCCCAACGAGATAATACAGATGCTGTTAAAATTGAGCCCAAAGTTTCTCAACAGACTATTGCAGAGAGAAGTAAAATATTACACCGTTTATCCATGAAGAAAAAACGCCAGTTTTATGAAAATAATACTGGTAAAATCAGGCAAGTACTTTTTGAAACTTATGAAGAAGGTATCCTTTCCGGACATTCTGAAAATTATATTTCCGTTTCCATAAAAGGGAATGAGGATAAAGTGAATCAAATAATACCAGTGAAATTAGTCCGTTTAGAAGATGGAGAAATGATAGGGAAAAGACTGGAATGATAGCAAACCCCTTTGTAGGCATTGCCGGAAATATTGGAGCTGGAAAAACAACTTTCACTGAGATTGTAGGGAAGCATTTTGGCTGGAAGGAATTCTACGAGTCCGTTGCAGATAATCCCTACCTGGATGATTTTTATAGAGACATGCACCGCTGGAGTTTTAATCTCCAGATTTACTTTTTGCACCATCGATTTGCAGGTCAGGTTGAAATTAATAGTTCTACAGGTGGTGTAATTCAGGATCGTACTATTTATGAAGATGTAGAAATTTTTGCTAAAAACCTGCATAAAATGAATTATATGACGGACAGGGATTGGAGTACATACGAGAATTTATTTAAAAATATGACTCAGTTCCTGAAAAAACCAGATTTGATAATTTATCTCAAGGCTTCTACGGATACCCTATTATCCCGAATACATAATAGGGACAGGGATTTTGAACGAGAGATTTCGCCCGAATATCTGTACAGCCTTAATATCTCTTATAATAAATGGATTAACAATTGTACAGATCAAAAAGTGATAACCATTGAATCAGATGGATTTAATATTTTTAAAGATAATGAAAAGTTGGATACTATCCTTAATCAGATCGAAGCCGAATTAACTCCATGAAAAAAATTGCCGTATTTGTTTCAGGTGGGGGATCAAATTTTATGGCCATCCATCATCAGATCAAACAAGGTAAAATTCCGGGTGAAATTGTACTGGTTATCAGCAATAATCCCAATTGTGGCGCAATTCAATTTGCAGAAGAAAATTCCATACCGGTTTTAATTATTAATGAAACCCGATACTCTGACCCCCATACCCTAAATGAATTACTAACAGATACCTGTTTAAAGGCTGAAATCAATTTAATCTGCCTGGCGGGGTATATGAAAATGCTCCCCCCGGCATTTGTTAAACAATATGAAAACAAAATATTAAATATCCATCCAGGGCTATTACCGGAATTTGGTGGGAAAGGCTTTTTTGGAATGCGGGTGCATGAAGCTGTTATAAATTCGGGCAAAAGGGAAAGTGGGGCAACGGTCCATTTTGTGGATGAGATTTATGATCATGGTCCCATAATTTTACAGAAAAAAGTTGAGGTGCTTGAAACCGATACTGCAGAATCCCTTGCCGCAAGAATATTGAAGTTAGAGCATGAATTATTCCCGGAAGTGGTGAAGGCTTTTTGCGAAAATAAAATTATAATGGAAAACAATACACCCAAAATATTGGCGTATAATGAAAATTAAACGAGCGCTTTTAAGCGTTTGGAATAAGTCCAATATAGTTGGTTTAGGCAGGTTTCTATCCGAACAAAACATTGAATTAGTTTCTACGGGGGGCACCAGGAAAGTCTTGGAAGATGCAGGTATAGGTGTAACTGGAATTGGGGATATAACTGGTGGCGGATCCGTAATGGACGGCCGTGTAAAAACACTGCACCCAAAAATATTTGGCGGGATTCTCGCAGATAGGGGAAATACCAGCCACCTCAAAGACCTTTTAGATTTAGGTGGGCTGGAGATTGACTTGGTGGTGGTTAATTTTTATCCGTTCGTTCAGGAAGCGGTGGAAAAAAAATTAGACTTTTCCAAAGCCATTGAATATATAGACATCGGTGGTCCTTCTATGGTGCGAGCTGCAGCAAAAAACTTTCATTCTGTCCTCCCCTTATGTAACCCTGAAAAATATGCTGAGTTTATAGCTGAGTATGAAAAATCAGATGGCGATATATCCCTGGAATTTCGAAAGAAATCGGCATCTGCTGTTTTTGCAATGACGGCTTCCTATGAATCTGCCATCTCTAATTACTTTACTAAAGATGATGACAGCCTACCTGAAATTGTCAATTTGAATCTTAGTAAATCGGCAATCCTCCGTTATGGTGAAAACCCGCATCAGGAAGCTGCATTTTATCTTCCAGAAGGACAAACTGAAAATTGGCATCAGCATCAAGGGAAAACTTTATCCTATAATAATTACGCCGATATGGAGTCTGCTTTTAACATTCCCCAGGAATTTTCAGATACCGCCTGTGCAATTATTAAGCATGCCAACCCCTGTGGATTTGGCTTGGGAAAAAATCCCAAGGAGGCATATCTTCGAGCTGTAACAACAGACCCCGTGAGTTACTTTGGCGGGATTGTTGGTTTTAATTGCGAAGTAGATAAGGAAACTGCTGAAGAATTAGTCCAACCATTCTTGGAATGTATTATTGCTCCATCCATTTCAGATGAAGCCTTGGAGGTACTGAAAAAGAAAAAGAATCTTCGGGTGATCAGTGTAGGAGAAAAAGGTTTAGCTGATAAATATTCTATAAAATCCGTAGCCGGTGGATATTTATATCAACAGAAAGATTTTCAGCAGGGTGAACTTGAAAACCTGGAAATTGTGACGAATAAAAAACCGGAAGAATCAGAAATGAAAGCCATACAATTGGGTTGGAAACTGGTCCGCAATGTGAAATCCAATGCCATTGTATTTGCAAATAGCAAGCAGTTATTAGGGATTGGTGCTGGACAAATGTCGAGAATTGATTCTGTGAAAATTGCTGTACAAAAAGTGGCTGAAGCTGGATTAAATTTACAGGGTGCCACCATGGCATCAGATGCCTTTTTCCCTTTTTCGGATAGCATAGAAATAGCCGCAGAGGCTGGAATCGCTGTTGTAATTCAGCCGGGAGGTTCCATCAAAGATAAGGATGTAATAAACAGGGCAAATGAGCTGGGTGTGGCAATGGTATTCACAAAAATAAGGCATTTCCTTCATTAGGACAAATTTATGTTAGGCATTTCAAATTTTAAAAATATTGTAACGGGCGACATCGCCATTGATTTGGGTACAGCCAATACGCTCATTTGGATCAAAGGACAGGGCATCATCATGAATGAACCATCTATTATTGCCCGTAATGTTGTGACGGGTGAGATAATTGCCGTTGGGAATGAGGCAAGAGATATGGTTGGGAGAACCCATAGCGGAATTGAGACTCTCAGACCTCTGAAGGATGGGGTGATTGCAGATTACAAAATGACGGATGCCATGATTCTTGGCTTCATCCGCAAAATAAAGCTCAGTCGAATTGCCCGCCCACGAATTGTTATTTGTATTCCTTCTGGTGTAACAGATGTGGAACAACGTTCCGTTAAAGAGTCAGCAGAACATGCAAATGCGAGCGAGGTATATTTAATTGAAGAACCCATGGCTGCGGCAATTGGTATTGGAATTGATGTGAGTAAACCTGTTGGGAATATGATTGTGGACGTGGGAGGCGGCACCACAGAAATCGCAGTGATTTCCTTAAATGGAATTGGTACCATTGAAACCATCAGAATTGCTGGAGATGAACAGACCAAAGCAATCGTTGACTGGTTTAAAGAACAGCATAAATTAGGGATAGGTGAACGTACAGCTGAAAATATTAAGTGTACGGTTGGCTCTGCAGTTCGAAGTAATGGTGCCCTAATTGCAGTGAAAGGCCAGGATTTGATAACGGGAATTCCAAAAACGATGGAAGTGTCTTCAGATGAGATTCGCCAGGCATTAGCAGAAACAGTTTTTCAAATTACTTCTGCCATAAAAAATGCACTGGACAAAACCCCTCCAGAGCATTCCTCAGATATAATCGATTTTGGAATTATTCTCACTGGTGGAGGTGCACTGTTAAAAGATTTAGATTTGCATATCCGTAATAAAACAAACCTGCCGGTGAATGTATCTGAGGATCCTCTTTTATCCGTAGTAAAAGGAACAGGAATTGTTTTAGAAAATCTGAAAAAATATAGAGATGTTCTCATCCAGCCCTGATGCCGCGCACCAGAGTCCCCTTCATCAATAAAGATGTTCTGGCTCTTTTACTGACCTTATTCCTTTCAGTTTTACTCCTTTTCACCCGAACCTCTCCTCAAATACGTCTGTTAAAGCTTCAACTTTCTCAGTTGGCAAATACTATTGCCTACCCGGTTACCTGGTATAATCAAGTTTTTATAATACGGGAAAAAAATAAACTGCTGAAAGAACAACTCATCCAATTTACCCTCATGAATTCAGAGTTGGAAAGCTATCTTCAGGAAAATATTCGCTTAAAAGAGATGTTGAATTTCATAAAAAGCCAACCTCTGCATTTTAAAACCGCAAATGTAGTTAATCATAATTTTGGGCTTCCTACAAATTCTATTACCATTGATATTGGTGAAAAAGATGGAGTGGTTGAAAATCTAACAATTATGGATGAAAATGGGTTGCTTGGGAAAACTATTCAGGTAGGAGATCAGGCTGCTTTGGTTCAACTCATTACCGACAAAAATTTCAGAGTATCCGTACGAATTGGTAAGGACCGTGCGCTTGGACTTTTCATTCCCACTCATGGCAAGTACGGATTATTAGAAGGTGTGCGGAAAAGCATGCCCTTAACGGAAGGTGAAATTGCTTACACCTCTGGTATCTCAGAAATTTACCCCCCTAATATTCCGGTTGCCCGTGTGGTTTCAATTAAGAGGGATGAAAATAATCCCTTCCAGCATATTGTTGTTGAACTGGTTGGTTCCCTTGAAAATTTAGACTATGTTTTTGTAATTTTATGAAATATAAGGTTGCCCTCAAAATTGTAATAATGACGATTGTAGTTATGTGTATTCAGATATTTATTCCTGCATTCAATTTTTACAATCTGGTAATTGTTCCTGATATTCTCATTATTTTTCTTACTTATATTGGATTTTATTATGGCAGATTCTATGTTATTATCCTGGGTTTTATTATTGGCATTTCACAAGATTTTATTACTCAGGTTGAATTGATGGGAGCGATGGCATTTACAAAATCTGCAATTGGGTTTGGATTAGGGACATTAGTCCTATACCGAAATATTTGGTCTGGGAATATTAGGATGTTGTTTATTTTTCTATTGTATAATATTCATTTTCTCATTTATTATTTTATAAAATTTAGTGGAGTCCCAATTTCTTCATTTATTTACATTCAGGTGATTTTAATTCACTCTCTATTGAGTTTTGCAATTTTATTTGTGATTGACAAATCCTTTTTTAATAATAAAATTACATTAAAATAAGAAATAATCTTCATGCCAAAATTTAAAAAGGTGCAATTAGTATTAGCAGGAATTTTTGCTATTTTATTTTTCAGGTTTTACCATCTTCAAATATATCAACATTCAAAATATGAAGCGAAGGCGGGAAATAATAGTGTTCGAAAAATTTCACTTCATGCCCCCCGGGGAATTATTTATGACAGGAATGGCATTCCCATAGTTGATAACCGGCAAATATATGATTTATCCGTAATACCCTTTGATGTTACCAATCAATTTGATTACCAAATGGTCTCCAATAGAACGGGAGTATCATCAAATGAATTGAAGGAAAAAATCGCAAAAGGTAAAAAATCATTTCATCGATTTCGTCCAATTCCAATTAAACGGCATATAGACTTTGAAACGCGTTCCCATCTTGAAGAAAACAAATTATCCCTGCCCGGTACTATATTTTCTGAATTCCCAGCACGAACCTATCCTGTTAAAGCCAAGCTTACTCATGTCCTGGGATATTTAAGAGCTGTTACGGATTTAACGATATCCATACCCAATCAAGAATTGGATTATAAATTAGGAGATGTATTTGGTTTTAGCGGGATAGAGCGAATGTATGAATCAATTCTCCGTGGAAGAGATGGAACAGAATTTCGCCTGGTAGATATTTATGGAATTGATCATGGCGTATATCAGGATAATCCAGGGCAGCAGCCAACCCCGGGAAAATCATTAAATCTATCCATTGATAGTAAGCTCCAGGCATTAATTGAGGATTTGTTTACAGGTAAAAAAGGTGCTGCGGTTTGTATGATGCCGCAATCCGGAGAAGTGCTGGCTTTTGTATCAGCTCCGGATTATGATTTGAACTCTTTTGCTGGCCCCGTACCCATCGAATTATGGGAAGGGTGGAATTCAGATTTGGAGAGACCTCTCATTAATCGAGGAATACAAGGACTTTACCCCCCGGGAAGCACCTTTAAACTTATTGGAGCCGCACTTGCAAAAGAAGGGGGAAAAGTGGACAAGAGTTGGACTGTTAACTGCAATGGAGTGTATCATCTGGGAGATAGAGATTTTCATTGTTGGAATACTGCCGGACATGGCACCGTAAATTTGGATAAAGCTATCTTTCAATCCTGCAATATTTATTTTTATCATCTAATTCAAAAACTATCTTTCAATAATTGGAAGGTAATGGCGGAGAATTTTGGGTTTGGAGCTCCTACAGGAATTGATCTTTTGGGTGAAAAAGGAGGGCTCGTTCCCGGGAAAACTTATATGAATAATAAATATGGAAGATACGGTTGGGCAACAGGAAATTTACTCACATTTATTATTGGTCAGGGCGATATTCTGGTTACTCCCATTCAAGTGGCTCAAATGATGAATATCATAGCCACCAGGGGAAACACTAAAACCCCTCATTTATTATTAGATAGTCCATCGGAAAATATTACCCTATCATTGAAATCTACAACCTGGGACTTTTTACAACAGGCCACTTGGAGTGTGGTAAATCATGAAAATGGAACCGGTAAGGCTGCAAAGATAAATGGATGCGAAGTACATGGTAAAACGGGGACAGCACAAAATCCACATGGTGAAAATCACTCATGGTTTGCTGGCTATTTAGTGAAGGAGGGTGTTCCAATATTATCTTTAGCGATATTGGTGGAACATGGTGGTAAGGGATCTGTAGAAGCAGCATTAATTTCTCATAAAATTTTCAAATATGCTCAGAAAAATATTACTCTATAATAATTTGCTGAATAAAATTATTCAGGTTCCGGATAAAATAGTTTTCCGTTGGGGTATGTTATTTCCAGTAATAGTCCTTATATGTATTAGTTTTATTACACTGAAGTATACCAGTGTGAATTCATCTTTTTTATCATCTACCTTTACAAAACAGATTGTCTGGTTTGGAATGGGAAGTGTTGTTTTTATTCTGGCGCAGTGGATACGAATCCAATATTTTCAGGAATATGCCTATCACCTCTATGGTCTTTTAATTATTCTGATTGGGATCACCTATTTCATGCCTGTGATTGGGGGATCGCAAAGATGGATAATATTGGGACCGGTCTCTTTTCAGCCTTCCGAAATTGGAAAACTATTATTGGTTTTTGTAATTGCCAGGGTTCTTGCTGATCAAAAAGGGAATATGAATGAAATCAAATTATTATTATTTATCTTGATAATGGCAATTATCCCTGCATTGATGGTTTTTAAACAGCCAGATTTTGGTACTGCGATTGTATATGGTTTTATTGCAATTCCCATGTTGTACTGGTCCGGTATAAGATCATTTTATCTTTTTTCGGTGATCGCGCCTTTTGTAAGTATCATTTCAGCTTTTAATATTTATATTTTTTCAATTTGGATGGGTATCCTGGTTTTGGTGATCTATTTCAATCAACCTAAAATAACAATTGGAGTATCACAGTTTATGGTAAATATTGGTTGTGGAATAATGTCTCCTTTCATCTGGAATAATATATTATATTCGCATCAAAAGGAACGAATATTAACTTTGCTCAACCCAGCTCAGGATCCTCATGGAGCAGGATATCAGGTCATCCAATCAATAATTGCAATTGGTTCCGGGGGAATTTGGGGTAAAGGGGTTGGTGAGGGCACGCAAACGCAGCTCCGTTATTTACCAGTCCGGGACACAGATTTTATTGTTTCGGTGATTGGCGAAGAAATGGGATTATTGGGTATTACGGTGATTTTAGTTGTTTTTTTTACCATGCTCTATTGGATAATTGTGTACGCTGGTATTATTTCAAACAGGTTTTCAAGTTTGACCCTGATCGGATTTGCCAGTATACTTTTTATTCATCTTGCTGTTAATATGGGAATGACTGTAGGACTGCTTCCGGTTACGGGCCTGCCGGCACCATTTCTTAGTTACGGAGGATCATTTTTATTATCTTGCATGTTAATCTTAGCACTATCAACAAATATTATCAATCATCATATCTAAATAACATATTAGAAATTGGTATGATAACTTTGAGTTGTGTAAATTTAACCCCTTTTATTTAAATACAATTTATAGAAAATCAAGGAATCTAAATATGGTCGCCTTTTCAGGTAAAAAATGGGCTTTTATAAGCACCCTAATTCTTATCGTTTTAATGGGTTGTTCAGGTACGCGCCCGAACGATTCAGTTGATAGAACTTACAGTAGGAATTCTGATGATGTTGAAACCCTCAAGTCAATAATATATGAACAAGGTAAAAAAATAGCTTCCATTGAAAAAGATTTAATACAATATCAGGATATGATTAATGATCAGTCCAATGTGCTGGATATTTATGATGATAATAATCAAAATGTGCGAGAATTTAGGAGTAATCTTGAAAGGGAAGTTCAATCTGCTATAGAACAAATTCAGGATGGATCATTTGAAAAGGAAATGACTAATACCCTGATTAAAATACAAAATAAAATTCATATTTTGGAAGATCGGACTTTTTATACAGACAGCCTGTATTTTGAATTGGTGAATGATATTGTAATGATAGAAAATGAAATCTCCTCATTAATAGCCAGCTTTAAGGAGATGAGTGAAATTTCCAGAAAGAAGAAAACCAGAGTTATTCCCAAGCTCACAAATGAAGAATATCAAGCCAAGTATATCGAATCACTTTCAAATTACCAAAATGGAGAATGGAATATCAGTTTGGATGGCTTCAAATTTCTTATCCAGGCGGATAGCAATCATGATTTAGCTGATAATTGTCAATACTGGATTGGCGAAGTATATTATTCGCTAAAAGAATATAATCGCAGTATAAAAGAATTTGAAAAAGTTTTCACGTTTCCCGGAACAAATAAAGCAGATGATGCTCAATTTAAATTGGGATTATGCTATGTAAATATTGGGCAGATTGAAAATGCAAAAAAGGAATTTGAAAATCTACTTGAGTTTTACCCCAATAGTGAATATTTTAAAAGAAGTCAAGAATACATCAAGAAGTATTAATCTTAAAAGTAAGAAAGGAAATACATGCCCCCACTTAAATTATACTATTTATCAGCGGAAGTTGCGCCATTTTCAGAAACTTATGAACTGGCCTCTTTCTCAAGAAAAATAACAAGCAAACTTCATGATAAAGATGATATAGATATTCGTGTTTCTCAACCAAAATATGGATATGTGAGCGAGCGGAAATATATACTGAGAGAAGTAATCAGACTCAAGGATATCCCGGTTATTTTTAATGAGGAAAAGCATGTTATAAATATGAAATCCTGTTTTATTCCAGAAACACGTGTACAGGTTTATTTTATGGAAAATAATCCATTATATAAGATTTTACCCGATTTGATTTATAAAGCCAGAAATGGTAGAATATTCAGTGATATAGACGAAAGATTTGCATTTTTTGCCTTATCCGCAATTGATACATTAACCTCATTATTTTGGACACCTGATGTATTAATTTGCAATGATTGGCAAACTTCCTTCGTTCCAATTTTATTGCGAGAACGGTTCAAGCAGGAAGAATTTTATTCAAATATGAAATCTTTATATATTATTCATTCTGTTAATGATTACCGAAAATATTCTAAACATACCTATGACATGCTTGGTCTAACACCGAGTGAATCAGGGAAATTAGTTGATAATCATATTTGTGCCATTGAAAATGCGGATTTAACTATTGCAATAAATTATGAATCCTCCAATTTAATGGATAATATGAAGAAGCAAAAAAAGCTATTTGATACATTTGAGTCTCATAATTCTATGGTCATAGATATCCCTAAAAAATCTAACCGTGAAGTCTGGAAAGAAACTGCTAACACCATTGAATCAGTCTGCAAGAAATTAAAATGAATTTCTTAACCCCTCCTTTTATTGGCAGAAGGCTTCATTCTCTGCTTTTAGGAGGTTTAGTCCTCTTTTTAAGCTGTCAGTCTGATCCTATTGTATTTAATCCCCCCGGTGGTTATGAATACAAGACGAAGAGTTTTCCATTAAATAACGAAACTTCAGAAACCGTTCAGGGTGAACTGCATACGGGTACGAGCCCCAGATTATATTCTGGAATTTTATCAAATGGAGATATAGTTTCTACCCTGATTCGTTTAATTCCCGAAGTTTTAGATTCTCATCAGGTATGTAGTTCTGATAGTGTTTCAAAAGTAAATTTTAAAATTAATTCAAAAACACAGCTTGCAGTAGAAGATACTATTCTACTCATAGATGCGGATGCAATTACTATTAATCTTATTTCTTTAAATGAAATATGGGATGAGGATGTTGTGTTAGATTCATTAAATTTAGCAATTATATTTGCATCCATGGATGCCTCAACCTTAATCCCCGATTCTTTAATATCAATAACAAATCAAAGTCTTGAGATTCAATTATTAAATTATGATAGTGGTATACTCAGTAAATTTTGTGGAACAGAGGAGAAGTTGGGAGTTATTGTGTCATATATAACATCAGAAGATGACCCTGTACGATTTATAGAATTCTATTCTTCAAATAGTTCTGAAGTGGGATTGGGACCAAGACTTTCTTTAGAATATACTGTTGAAGAAGAAGCGTCCCGAAATTATTCCCGTTATTTAATTAATCAGGTGTTCTGGTCAGATGAACTAATGGGTACTTTGAATTCTGGACCTTATTATGTTGAAGATTCCCTGTCCGGATATTGGGGAACATTTTATGCCCTCAGTTTAGATTTGGGAAATCAGATTATTACAAACCCGCCATTAGTATATGATTCTATAACCGTTCAGACAGATATAATTTCTGCAGGACAAAATTCACCCCTGCTTACGATTGAATTGGACCTGAATCCTGAAATCATAAATGACATTGATTCCATTTCTTTTTCAATATTAAACGCATTTGCATTTATAAGTGATTTGGATCCCGCTGGTGATAATTGGAA
>ERZ813253.461-NODE-461-length-14490-cov-30.503655_pt1 | contig 14490 bp, 12 predicted proteins | sample MGYA00520893_ERZ813253 | MGnify/ENA primary metagenome ERZ813253 (study PRJEB31669, sample SAMD00080414) | marine metagenome | biome: oceanic hadal pelagic zone biome; feature: marine hadalpelagic zone; material: sea water | place: Pacific Ocean:Izu-Bonin Trench...
TTGCAATGGCAAATTGGCAATGGTGATATTCAATCAACAACCTGTTCAGAATCTGCATTATCAGGGGTATATGAAGGTATTTTAACTTATTCTGATGTAGAACCAGGCACAATAATTACGTATTGGACTACAATTACAGATGCTTCTAGCATGGCCAATGAGACAGTATCTGATTCGAAAGTATTTTCTATTACTGAAAATTATACATTAGGTGATTTTGAAAATGCAAATGCATTAGATCGTTGGAATCTGGGAGAATGGGGACGACAATATGTAAACTCAAATATTAATTACACATTGAATAATAGCCCAGGTACAAATTATGAACCTAATTCTGAAAGTCCCTGTTATCTTGTTGAGCCACTTGATCTAACGTATTTTAATCACGCTTATTTATACTTTTTCTCTGGAGAAATGTTTGGAGATGGTGATTTTGGTTATTTACAATTTAAGCGCGGTTCTTCCGGCATGTGGCAAACAGCCTTGACTGTTAATTCATTTAATCAAGTACAGGAGAAATATGTTGATTTAGATAATTTTATCAATGAAGAAGAATTGTATTTACGTCTACTTTTTACATCAGACAGTCAAGATGAATCCATTGGCTGGTTCGTGGATGACATTCATTTAGTTCTAAATCAGGTCATGCCAGAAGTGGTTATTGACGATGAAATAATTATGCCAAATATCCTTACACTTAATCCGGCTTATCCCAATCCATTTAATCCTACAACCGTCATTAGCTATAACTTACCACAAGCTGGGTTCGTTAATTTGAAAGTGTATGATTTGATGGGTAGAGAAATACGTAACTTGACATCCGGTTTTGAAAATGCAGGAATGAATTCTGCCATGTGGGATGCCAAGGATAATCAGGGCAATATTGTTAGTTCAGGAGTTTATATTTACCGATTGGAAGCTGCTGGTCAGGCGCAATCAAATAAATTAATATTATTGAAATAACAAATCAATTGAACACAATTAAAAAGGGCAGTTTATCTGCCCTTTTTAATATAGACTATTTATATTTTTCGATTCCTTTTTCTAATGCGTCTAAAATTGTAGCCATAATTATCTCGGATTGAAAATTATTTATCATGGTAATTACCAAAATCGGAAACTCCACCGGTTCCATAAATGGTTCAAAAATAAAGAAAGGGTTTTCTTCATCTAAAATAGTATCAATATCTTCACCGTTTTCAAGACGTTGCTTCAAGGCTGAAGACATTTCCTTTATTAGAGCGTGCAATTCAGTCCGGCTGAGTGTAGTTATATCTATATGTTTGAATTGATTAGACATTTTGATGTTTAAAAAATATAATGAAGTTAAGGATTTTGCGGTTGAATAGAGAAGCGTCTAAACGGTAATTTCAATGTTAACAATTTCGCGTACATGAAGTATAAAATCATATTAAGCATAGTATTGGTTTCAGCCTGGCTCAATAGTCAGAGTTCTATGACCGGTGCCTTTGGGACTGTCACTATCGATGGAAAAGTGTGGAATCAGATTGCTTTGCGACCTGTAACACCATTTTGGAAATTTGATATTGTCTGGGATCTGGTGTTTTATTTTGACCATGAGGGCAATGTATATGATGAGAATTGGGACTTTTCTAATGGTGTAAATGCAAAGAATACACTCATTGACAAAATATACTACATTAGTTACGGGCGAAAATCGGACCCTCTTTATTTCAAAATTGGTTCTTTAGACAGAGTCGATTTGGGATATGGTATTTTGGTTAGTGGATATTCCAATGCAGTCCAGTATCCATCAATCCGAAATGTAGGGTTAGATATAAGTGTCAAAAATAAATTCGGATCCGCTCAAGGATTTATAAATGACTTTAAACAAAATATTGGAATTATTGGCGGTCGTTTTCGTTTTCCGAAATTAATTCCTGTGCCAGTTGCTGTATCGATTGTTTTAGATCGGAATCAATTTCTTGGTTTAAAAGATATGGATGGTGATGGCCGACCGGATTTAGTGGATCATTTTCCGAACAATGCACATTATTGGCTAGACTCCGACGGTGATGGTTTGGCGGATAATCACGCCGCAGAATTTGATCGAGATGGTGATGGTCTTCCGGATGTCTATGATTTAGATGTTATCCATGCTTTTTGGGATAACCTTGGAGATGCTGTTGGGCAGGATTTCAGCAATGACGCATTTTATGATTCCTTACCTGATCAAGAAGCGACACTTCTACCGGAACCATTAGATGTAAAAACTTCATCAGATCGAATCGGTGCATTGGCCATTGATTTTGGATATCCAATTGTTGCCCAAGAAAATATGCTTATTACTATTTATGCACAAGCTGCCAAAATGTTGGGCACTACTTATCATCCCGGGACGGGTAAATCAATGGATTTAGGATTGGGATTGGTCCCATTTGGAATCGCTAGCAATTTTGGGCCGGCATCATTCAATCTTGAATATAGAATGATACCCAAAGGTCAGTTTGAATTCAGTTATTGGAACAGAGCATATGATTTAGAAAGGGCAACATTTGTTACTTCATCTGGTGTAACTGAAGTGGTCACCAAAGAATCAAAACTAGGTCGTTATGGAAAGCAAAAAGGATATTATGCACATTTGGGCATTCAAATTGGTTCGATACTTAAAGCAGGTGCTTCTTATCAAAATCTTCTTGGTAAAATTTGGGATGATATTGAAGCAGATTATGTAGAATCTGAAAACAAGAGTTTCCTGGTATCCCTCAACTTAACAAAAAGTATTAGCCGATTAAAATATGCACGGTTGTATTATCAGCAGCGAAATGTTCCTAATCCATTCGATTTTGAATATACTGAAGGTACAATAATGGGCTATCAGGTAGGATTTGAAATATCTTCTGGATTGATGCTTAATTATACATTTCAGCGATCATTTCGGGATTTAGATGGAGATGGTGATGTGGATAGTCCTGATGAAACCATTAATCTTACTACAATAGAAACCTCATTTTCACTTTGAAGAACGCAGCAGACATACGTAAATCATATATAGACTTTTTTAAGAATAAAGGTCATCAATTTGTTCGCAGCTCATCTGTCGTTCCTCATGATGACCCCACATTATTATTCACCAATGCTGGTATGAATCAATTCAAACCCATTTTTCTGGGTGACCAAAAACCGCAACAACTCCGTGCAGTCAATAGTCAGAAATGCATACGCGTAAGCGGAAAACATAATGATCTGGAAGAAGTTGGTTTCGATACATTTCATCATACTTTTTTCGAAATGCTTGGCAACTGGTCGTTTGGTGATTATTATAAAGCTGAAGCCATTGAATGGGCTTGGGAATTATTAACTGAAGTTTGGGGATTAGATAAAGAACGTCTTTGGGCAACTGTCTATGAAGATGATGATGAAGCATTTCAATTATGGTCTAAAGTCACTGATATAGATCCAGCCAGAATATTAAAATGCGGTAAAAAAGATAATTTTTGGGAAATGGGTGATACGGGACCATGTGGCCCATGTTCAGAAATTCATTATTACATGGGTGATGATCTATCAAAACAAGATGCACAAGGTGTGAATAATTCGGATGATTACTGGGAATTATGGAATCTTGTTTTTATTCAGAATAACCGCTTGGCCGATGGAACATTAGAAGATTTACCTGAAAAACACGTCGATACGGGTGCAGGTCTGGAGCGAATTGTAACAGTCCTTCAGGGAAGAACCAGTAATTATGATTCAGACCTTTTTACATCCATCATTGCAAAAATTGAAGATTTAACCGGGAAATCTAGTAAAGATAATCCAGTGCCATTTCAAGTGATTGCTGACCATGTTCGGATGCTTTCATTCTCCATTGCAGATGGTGCATTGCCATCTAATGAAGGAAGGGGATATGTATTGCGAAGGATACTTCGCCGCGCTGCCCGATTTGGACGTAAGCTGGATCAGCATGAACCATTTATTCATGGTTTAGTAGATACGGTTTGCGATTTAATGGGTGATGCTTTTCCTGAATTGATTGAAAAACAAAAACATATTTCAAACGTAATTAAAAGTGAGGAAGCTTCATTTAATGAAGCACTTGATCGAGGGATTAACCATTTTGAAAAATTATTAAAAAACCTAAAGGGTAAAACAATCCCCGGAGAAGATGCATTTAAATTATACGATACTTATGGATTCCCATTGGATCTAACGCAGCTTATGGCCCAAGAAAAAGGAATAATGGTGGACGAAAAAGGGTTTAATAAATCAATGGAAGTTCAGCGAAAAAGAGCAAAAGAATCTGGTAAATTCAAGGCAGACATGAAGCAAATTAAATGGACAACAGTTAGCGAAGGAGATGATTCTATTTTTCTTGGTTACGAGCAGACAACAGCTGAAGCAAGTATTAAACGATACAGTATTGCAAATGATTTGGTTTTATTGGTTTTAGATGAAACACCATTTTATGCTGAATCTGGCGGGCAGGTTAATGATACGGGAAGGATCACCGGTACTGGGATTGATCTAACAGTTAACAATGTTCAGAATGAGAATGATGTATTTATTCATTATTGTTCTGGAGATTTTGATTCATCATCAACAGGGAATACCGTCACATGTACAGTGGATAATATGCGTAGGAAAAACATTCGAAAAAATCACACAGCCACTCATTTAATGCACGCTGCTTTGAAAGAAGTTCTGGGAGAGCAAGTAAATCAAGCCGGTTCGCGAGTAGATTCCGATAATTTACGTTTTGATTTAACTCATCATAAAAAGGTTACTCATGAAGAATTGAGGCAGATTGAATCCATCGTCAATCGTGAAATTTTAGAAAATACGGAAGTTAAAACATCTGTTAAAGATTACGATGATGCCCGAAAAGAAGGCGCCATTGCCATGTTTGGAGAAAAATATGGTGATACAGTTCGAGTATTATCCATTGGTGATTTTTCAAAAGAATTATGTGGAGGTACGCATGTTGAACGAACAGGAGATATCGGCTTTTTTAAAGTAAAAGAAGAATCTTCTTTAGCCGCAGGAGTTCGAAGAATTGTAGCAGTGACGGGACCGAAAGCTGTTGAGTATATCCAAGGTCAATCTGCTATTATGGAAGAATTACAATCAAAATTAACGAGTTCTGCGGGAGATTTGAGTACACGCATCGACCAATTATTGCAGCAGAAAAAAGATTTGGAAAAAGCGTTGAAACAAAAGCAAAAATCTTCTTCATCTTTTGACATTAAAAATATTATTGCTAAAGCAAATGAAGTTGATGGTAACCAAATTGTAATTTACGAGACACAAACAGTTGATATGGAGTCGCTAAAAGAACTTGGAGATCAATTGTTAAATGCATTGGATTCAGGCGTGGGAGTTTTGGGCTCTGCAGCGGGAGAAAAACCTAGTATTGTTGTAGTGGTAACCAAAGATTTAAATGAAGCAGGAATTATGGCTCCGGCGTTGGCAAAATCTATTGGCGCCATCATGGGCGGCGGCGGCGGTGGACGACCTCATTTAGCTACAGCGGGAGGAAAAGATACTGCCAAGTTGAAGGAAGCCTTGAAAGTAGCAGAAACAATTATTATAGAAGTACTGAAAGGTTAATATGCTTTACGAACAAGATGGAGATACATTTATGATTCACGTTCAGCAGGATGAACTGATTATGTCAACACTTACTCAATTCTGCAAAGATCATGATATTATTAATGGACAAATTTCAGGAATTGGTGCAATCAAGGAAATTGAATTGGGTGCCTACGATTTGGCTAATAAAAAATATATTATTGAGCATTTTAATGAAATTTGGGAGCTCACTTCATTTCAAGGGAATATCCAATTAAAAGATGGGGAACCATTTATTCATGCTCACATAAATATAAGTGACCATTCTATGGCTGTAAAAGGTGGACATCTTTTTGAAGCAACTGTGGCTGCAGTTGGAGAATTTGTTTTAAAGAAAATTAATACATCTGGATATAGGGAAATGGATTCCAATATCGGTTTAGCAACCATGTGCTTCATTGATAAATAAATATAATGAATAAAAAAATAATTAAAACAGACAAAGCACCTCTACCCATTGGATCTTATAATCAAGGTGTTATTTCAAACGGCTTTATATTTACAGCAGGACAAATAGCTATCAATCCAGAAACGGGAAAATTAATTGAGACTAGTTTTAAGGATCGGGTTGATCAAATTTTTAATAATTTAGACAATGTGTTAAAAGCTGGAGGTAGCGATCTATCTAATGTGGTTAAGTTCACCGTCTTTCTGACTGATATGAGCAATTATGCAGAAATAAATGAAGTATTTAACAGAAGATTGGATGAAAAAACTGCTCCGGCAAGGTCACTAGTAGCTGCTTCTGGACTACCAGCTGGAACAGATGTTGAAATTGAATGTGTTGCAGTGATTAATGAATGAATCGAATATTAATATTGATTGTTTTCTGTTCGTATTTATTTCCTCTGGAAGTAGATTCTTTGAAAGCGAAAACTCCTGCAAACGCTGCAAAATACGGTGCAATATTTCCTGGGGGCGGGCAAGTTTATAATGGCCGATGGATCAAAGCTGCATTGCTATTATCATTGGAAGCAGCGTCCATTTATCAATGGTCTTTAAATGGAGATATATACAAAAATTATGATTCTGGGAATTACAGCTTGCGGAAACATCGTTATCTTGAAAAGCGTAATAAGTATGCTTGGTGGGCAGTATTCATTTACATTTACGGCATGTTGGATGCAGTAGTGGATGCACATTTGAACCCATTTAATAGTGTCATGACAGAAAATATTGAAACAATAGAAACGAAGAGTGAGGAAGAATGAGTAATCAACGGGAACAATGGGGATCTAAACTCGGTTTTATCTTGGCTGCGTCAGGATCAGCTGTGGGCATTGGTAATATTTGGAAATTTCCGCATATGGCCGGACAGAATGGTGGTGCAGCGTTTACATTAGTTTATTTAGCATGTATTTTTGTTGTGGGTCTATCCTTAGTGATTGCTGAATTTGTCATAGGTAGAAGAACACAATTAAGTCCGGTTGGGGCATTTGAAAAACTGGCCCCTGGCACCAATTGGAAATGGGTGGGATTTCTTGGTGTGGCTTCTGCTTTTGTGATTCTTTCCTTCTATGGTGTTGTGGGCGGTTGGATAATGAAATATATAATTATCTCCGTCACTGGCGGTTTTAAAGAGTTGGCGGGAGATCCGGCTGCGGCAAGTAGTGTTTTTAATAATTTTATAAATGGTACGTGGAGCCCCATTTTCTTTCAAGTTATTTTTATGACCGTTTGTATTTGGGTCATCGTTAATGGTGTTAAAGGCGGAATTGAAAAATGGTCTAAGATAATGATGCCGCTTATTATTATTCTATTGGGTGCGCTAGCTGTGCGGGGTATGACGCTCCCCGGAGGGATGGAAGGAATTTCATTTTTATTTAAACCGCGCTTTGAAGATTTAACTGCTTCCAGTGTTGTCCTAGCTTTGGGGCATTCATTTTTTACATTGAGCTTGGGCATGGGAACAATGATCACCTATGGAAGTTATCTTGGACGAAAACAAAATTTACTCAATTCAGCTTTATGGGTTATTGCTCTGGATACAGCCATCGCCATGCTGGCTGGCATCGCAATTTTCACCATGGTTTTTGCACTTGGGGCGAATCCGGAAGCCGGTAATGGAATTTTTGTAGTGCTTCCTTCAGTATTTCCGCAGTTACCCGGAGGAACAGTTTGGGGGACCCTGTTCTTTGTATTGTTGTTTATGGCAGCATTAACATCCGCTATTTCTATCCTGGAAGTCGTCACTGCTTACTTCATTGATCAAAAAGGGTGGACTAGGAAAAAAGCGACTATTCAATTTGGATTAGTCATTACAATCGTGGGTGCTTTTTGTTCGTTTTCCATGGGTGGAGGAATAAACATAACAGAGTTTCTCGGTATGTCATTTTTTGATTTTATGGATTACTTATCCTCTAAATACATGCTGCCCATCGGCGGTATGCTAACAGCAATATTTGTCTTGAAAAAATGGGGTGTTGATCATTTTATTGAAGAACTTAAAACAGGCATGGACAAATCCATTATTTCTAAAGAGATCATTATTGTCTTATTGGGCATCGCTGCAACAGTCGTTGGATTTATTATTATTAACGAAGTACTTGATATTGCCTTTGGGATCAAACTGATCCAATGATCATCTCTCGTATCATCAAACCTGAATCCGCTGTTTATAAAACGCTATCGACGTTTTCGGAAAAGCTGGATCGTTTAATGAAACTGAAACCGTTGAGTTGGTTTGCTGTCTGGATAATGATGACCTCCGGTACCAGTGCCCAGCAAGCTATGTCAGAACGCTATATTTACTGGGATATGTCATTGGCCGGTGTTGGATTAATTACGTTATTAATTGTAACGGTTATCACTACCATCATTTTCAAAAAAGAAAAAATTTCATTTACAAACATCGATTTTAATCTTATATTTATAATACAACATATCATCTTTGCTTTGGTTTTGTTCATGACAGGTTGGGGCTGGTTAAGCTGGTTAAATGGAGACTTCTTTGTTACTCTTAAACATTTTTTCCCATATGGTTTGGTATATATTTCAGTACTACTCGTTTATCAAATTGACTTGGATTTAATACCTGAAAAAGGCTATCAGCCAGGTAAAGGATTGATTGCAGTATGTTCCCTTTTAGTGTTAGCTGGTGCGCTTATTGGAATAAGATTTGATGACCCTGTAATCAGTACAGCAGCTGCAGTCATTACACCCTTTTATTTAATAGCGATAGTTTTTCCTGAACATAAGCGCCATATTGAGCGCGTACGTATTTATCCGGTATTTATTGCAGCCATGTTTGTTTCTGTTCGTTTACCATGGTTTTTGATCCCTTTAGCAATTCTCTTTTTTGGTTTACGAACTTATCATTACTTTCGCTATAATATCATTTTCCCAACGTTTGCTGTAGACCATGATTGAAATAGCCGAAAATAAATGTGATTTTTGTGGGTGCTGTGTAGGTGTTTGCCCTGTTAATTGTATCGAAGTTAAGGAAGCAGAAATCAGTGTTGATCATGATATTTGCATCGATTGTGATATCTGTGTTTATGTGTGCCCCATTGAAGTCTTAAGCCAGACTGATCCTAGAAAATCCTCTAAAGCCGCGGCTTAATATGTGGAAAGAACAAAAGGAATTCGACTGTATAGTCGTTGGAGGCGGACCAGCCGGTTCAACATTCGCCCGAGTTGCTGCTGAAGGCGGACTTTCAGTATTACTTTTAGAGAAAGACCGCGATATTGGCGTACCCGTGCGCTGCGGAGAAGCCGTCAGTGATGCCGGTCTACGCATTTTTCATGAACCGGATCCACGCTGGATAGCATCTACCATCAACCGTATTAGGCTGATTGCACCCAATGAAACAGTAGTTGAATTTGATTTACAACAAAAAGGGTATATTCTTGATCGCCGCATATTTGATTATGATCTTGCAGAATACGCTTCTAGTGCAGGCGCTCAAATCGTAACTAAAGCCTATGTAGATGATATAATTATTGAAAACGATCGAGTCGTGGGTGTTAAAGGCACACATGTGGGTGAACGGTTTGAAAAGCGGGCTAAAATTGTCGTGGGTGCTGATGGTGTAGAAAGCAGAGTAGGGCGCTGGGCCGGTCTCAAAACAACGGTTAAGCTTAAGAATATGGAGTGCGGTTTTCAGAAAACTGTGACGGGTATTGATGTGGATGAACATATGTTTGAATTCTATTTATCCAAAAAATGGGCTCCCGGGGGATATTTATGGGTGTTTCCAAAAGGGAAAAATAAAGCCAATATCGGGGTGGCTATTTCCGGGTATTATGCTAAAGATGGTAAATCTGCCCAAAAATTCCTTGATGAATTCCTGGCTTGGAAATATCCCAAAGCATCTGTATTGACAACAGTAGTGGGCGGGATTCCCATTGATAAAACAGTGAAGCAAATGGTGATGGATGGGCTTATGCTGGTCGGTGATGCCGCGCACACGGTCAATCCGGTGACAGGCGGGGGCATTGTGCCTGGTATGCGCAGTGGATTACTGGCGGCAGAAACGGCTGTAAAAGCGCTACATAATGGCGGCCCTGCACGTAAAAATCTGGCTGCCTACGAAAAGGAATGGCACAAGATCGGCGGCAAGAACCATGAAAGATTTTACCGCATCAAAGAAACCATATTCCGATTTACGGATGATGACTTGAATCGCATTGCCGATGGCATTTCAGCGGTACCGGCCGATGATCGTAGTTTGCTTAAACTTTTCTCTATAGCTGTCCGCAAAAAACCATCCTTACTGTTTGACGTTATCCGTGTTTTTGCCGGATTATAATGGAGCAGAAAGAATTATTACGGATTCTCGACCTATCCACTTACATTGCTTTTGATTTTGAAACAACAGGCTTAAGCCTTGAAAGTGACCGCATAATTGAAATTGCAGCAATCAAGTTTGAAGGTGGCGTTGCCGTAGATCGCTTTGTCACATTAGTCAATCCTGAACGTCAAATTGATTCATTTATAACTGATATTACCGGTATTTCCAATGCAATGGTTTCTGATGCACCAGTCGAGGGAAATATTGTTGATGATATACTTGATTTTATGGAAGATTTTCCATTGGTCGCCCACAACATATCTTTTGATATAAATTTCTTAAACAATCTGTGTGAGCGTTATGATAAAAAAATTGTAGAACACCAATTATACGATACTCTGCAATTATCACGCACATTTTTATTTTTTCATCCAACTCACAATCTTGGTTCAATTGCAGAATATTTTAATTCATCCGCTGTAGGTTCTCATCGGGCAGAAGCAGATACAGTAAACACCGGTCTCATTTTCCAGCATTTAATTCATGAAGCAGCCAGTTATCCCTTGGAAGTATTTTCAAAAATAGTAGCAGTATCTAAAAATCATGACATGCATAATAGCCATTTATACATCAATATCAGTAATTACCTCAAAAAGGAAGGAAACTTGAAAACTGGATTGGTAAAGTCAAAACTGGAAAAACATTTATATAGTAATATATTTGCCACAACAGGAAACGGTTCATTATCAGAATTAACTGTTGAAGAGGTTTTTGCAAATGGCGGTCGACTAAATCAGATAATGGATTCTTACGAATCACGCCCTACACAGCAGGCATATAGTGATTTTGTGTTAAAAATGTTAAATGCAGACCAAAGTTATTGCGCGATTGAAGCCGGGACTGGATTGGGAAAATCTATGGCATATTTATTTCCCGCATTGCAAAAAGCATTCAGTAAGGAGAATGAAAGCCCGGTTATTATCTCATGCCATACCAAACATCTACAGGATCAATTATTCAATAAGGATTTACCCCTTTTGGCAAAAGCATTGGATGTTTCGCTCCATGCAATGGTTCTAAAAGGTCGGAGTAATTATATTTGTATGACGCGACTCAATTGGCTTATATCGGATGCAGGACAATTATTGCGTAAGGATGAAGTAGAATCATTATTTCCAATTATTGTTTGGCTCAACGTTACACAGACGGGTGATTTGTCCGAATGTGCAGGTTTCTGGGGTACAAGACCATATAAAATTGCTGAGATGATTCAAAGCGAATCAGGATTTTGTACTACATCATTATGCTCATCAAATGACGGCTGTTATTATGGACCCATTCGCCAGGCTGTGAATGATTCCCAAGTAATCATTGTGAATCATGCTTTGTTGTTATCCAACATGAATAATCCCGGATTGTTACCAGAATACGAAGCTGTTATTATAGATGAAGCCCATAATCTTGTGGATGTTGCCTACGATCAACTCACTTTGGAAGTGAATATGTTTAAAGTGAATGCTGTTTTGGATATTATGGATCCCAATACGAGTAGCGCCAAACGCTGGACCCAAAAAATTGAAATACTACTGGATGACAATCCAGAATTGAAAATGCATTATAAAACGTTGCAAGCGGATTGTGAAACATCCCGCAATAATGGGAAGTCATTTTTTGATGACCTAACCAGTTCAATCGCCGGAAGAATTAATAAAGAAGTTCCCTATCCCCAGCATATAATCATGAACAATTTGCTGGAAGGTTATTCCAATTTTAATATACAAATTCAGGAATTTGAATTAGCATTATCCGGAATTAATCAAGCTCTGAAAGGGATGCTAGGACAACTTCAATCATTGGATCCAGAAAATAATGAATTTGGAGATATAAGCCAATTATTTGAACATAGCATGGAAGCAATTGCTTCTCTTCAATCTGAAATTGCATTATTGACCCATGATCAACAAAATGGCTGGGTGTATTGGCAACAGGGTCAATATCGCCAAGGGCGCAGCAAGGACAAAGATTTGCATGTATCCGTAAAAGGCGCTCCAATTGATATCGCCCATGACTTTGCAGAATCTTTTATGCAGTCTGTAAAACAATGTGTATTAACATCTGCAACTTTACGCGTCGAAGAAAGTTTTGATTATTTTCTGCAGCGTACAGGTATTTCACTTTTGGATAAAGACATTGTGCACACAGCAGAATTTCTCAGTCCGTTTTACTATGAAGATCAAGTACGTTATTTTCAATATCAGGGAAAAAACGGTCAAAACCCGGGTTTGGTAGCAGATGTGATTTATGAGTGTCACAAACGGTTTGGTAAGCGGATGATGGCTTTATTCACATCAAGACAAGCGCTCAATTATGTTTATCAAGAACTTCAGAAAAAACCTGGCGGTCGCCAGTTACCCATTTTTGCACAGGTTGCCGGTTCATCTCGATATGCCATGCTACGGGGCATGCATAGAGCTGAAAACGGAATTTTATTGGGTACAAATTCATTTTGGGAAGGTGTGGATTTGCCCCGTGATTTACTGGAAATATTGATTATTTCCAAATTGCCATTTAGTGTACCGACGGAACCCCGTATTCAAGCGTATGGGAATATGCTCCAGCAGCAAGGTCGGAATTCATTCATGGAGTTCACTGTCCCGGAAGCTGTCGTCAAGTTCAGACAGGGATTTGGCCGATTGATCCGAACAATAGAAGACGAAGGTATGTTTATTGTTATGGATGAACGGATTATAGGTAAGCGTTACGGATCTGTTTTTAGTGATGCCATTCCTGTGCGAATGGAACTATTCTCAATTGTTGAAGAGTTGATTAGATAGTATTTAAGTCTGCATGAAGAAGGTCTTTTTCTTCATCATCATTTATTTGATCACATAGTTGTTTTGCGATTTGGAGATGTTCATCTTTTAAATTTGTATTCCCATTTAAACCATATGCTCTGGCTAATGCTTCGTGGGCGTAACCTACATAAAATGGTTCCTTATTTTCACTTAACTCCAAACATAGTTTTCCATATCGTTCAGCTTGATTTAGGTTGCCCGCTAATGCATAACTGCGTGATACTTGCCAACTACCGATGCTTTTTTGACGATCCGTACAATCTTCCCGCTTGGACCAATGATATAACGATGCCATGGCAAAATGTACCATATCTTCTGTTTCTTTGGGAGTCCGTTCCTTCTTATCGATTAATTTCCATGCTTCATTGAAACAATGAGTAGAGAAATGTTTTTGGAGTTCAGTTCTGTTTTCGAAGTTGAAGTTGGTCACAATATTATTAAGACATTTTTGCCAAAAGCTCTTTCAAAAACTTCACGCAGACCATGGCGGTCATATCATTGATATCACGATCTGGATTGTATTCGACAATATCCGCACCTACTATTTCGTAATCCAAACTTTGGATCATTTGCAATGCTTGCCGAGTGGATAATCCGCCCGGTTCATGGTGGGAAACGCCGGGAGCAAAGGCAGGATCAAGTCCATCCAAGTCTATGGAAATATAAACCGGCCCGTCAAAATCAAAATTCATGGATGAGTCAAAATTGATCATATCGTGGACTTCAACGTCGAATTTGTCAATTTGTCTTTGCTGTGCTGGATTAATTGTGCGAATACCCACTTGTACGAGTTTATTCACCAATCTATTTTCCATGATGCGAGCAAAAGGGGAGGCATGGGAGTATGGATTATCTTCGAAATTATCATATAGGTCCGGGTGGGCGTCAATATGGAAAATATTTAATTTTTCGTATTTTTCAGCAAATGCTTTAATAATAGGAAATGTAATTGAGTGGTCACCACCAAGGGAAATTGGTTTAATTCCACTATTTAATAAACCACGGATACTGTTTTCAATTTGGTTCATAGCGTCAGCGCCAGTTGTTAAGTCAACATTGCCAACATCATTCCAGCATGGATTATTTCTTAATTCGACGCCATTTTCAGCGCAGAGATTGATAGAATAAGAATCAAATATCTTACGGATTACGTCAGGTGCTTTGGCAGGCCCTCGGAGAAACGAAGAGTTTTCATCCAATGGAAAGCCAATTACAGAAATTTGAGAATTAGACATAATTGAATTTAATAAAGTATAATTGATATTTTATTGTATTGATTGCTTCTCCTAAATTCCCCAATGGGTACTCTG
>ERZ813253.462-NODE-462-length-14482-cov-9.127412_pt1 | contig 14482 bp, 12 predicted proteins | sample MGYA00520893_ERZ813253 | MGnify/ENA primary metagenome ERZ813253 (study PRJEB31669, sample SAMD00080414) | marine metagenome | biome: oceanic hadal pelagic zone biome; feature: marine hadalpelagic zone; material: sea water | place: Pacific Ocean:Izu-Bonin Trench...
ATCCAGGCTTACAGCAATATAGCTGAAGGTGAAGATATGACCTTTAAGTACTATGATTCTGCCAGAGATGAAGTAATAGAATTTGGTGAAACGATTTTATTTAACAGCAATATGGTTGTAGGTGATGGTTTTAATACCTATAGCCTCAGCCGCGAAGTAAGTGATCTGCAGCCCATGACATATGGTATAAGTGATGCCTATCCCAATCCATTTAACCCGGTAACCAGCTTCAGTTACAGTATTCCTGAAGATGGGTTGGTACAGGTGGCTGTGTACGATATAAATGGCCGTATGGTTTCTGAGCTTGTAAATGGGTATCGATCAGCCGGTACTTACCCTGTGGTATGGGATGCAAACGATTTATCCAGTGGAGTGTATTTGGTGAATATGATTGCAGGTGATTATTCCACTATACAGAAAGTGATGCTCATAAAATAGAAAATATTAATTACATCATGCCGCTTATTTGACATGAAACGACGAATTATTTAAAAACCCTCCATCCTTCGACTAGCTCAGGATGCGGAGGGTTTTTATTTATCTGACAATAATTCCGTTTTTTATGAAAACGAAAGGTGTATAAATTTATGGCTTGATATTTGCCGTAAATAAAGGAAATTAGAAATAAATTTATTGGAGAAATAATGGCGGAAAATACCCCGAAAATAACGGAAAATAAAGATGAAGTGCTGGAAATATATCCAGTATTACCTCTGCGCAATACCGTTTTATTCCCTCAACAGATTATCCCCATATATGTAGGAAGAGAACAGTCTTTAAAATTGATTGCTGATCTCCCGAAGGGTGGAAAGAAATATATTGTGGTAGTGGCTCAGAAAGATGGCTCTGTAGAAAATCCAAAAGCATCTGACTTATATGAATACGGTACTTTGGCTATGGTAATGAAAGTTTTTGATATGCCGGATAAATCCAGGTCTGCCATTGTACAGGGATTGGATAGGGTGAGAGTAAAAAATTTCTTAGATCCTGACCCCTATTACAAGGGCTTGGTAGAAAAAGTTCGGGGTGTTGTTACACCATCTGCTGAAATTGAGGGGATAACCGTAAACGTTCAGGAAATATTTAAAAAGCTCATAGAAATCGCTCCCTATCTCAGTGAGGAACAGTTTCACGTATTGAGTAATATTCAAAATCCGGGTAAATTGGTGGATAAGGCGATTTCACTTATGAACATCTCCACCAAAGAGAAACAGGATATTCTGGAAGAATTGGACATTAAGAAACGATTAGAAAAATGTACTGTTCTCATTAACCGTGAAATCCATCGTATTGAGCTGGGTGAGAAGATTCAGTCAGATGTGCAGGATGAAATTTCAAAATCACAGCGGGAATATTTTCTCCGGGAACAGATGAAAGCCATTCAGAAAGAACTTGGTGAAGATACTGGCGGCGTGGAATTAGATGAGTTAGATGAAAAAATTAAGACTGCCAAAATGCCTGAAAAAGTTGACACTGTTGCCCGGAAAGAATTAACCCGCATGAAGAAAATTCCGGCTCAATCTCCTGAATATACGGTGGCACGCACCTATTTAGATTGGCTGGTTGAATTGCCATGGTCAAAGGAATCAAAGGATAATGAAGATATAAATTATGCCCAGGAAATTCTAGATTCAGACCATTATGGTTTAGTCAAGGTGAAAGAAAGAATTGTGGAACATTTGGCAGTACGCAATTTGAAGAAATCCCGAGCTAAAAAAGGAGAACGATTCAAAAGTCCAATTCTCTGTTTTGGGGGTCCTCCCGGTACAGGAAAAACTTCTATTGGAAAATCCATTGCCAAAGCAATGGGGCGTGAGTTTGTCCGTATTTCATTAGGTGGTGTGCGGGATGAAGCTGAAATCAGGGGTCACCGCAGAACATATATAGGGGCATTACCCGGCAGGATAATTGCCAGTCTGAAAAAAGCCGGCACAAATAATCCTATTTTTATGCTGGATGAAATTGATAAACTGGGAATGGATTTTCGTGGAGATCCGTCCAGCGCACTATTAGAGGTGCTAGACCCTGAACAGAATTTCACATTTAATGATCATTACCTTGAAGTGGATTTTGACCTATCGAATGTCATGTTTATTACCACGGCCAATAGAATTGACAAAATCCCGGGACCACTAAGAGACAGAATGGAGGTTTTGGAATTTTCCGGGTACATAATGGAAGAAAAGTTACAAATTGCAATTGACCACCTTCTCCCAAAACAGATTAAAGAACACGGCCTTCGTAAAAAGGAAATAAAATTCACCGATGAGTCAATTTGTCTACTGGTTGAGTCATATACCCGTGAAGCGGGAGTGCGTAATTTAGAGCGGGAATTGGCAAACGTATGCAGAAAAGTGGCACGAGAAATTACCGATGGTAAAGTAAAATCTATCAATATCACCCCTGAAAAAGTGTATGAATACCTGGGACCAATAAAATTCATTTCAGAAATTGCAGAAAGAACCCAGCAACCAGGGGTTGTGATTGGTTTAGCCTGGACTCCTTTCGGAGGAGATATACTATTTATAGAAGCCACTAAAATGCCCGGTAAAGGAGTCCTGAAACTCACAGGTAAGTTGGGTGATGTGATGAAGGAGTCTGTACAAGCAGCCTTTTCTTATGTTAGGGCAAATGCCCAAAAATTGGGTCTTGATCCTACATTTTACAAAAAATTGGACATCCATGTGCATGTACCGGCAGGGGCAATTCCCAAAGATGGACCATCAGCTGGTGTGGCAATGATTACGGCGCTGGTTTCCCTTTTATCCAATAAACCAGTGAAAAACAGGTTGGGTATGACCGGTGAAATTTCCCTCAGGGGGAATGTACTCCCCATTGGCGGATTGAAAGAAAAATCTACAGCAGCCCATCGGGCAGGGCTTACCCATATTCTGGCTCCGGCGCAGAATGAAAAGGATTTAGTGGATATACCCAAAAAAGTATTGAAAGATTTAAAAATATCCTTTGTGAAAGATGTATCTGAAGTATTGAAATTAGCCCTTGGGCTGGAACCTCGAAAACCTCGAAAACCTCAGAAAACACAATCTGTGGTTACGGCTGAAGCATAGTTAATCTAATTTGCCATCCTTCGACAGGCTCAGGAGGCGGAAACGATTAACAAGTAAAAAATAATTGGTTGGGTTTTATCCTTCGGAGCTACCAGATGGCAGAGTTCCGGGTTTACACCCGGGGAAATAAAATAATGGGCGATTAACTCAGTTGGTTCAGAGTTCCTGGTTTACACCCAGGCGGTCGGGGGTTCGAGTCCCTCATCGCCCACATAAATTCCCTTCGAAAACGGAGGGATTTTTGTTTGTAGTAGTTTTCCTAAAAAGTCCTAAAATAGCCTGTTTTTGCCTAGTAAAGTCAGTATATAGTCTTACAGCATTCGATTAGAATGCTAACCTAATTTAGTTTCGCTGAAGTTCTCAATTGAAAGCAAACCCAAAGGGGAACTTTAACGTAATTTGAACCCGTAGGGGACAAAGTAACGGGGGTAGGTTCAATAACAAAAGGCTTACACTCATTCTAATTATATTTTTTAGAAAGATGTTATAATTAAAAACAATAAATTATAACATGAAGAAACTATCTAAAGAGCAAATCATAGAGAAATTAGAGGATGGAATTAAAGAATTAAAAGATATTTTATCTGATACAGTTATAGAAAATGAACAAGAAAGGATTATACGCAAAAATCGTATAATAGCTAAGTTAGAAAGAGAAAATGAAATACTCAGAATTAAATTAGGAGAAAAGAATAATAGCACTTCCTAAATAAACTTTATGCAAACCTAAAGGCCAGCAGTAGTGAGTGAGCAGATTTCCAAATCACTCCAAATGTCATACGACTAAACCCACCTCCGCACCCCCTCTTTCCTAACCCAGTTGGCATAAATTTCAGTAGTCTTGATACTCCGATGACCAAGTAGTGTTTGTAGTACTTCCTTAACTCCCCTGTTCAGCATATTATTAGGTATTTCGTTAGGGTATGATAGTTGATCTTATTCCTGTAAATATAAAAGCGGGAATAATAGCGCTATCTCGTTACAAAGAGTTACACTTGATTTCTTATTGCAAAAGCATTAATGCTGATAATATTAAACATGAATTACTGCCCATATATTATTATAATAAATATCTCACAATGAAAATAATACATAAAGAAAAATATTTAATTTTATCTAATGAAGCATTGGATCAATATCATCAAGAATTAGACTTGGCTATGAAAACAAAGTCTCTGTATCTAAGGCCTAACCTGTGCTTGGACGATTTATCTAATGAAACTGGTATACCTATCGAATATGTTAAACAGATATTTAGTGAAAAATTGAATTTATCTTTTTTTGAGTATGTCTCAAAATACAAAATTGATCAAGCTAAACGGTTATTAACAAAAATAAATGATGATCACTTTTCTATTTCAAAGATTGCAATTGATTCGGGATTCAACACCGATGATTCATTTGTTATTTTATTTAAAAAACATACAAATATGTCACCCGAAAACTATCGAATTAAATACTTCAATCTAAATCCTGATTCCAATATTCCCATTCAGGATTAAACTAATAGAATGCAATCACATAGGAAAAGGAATAAGCACAATTCACTCGTCATTATTAGTTATTTAGTAATAAGTATTTCTATATCACAATCTGAAGTTTATGATGGTCTAACTCTGATTACAAGTAAGGCAGGTGGAGGTGGGAGTCAACAAAATGAAACTCATCTCATTGATAATGAGCATAATATATTAAACTCATGGCTCCATAATACAAGCCCTGCAAGTATTGCTTATCTTTCTCCAGATAGCATTTTATTTGTACCATGTAAAATAAGTAATCAAGATGAACAAGGAGGCCCGATGGGTGGAAGATTTATAAAAATGGATTGGTCAGGAGATATTATATGGGATTATATTATCCCAGATAGTATATGTATACCTCATCATGATATAGCAGTATTACCAAATGGCAATATTCTTGCAATATGTTCAGAAACTAAAACTCAAGAAGACGCTGTGGAATCTGGGATACAAGATATAAATGGAACAATGACTTTAGATATGATTATTGAAATTCAACCATTAGAAACCAATGATGCAATTTTTGTATGGGAGTGGCATTTTTGGGATCATTTAGTGCAAGATATTAATTCCAATTTACAAAATTATGGACAAATTTCAGAAAATCATCAACTTTTAAATATAAATAGTAGTACAAATGCAGGAGGGAACAATGACCAAGATGCAGGAATTAGAGATTGGAATCATTGTAATTCAATTTCCTTTAACTCTTTGTTGAATCAAATTGTTATATCTTCTCGTCATATGAATGAATTCTATGTTATTGATCATTCAACAACAATTCAGGAAGCTTCAGGTCATACAGGAGGTATTTATGGGATAGGTGGAGATATATTATATAGATGGGGGAATCCTCAAAACTATAATAGAGGCAACAATGCTGATCAAATACTAAATTCGCAGCATGGTGTCAACTGGATACCAGAAGGATATCCTGGAGAGGGTAATTTCATTTTATTTAATAACAACCATAGTAATAATAATTCTGCTGTATTAGAAATCAGTCCACCAATAAATTCAGATGGCTCGTACATAATTGATGAAGTAGGACCATTTGGTCCCGAAAGTTATTTATGGATGCATCAATCAAATTTTTATTCGGGTTCACAATCTGGTGCTTTTAGATTGCCAAATGGGAATACAATTATCACAGCTACGAATCAACAATTAATTTTTGAGATAAATCAAAGTAGCAATACAGAATGGACATATTCTGGAAACTTGATTACTGCCAGAGCAATTAAGTATTCATATGATTATTTTGATACCACATTGAATGGTGATTTAAATGGAGATGGTGCAGTCAATGTACTTGATATTATTTCCGAGGTCAACCTTATTTTAGAAAATGAATATCAAGCTACTGGTGATTTGAATAGTGATGGAGAAGTAAATATTCTTGATATTGTTGTATTAGTTAATATTATCCTGTCTTAACTAAACTCATCTCCCCAGCTCCTCTTTCCTAACCCAATTCGCATATATCTCAGTAGTAAATAATCCAACGCTCACTTTGATGGATGAAAAGCAAGCTCAAATCCCTTCGAAAACGAAGGGATTTTTATTAATTATCAATATGCCCTAAATCTTTATCGGGGGCCACCAAATCCCGTACCTTTCGTTTGAGGTCCTTAATTTCGGGCAGGCCTTTCTTTTGACCTCGTTCCCAGATTATATTTCGACCGCAGCGAATCTCAAATATTCCTGCCTCATTTCCGGGGATGAGTGAAACTCCCCTGATGTCCTCACTGAAGGTTGAGAGCAATTCCTGTGCGATCCAGGATGCCCGTAGTAGCCATCTACATTTGGTACAGTATTCAATTTCTATGAGGGGTTTTTCCATAGTGATATTTTCTGAATATAAGGTCATTGCATTGTTTTTTATTGAGATCCAGATTGAGAACAATTTGTGGTATTCTGTTCCCCCACAAAGGGTGCAATGCAATCGGGGTATGGTGGACAAAGCTGGTTGTTGTAAATATACGATTTTAAAGATGAACCTCCTGTCGAATCCCAATCTAAATTTGAAAGGCTGCATATACTTTCAGGTATTTGTCCACTGAAATAATTATTGTAAAGCCAGATTGCCTGCAAACTCTCAAGTGAATCCAATACACTTGGAATCTGTCCCGATAAGCCCTTACCCTGTGCATAAAGAGAATCCAAGTTCTCATCTTTCCAATATTGAGTTCCTAATTCTAGGGGTTCAATGGTACCGCTGCTATCTGCATCCATGCTCATATCTAAACTATCCGGAAGGGTGGCCAGGCTGCTATCAATAAATGCTTGTAACACAGTGAGATTACTTTCCCTGAAGCAGAGGGAGTCCCCTTCAATAATGGAAACAGTTGCAGGCAGATCATCACATATAAGAGTGAATCCAACATCACAATTTATACATTCTGAAATATCCTGTTCGCCGGTATCCTCAATACAATCAGGGTAACAGGGACAGAGTTTGTTATTCGTGACAATAATATCGTTTAAGCTGGAGTTCTCACCACAAAAGTCATCGGGGACACTTCCGCTAAGTTGATTGTAAGAAATATTCAAGTATTTTAAATTGGTCAAATTAGAAATTGTCTCAGGAATATTTCCCGTTAGACTATTTTGCTGGACATCCAAATATTCCAATGAATCCAAATTCTCAATATTAGCAGGTAGATTTCCAGATATGCTACAGTTCTCTGCTTCCCAGTAACAATCCAGTTGTTTCAATCTACCTGAATGCCATTTTTGAATTCCCAACTCTAAAGGGTTCACAATGCCACTGGAATCAATATCTAAATTCATGTTAATGGAATCGGCATTAGATATTATTTCTCTGAGTATAGTTAAATCAGTTTGTGAATAGCAATAACCGTTTATCACTTCTTCATTTGTTGAGCATTCGCAACTTTGGTATCCCATAAGTTCTGGAGTATCAATGCAGTAGGGCTGTGACTCACAAAATTGATTATTAGAGACATCTAAATTTCCAATTTCACATAGACTTTCCGGAATTAAGCCCGAAAAATTATTCGAATTAACCAGAAATGTATATAAGCCAGAAAGATTTCCAATAGTGCTTGGGATGGAGCCTTCTAAATTATTATTTGATACATCCAATAAAATCAATTTTGATAAATTACCCAAACTTTCAGGAAGGCTGCCATTGAGCAAATTATTACTCAAAGATAATTGAGTTAGGTTGGTAAGTTTTCCAATACTCTCCGGTATTCCGCCATTGAAATTATTAGATTTTAATCCTAACTGTTTTAATTCTGTGAGGTTTCCAATTTCATCTGGAATTGTTCCACTTAATTCCATATTAAAAAGATTTAACAGGGTAATTCGACCCTCTTTCCAAACACAGATAGAATCCGGCAAATCAATACAATCTTTAATTTCAATAGTATCTGTCCCCATCTTGAGTAAAGTATTCAGTACTGCATTATCATCATGTATTTCTACGGGTTCTGTGGGTGTACATGACATGAGGAAAATGATTATAATAAAAAAATATTTTATCATTAGGTGGGTCTAATCTATGATATCTTTCATATATTCAGCAATGGCTAGTGCTGCGGTCAATCCCGGTGATTCAATACCGATTAAATTAATGAAGTTCGGATATCCCTTTTCTTTTTCATTCACGATAATGAAATCCTGAGCCGGTTCTCCGGGCGCCTGTATTTTCGGACGGATACCGGTGAAATCCTCTGTAAGTGCATCTTCAGGCAGATCCAGGAATCTATTAATATGAGTGAGAAATGTATTTTTATGAGTATCATCCATACTGTAATCAATTTCATCTACATAGTAAGCATTGGGACCAAAGCCAATAGTACCATCCAGATGCATGACAATATGAAGACCGAGGGATATATCCGTGGGCAGGGGATAAATGAGCGAATTTATCTGGTGGCGGTAGAGACTGGTTTTATAATACTCACCTTTACAGATATGGAGTTGATAATCGGCAATCCCTACCATTTTTGAAATTGCAGCACACCATAATCCGGCTGAATTTATTACAATTGCTGATGAGGCAGTATAATCCAGATCCCTAAATGACACCGTATAATTTTCTGCCTTAAATTGAATATCGGTTACTTCTGAATTATAAACAACTACGCCTTCAATTGACTTTGTGAGATATTCCAATTTTTGCATTACGCCATGTGAATCAATAATCCCTGCTGAAGGTACCCACAGAGCCCCTGCTGATTTAATATGCGGTTCTTTTTTTTTTACTTCCCCTTCAGAAAGTAATTGCAATCCTTCAACACCGTTCTCAATTCCATTTTCCATCAGTGATTCCAGTTTGGCTTTATCAGATGGATCAGAAATAACCACCAATTTCCCGCAATTTTTATGATGAATAGCATACTTCCGTGCAAAGTCAACCAGCATTTTATTCCCAGCAATACAAAGCCGAGTTTTCAGGCTATTCTGGGGATAATAAATTCCCGAATGGATGACTTCACTGTTTCTGCTGGAAACATGCCTGCCAAAAGTTTCTTCCTTTTCTACCAGGAGGATAGAATCAAAATTCTTGCTGAGCCGTTGGGCGATTGCCAGCCCTACAATACCGGCGCCGATAATGATGGCATCAAATCTATAGCTGTCACTCATTTTTGAAAGAACAGCAGTTGCAGGTATTTAGTGAAATAAAAATCAATTGGAATTAATAAATTCTGCTACTGCAGTTTTAGCGCCGGACAATATACTATCACCATCTCCAACCAGTAGAGTATCAAAATCTAAATCCATCAATGTCTTTATTCCATTTTTGGCACGCTGAATATCTGCATACATCTTTTCAGGGAGGAAACGTAATTTCCCTGGAGGGTCTCCAATGAGGGCATCCCCTACAAACAGGATTTTCCGTTCCTCCCAATATAAAGCTGTTTCACCGGGAGTTTTATTATTAGGAACTACTACAGCTTTTAGAAACCCGGCTAATATTTCGCCATTACTAAAATTTAAATCACTATTTAATTCTATTTTCCCAGCGTCTGCGCTGTTGATCTGTATTTTTGAATTAAATTTTTTCTGTATAATGGAAGCCCTGCGAAGATGATGTTGATTGGTAATAATTATTTGCTGTACTCCGCCCATTTTCTGCATCTGGGTCAGGTCTTTTTCACTGGGCTGAGGTGGATCTATCACTACATTCCCGAATGATGATTGATTCTGGATAAACCACCCATTAAAATTGAGCTGCTTTTCATCTGAAAAAACAGACCAGGTATATATATCATCCAGCAGTTTGATCATTGTTAAAATATCTCCTTTAGTATGGAAAACATGATTATTGTCTCTCTAAATTTAATGAGAATATTTTTAACGAAAGAAAGAATAACAATAGAATTATGGAAATAAAAATTAGTTTCATTAAATATCCCGTACAGGATTAAATGGGTTATTTGTAATTTTACTTATTAAACTTTAAATAAAAAGGATACCATGGAATTAAAAGATAAACTTGATTTATTATGGAAATATCTACTGCTTTTGGTATTAGTAGTGGGAATGTGCTCTCATTTATGTCACCGAGGATATGGTAAATACGGCTGTGGAAAATACTCAAAAGGGAAAGCAATAAAAACATGCTGCCGGTTTGCCCAAACTGATGAAAATCAGGTTGAGATAGAGGATGTTCAGTTTGAAATGCAGATTAATAATGGAGATACCCTGCTCAAAGTGACAATCAATGGCGAAGAATTATCAGAAGAGGATGCCAAAGCTTTTATGAAGAAAAAGGGGAACAAGGGGATGTGGAGAATGATGAAATAGATTGGCAGCAGTCTGATAAGTCTCATTTTCTCAATCCTGAGATCATGGAAAAACTGGATAGAATCCTCACCCTTGATATAGCAGAAAAATTAACAAATTAATAAAGGAAAAGTATGAGTACAGTTGGAGAAATAATTGCAATAGGGGGTGGGGGATTTGGACGAAATCCCAATAACCCTATTATTGAAAAATATATTGTGGATCAGTCTGAAAAGGAGAAACCCAACGTCTGTTTTATTCCCACTGCATCTGCTGAGGATAAACAATATACGGTGAATTATTATACTGCATTTACTCAATTAAGCTGCAATCCAATCCACATTAATTTTTTTCAGCGGACACCCCGATTGGACTCTCTTATTAACAAGCAGGATGTTATTTATGTGGGTGGTGGAAATACCAAATCCATGCTGGCAGTCTGGCGCGAATGGAAACTGGATAAACTGCTGCAGAAAGCTTACAATCGGGGCGCCATTTTATGCGGCGTCAGCGCTGGCGCCATCTGCTGGTTTGAGAAAGGCGTTACAGATTCCTGGGCCAGCAACCTCAATGTGATGGACTGTATGGGTTTTGTGGATGGCTGCTGCTGTCCCCATTATGATGGTGAAAAGGATCGCCGCCCCTCTGTAGCTAAATTCATTACGGATTCAGTTGTTGATTCCTGCTTTGCTTTAGATGATGGCGCTGCCCTGCATTATAAAAATGGAAAACTGCATACAGCTCTTACTTTTTACGAAGGCGCTGGTGCGTATGAGGTTTCCCTGAAAAATGGGAAAGTCAAACACAAAAACATGAACAGTATTTATATAGGATAATCCATGAAGAAAACCATTTCAATTGAAAATATTCTGTTAGCTGGCACCGAATTAGCTGTCAAATGGAGTGATGAAAAAGAATCATTTATTCCATTTAAGATATTACGGGATAACTGCCCCTGCGCCTTTTGTTCCGGAGAGAAAGATGTGCTGGGAAATGTGTACAAAGGTCCCAAAAAAGAACTTGGTGAAACGGCTTATGAGGCTGTGAACTTTGAAAGGATCGGGCATTATGCCGTCCGTATTTTCTGGGGCGACCGTCATTCCGATGGGCTTTTTACCTATGACCTACTTCGAAAATTGGGTGATACCTGATGGAAATCAAACTCAAAGCAGGGAAAAGATACAAAATCTGCAGCTGCGGACTCAGCCAAACTTTGCCCTTTTGCGATAATACCCATAGGGAGTTTAATGCCGCAAATAACACTGAGTATAAGTCCGTAAAGATTACTCCCGACTCTGATACCATTATCGAAGTAACCTCCAACCGCTGGAAATCATCGGAGGAAAAATAAATATGGATATTTATCTATCAATTAATGTCTATGGAAAGGAATTGGAAACCTGTTGTGACAACCCTGAAACCGGATTTTTCCGCAATGGAATGTGCGACACCTGCAAAGAGGACTTCGGAGTTCATACGGTCTGCATTTTGGCCACGGAAGATTTTTTAGTTTTCAGTAAAGCGGTAGGAAATGACCTTTCTACACCTCGCCCGGAATTTAATTTTCCCGGAGTAAAACCCGGTAATCGCTGGTGCCTCTGTGCCATGCGCTGGAAGGAAGCCTATGAGCAGGGAAAAGCCCCGCCTGTCTTTCTGGAGTCCACCCATGAAGCCACCCTGAAGCTGGTTGATTTTAATATTCTGCAGCAATTTGCTGTAAATTAAGCTATGTCCTCCTCCGTTGAAAGAAAGTTGGCCGCCATCATGTTTACGGATATTGCCGGATTTACAGCTTTATCTGGTAAAGATGAAAATAAAGCCCTATCTCTTCTAGATAAACAAAAAGAAGTAATAATACCAATTATAGATGAGTTTAACGGCACCCTCCATAAGGAAATGGGTGATGGTTTACTTTTTACCTTTCCCACAGTTACCGAAGCAGTTAAATGTGCAATCAAAATTCAGGAAGTTACAAAATCAGTTGATGACCTGAACATGCGTATCGGCATTCATGAAGGAGAAATAACCTTTAAAGATGGCGATGTCCTAGGTGATGATGTCAATGTGGCCTCCCGTATTGAACCTTTTGCTCCTGTTGGAGGGATCGCAATCTCCGGTAAGGTTCAGCAGAACATATCCAGCCTGCCGGAATTCCAGACTGACTTTGTGGGCAACCCAAGCCTGAAGGGCGTTTCCCAGGATGTTAAAGTCCATTGCATCACCTCTCACGGACTGCCATTACCTGACAAATCTAAAATATCCGCTAAGCTGGAAGAACAGGCGAAACCCAGGTTTAACATCTTTGCCCTCACCGGCGCTATTTTAACTGTTACAGGTATTGGCTTTTGGATTGCTGTTGGGGTTTTTGGATTATCATTTGGAACTAAATATGAAGTTCCATCAGTAGGTATTCTTATGATGGAGAATTTGGGCAGTGAAGAAGATAATTTCTGGGCACGGGGTATTACGGGGGATCTTATTATTAAGGTCGCAAGTTCTGGGAATATAAGAGTTCCTTCCATAAAAGAAATCGTAGAAGTAGATATAAGTGAAACTTTTGAAAAAATTGCTGAAAGATTAAATGTAAAATATATCCTGACCAGCGAATTATATAAAGATGAAAATAAATTTGAGTTGCGCTCCCAGCTTATAAACGCTAATACAGGTGTGAGTGAATATGCCAATAAATGGACAGAAACCAATGATAAATCTGCCGCTATTGTTAGTACTTTGGCAGAACAGTTATTGAGCATATTATTTCAAAATTCAGAATTAAAAGTAAAGGTAATTGAGGTTAATTCTGATTCTTATAAAAATTATATGAAGGCAAAAGCCTATGCTGGTTATGATATGGCATACAATGATATCACCACGGAAGAATTAAAGTTAGCCCGAAAACTATTAGCAAAATCAATTGCTTTTGATTCTACAAATATAGATGCGCAAATACAATTAGCCAGGAGTTTTTTCTATAACGGATTACTTGACACTGCAATAATTATTCTTGAAAGATCAGTTAGCATTTGTAATATCACAAACCAGGAAAAATTATTGGGCAGAGTCTATCGAAATTTAGGGAATGCTCTTTTAAGTAAATGGTCAGGCGGTAAAGGAATTCTTTCAGAATTGCCTTCGCTTGAAAATTACCATAAAGCCGCCCAAATAGCCGAAAAACACAATGATTTAATTGGCTATACTGAAGCTCAATCCAATATAATCAGTCAATTCTTTACCTGGCGGGATTCTGATACCAGCAATGACACTGTTCATTTTTATGCCGAAGAGATGCTGGAGTTTGCTGCAGAAAAAAATAATATCAAGATTGAAGCAAAAGCTTACAATAAACTTGGCTTGTTTTATCAATGGAGCGGTAATCACCGAAATATAATAAGAAGTAATTATTATTTTAAAAAGGCCTACAAATTATCTCTTGACCTAAATAATGAATTCCAGTTTAAATGTCTTAATTCCCTCTATGAAATGGCTGATTTGGATGACAACCATTATGGTAAAATTGAATACTTGGAAAAAGCACAGATATTGGCGGAAAAAATGAACAGCAATAAACGGATTGTAGAAAGTTTAGTACGATTAGGGAGCTCTTTTGGCTATCCGATAAGCAGTTATGAAAAACAGGAAAATTTATTAGATAAGGCCTTAAGCTATAAAAAAATACTTCATTCATTTGGGTTTTATGAATGGCGGATTTACTTATTTAAAGCACAAAGCGCTTTAGAAATGGGTAATTATAAAATCGCCCGGGACTTGTTTATCAAGGCTGACACAGTTTTTTCACATATTTCGGATTATAAGATTTTCAGCCACAATAAGAATTTAGGTTTATCTTATTATTATTTACAGGATTCTAAGAAAGCTAATGAATACTTCACCAAAGCTATTGAATTTATGCAATTGTCCAATGCGGTTAAAGATGATATTGACTTATTTTTGTACCAGATTCTGACGGAGATAAAAACAGGTAATATACATTCTCCATCTGATTCGATAGTTAATCCTTTGTCCTCAAAAAAATATAATACAACCATTAATAATCTTGCGGACTATTTTCTTAAAGCTGAAAAAGAAGAATCAGAATGGTGGCTTATTTATGGAAGACTTTCTACCATTTAT
>ERZ813253.463-NODE-463-length-14473-cov-2.475115_pt1 | contig 14473 bp, 17 predicted proteins | sample MGYA00520893_ERZ813253 | MGnify/ENA primary metagenome ERZ813253 (study PRJEB31669, sample SAMD00080414) | marine metagenome | biome: oceanic hadal pelagic zone biome; feature: marine hadalpelagic zone; material: sea water | place: Pacific Ocean:Izu-Bonin Trench...
ACACTCTTTCCCTACACGACGCTCTTCCGATCTCAAGTAAAGTTAATCAAAAATCATAATGGGTTTTAAGTGCGGAATAGTAGGTTTGCCAAATGTTGGTAAATCAACTTTATTTAATGCCTTAACAGCTTCAAATAAAGCCCAAGCCGAAAATTATCCTTTTTGCACAATAGATCCAAATATTGGAATAGTTGCCGTACCTGATGAAAGACTAAACAAAATAGCCACAATATCAAAATCATTAAAAACAATTAATACAACAATTACATTTGTTGATATAGCCGGTCTTGTAAAGGGAGCTTCAAAAGGTGAAGGTTTAGGTAATAAATTTCTTTCTCATATTAAGGAAGTTGATGCGATCGTTTATTTAACACGTTGTTTTGAATCTGAAAAAATACAAAATATTAATAAAACTATCGATCCTGTTAGAGATATTGAGATTGTTGAAACTGAAATTCTACTAGCAGATTTGGAATCTCTTCAAAAAAGATTAGAAAAAAGTAAAAAAAAAAATTTAGATAAAGAGGAATTAAATTTTTTAGAACAGTGTTTAAATTTAATAAATAAGGGAGAAAAACTAGAATCATTAAAAAAAAAAATTTGATAAAAGTCTTATTAATAAATCCGGTCTATTATCTCTAAAACCTAAAATAATAGTATGCAATGTTGATGAAAAAAGTTTACCAGAGGGTAATAAATATTCGGATGCATGTAAAAGAATGTTTTCACAAGAAAATATAATTGTTGTTTGTGCGGATATAGAAGATCAAATAATGAGTTTACGGGAAAAGGATAAGAAAGTTTTTATGCTAGAGTCGGGAATTAAAAAAACAGGCTTAGATACTTTAATAAAAACCGGTTATAATATCCTTGGACTCAATACATTTTTTACTTTTAATTCAAAGGAAACGAGAGCTTGGACAATTGAAAAAAATTCCAAAGCAGTCGATGCGGCAGGCATTATCCATGCTGACTTTAAAAAAGGTTTTATAAGAGCTGAAGCAGTGTCTCATAATGATTTTATAAAATACAAAGGCTTTAGTGAATGTAAAGTTGCAGGAAAACTGAGACTAGAAGGAAAAGATTATATTATCAAAGATGGTGAAGTTTTATTCTTTAGGGTTAATACTTGATTTATTTTATTTAAAAGATTTGGGATCATCTCCTTCGTATTGAGTGGTCCACTTTTCTACCTTATCAAAAGCATCTTCTTGTTGTTCTAAATCATCTTTTGAGTCAACACGTAACCAAACTTTCTTCATACTAAAATAGACAAGAATTATAAGAACAATTAAATAAAGAATAGCTCTCACTCCCGTTTTATGTCTAACTTCAAGATGTGGTTCCGCCGCCCAAGTCAAAAAAGTTGCAACATCTTTAGCCATTTGTGCTTCTGTTGCTTGGGTACCATCTGAATATTCTACCGCGCCATCAGACAATGGTTTTAACATTTTTATTTTTTGGCCAGCCATATATTTATTATAGTAAACTCCATCATCTAGTTCGTATCCTGCTGGAGCATCTTCATATCCTAAAAGCAATGAATAAATATAATCTGCTCCACCTTTCCTTGCTTTTACGAGAACTGACATATCGGGAGGGTACGCACCGCCATTAGCAGCAGTAGCTGCCTCAACATTTGGAAAAGGTTTGACAAACTTATCTGACAATCTTCCTGATCTTGTAAACATTTCTCCTTCACTATTTGGTCCATCCAGAACTTCAAATTGTGCAGCAATGACTTTAGCCTCTTCTTCAGAAAACTCAGGTCCTCCCTTTTCTGATAAATTTCTGTAACTTAAATATTGTATCGAGTGACATGCAGAACAAACTTCTTGGTAAACTTGATAACCTCTTTGAAGAGAGGATCTATCAAAAGTACCCACCAAACCTTTAAAACTCCAATTAATTTCTAATAAATCTACTTTTTTTTCTTCAGAATATACCGGGTTACTGATTGCGGATATAAAAATTAAAAAAATTATATTTATTAAAAAGCTATTTAAACGAATCAACATTTTCTCCTTCGTATTCTCCTACTATCTTTTTAAATTTATCTACAATATCTGGTTTGTTCAAAACTGGATCGGAAATACTTAAAGGTAATGGACTCGTTTTCTCATAACGACCTAACAACGGAAGTATGATTAAAAAATGAACAAAATAATAAATGGTCGTAATTCTCGCCAAAATTAAATAGATCCCCTCAGGTGGTTTCGCGCCCAAATAGCCAAGTAAAATTACAGTAACTACTAATATCCAAAAAAATTTTTTGTATAGAGGCCTAAAAGTTGCTGATCTAACTTTTGAAGTATCTAACCAAGGTAATAGCATCAATATAAAAATTGATGCAAACATAAAAATAACCCCACCTAGTTTACTTGGTATAGCTCTTAAAATTGCATAAAAAGGTAATAAATACCATTCGGGAACTATATGTGTAGGAGTTACCAATGGGTTTGCTACAATGTAATTATCTGGATGTCCCAAAACATTTGGAGCAAAAAATACAAATATAAAAAATATAATTAAAAAAACAAGCAAAGCAAAAAGATCTTTCATCACAATGAAGGGATGAAAGGAAACAGTTTCATTATTATTTTTTTTAACATCAATACCAACCGGATTATTATTTCCAGGAACATGTAATGCCCAAATATGTAATATAACCAAACCAAAAATTAAAAATGGGAACAAGTAATGTAAACTATAGAATCTATTTAACGTCGGATTACCTACCGAATAGCCACCCCACAACCATTCTGTAATATTTTCTCCAATTAAAGGAATTGCACTAAATAGATTTGTTATAACTGTTGCTGCCCAAAAACTCATTTGACCCCAGGGCAAAACATATCCCATAAAAGCTGTCGCCATCATAAATAAATAAATTATTAAACCGGTTATCCAAATCATTTCTCTTGGAGATTTGTATGACCCGTAATATAAAGTTCTAAAGATATGAATATAAACAGCCAAAAAGAACATCGAGGAGCCATTAGCATGAACATATCTAATCAACCATCCATAATTTATATCTCGCATTATGTGTTCAATGCTTTCAAAAGCGAGATCTGAGTGCGCTACATAATACATGGCAAGAATAACGCCTGTTACGATTTGAGTAATTAAAAAAAAGGTTAATATGCCGCCAAAAGTCCACCAATAATTTAAATTTTTTGGTGTTGGATATGATCTGATATGATGCGAGAGTGTTAAAAGAGGCAAACGACCATCAAACCACTCCGCTAATTTAGATTTAGGAACATACTTTTCTTCACTCATAATTAATTTAGCCTATTTTAATTATATTGTTATCTACGAATTCATATTTAGGTATCTCTAAGTTGTTTGGGGCAGGACCTTTCCTAACTCTACCAGAAGTATCGTAGTGCGAACCATGACAAGGACAAAACCATCCATTATATTCTCCCTTTTCCCCTAAAGGAACGCATCCAAGATGAGTGCAAACCCCAACCATTACTAGCCATTCTGGATCCTTAGCTCTATCTTCATCTTTCTCAGGATCTTTTAAATCTTTCAGATCTACTGCTGAAGCTTCTTCAATTTCTTCTTTAGTTCTCCTTCTGATAAATATGGGTTTTCCTCTCCACAATACAATTATGGTTTTTCCTACCTCAACACTACTAACATCTACCTCAGTTGTTGCCAGAGCTTTAACTGAAGAGCCAGGATTCATCTGATCTATCAAAGGCCAAATAGCTGCACCTACTCCCACAGCACCAATCGTATAGGTTACCGTAAAGAGAAAATCTCTTCTTTCCGACTGAATTTTCTTACTCATAGATTCGAAGCTATTGTGTAATATATATTATTAATTAATTAGAATTTACATAAATTTGCTAGGGTCAGAATGACACATGAACTAACTTTATATTAAAAAAAATGTTTAATATTGCCCTATATCAACCTGATATACCTCAAAACACTGCTGCTATAATTCGTTTATGTTCCTGTTTTGATACAACCCTTGAAATAATAGAACCCTGCGGTTTTCACCTTGATGATAAGAGATTAAAAAAAGTTGCTATGGATTATTTAGATAAAAGTAAAATAATTATTTATAAATCATATGAAAAATTTTTGATAAATAAAAAAAAATCAAGAATAATACTTATGACAACAAAAGCTAAAAAAAATTAATATAACATTATATATAAACCAAAAGATACAATACTATGTGGTCGAGAAAGTGAAGGAGTTCCAAGAATAGTACACAATAAATCTTATCAAAGACTAAAAATACCTTTAAAAAATAATGCGAGATCGCTAAATATTGCTATGACCGTAGCAATAACGTTATCGGAAGCCTTAAAACAAAATTCTTTTTTAAAATGATTAAAGATATCTACTCAAAAAAAAGGTTAGCAAGTAGTTGGTTCAACCTACTCCAACAAACTATTTGCTATGAATTCGAAAAAATTGAACATGATTTAGGTAAAAAAACTGGACAAAAACCCAAATATTTTGAAAAAAATACTTGGAAAAAATCTAAGATGAAAAACGAAGGCGGTGGATCATATGCCATAATTAAAAATGGGCTTGTATTTGATAGTGCGGGCGTAAACTTTTCGGAAGTATCGGGAAAATTTCATAAAAAATTTAGATCTCAAATCTTGGGGGCAAAGAAAAATCCGAATTACTGGGCTTCTGGAATTTCAATTGTTGCACATATGAAAAATCCAAAAATTCCTGCTATGCATTTTAATACAAGATTCATTGTTACTTCACAAAACTGGTTTGGTGGTGGAATGGATGCAACGCCCTCCGTTAAAGATCAAGAAGAGACAAAACTCTTTCACAAGAAAATAAGAGTAATGTGTAATAAACATAACTCAAATTATTATTTAAAGTACAAAAAATGGTGTGATGATTATTTTTACTTACCACATAGAAAAGAAAGACGCGGCATAGGAGGAATATTTTTTGATTATAAAAGAGACAATTGGAAAAAGGATTTTAATTTTATTAGAGATGTGGGTTTATGTTTTCTTGACTGCGCCAAAACCATCATAAGAAAAAAAATGTACAGAAAATGGACAGAAAAACAAAAAAATGACCAACTAATTAAAAGAGGTCGTTATGTTGAATTTAATTTATTATATGATAGAGGTACCAAATTTGGTCTAAACACAGGTGGTAACGCTGAAGCTATTTTAATGTCTTTGCCTCCAACAGCTAGATGGAAATAACATATGGAAAAGGAACCAATTACTTCTCAAGGTCTTGAGAAACTAAAAAAAGAATTAAATGAATTGAAAAATATAAAACGACCAAAAATCGTTGAGGCAATTGCTGAAGCTAGAGCACATGGTGATCTAAAAGAAAATGCGGAATACCATGCAGCAAAAGAAGAACAGGCCAAAATTGAAAGTAGGATAATTGAAATAAATGATTTAATTGCAAGAGCAAACGTTATTGACGTAACAAAATTAGAAAAAAAAAATAATGTAATTTTTGGTTCTACGGTCTACCTGATTGATTTAGATAATAATGAAAAAAAAACCTACAAAATAGTGGGCAAAGATGAAGCTGACATGACAAAAAATTATATTTATTTTAGATCGCCAATCGGTAAAGCCTTGATAGGGAAAAATAAAAAGGATTTAGTAGCAGTTAAAACTCCATCAGGCGAAAAAAATTTTGAAATAGCAGAAATCAAATATATTTAATTCTGGTTAATTTTTTTCAAAGACTTTTTTAAAACCTCTTCATCCAGAACGAAGTTATTTGCAATCCATTTTTCCTCTAGTGACTTAAGTTTTTTACCAAGTTCATTTCCAGTTTCATATCCGCACTTTTTTAAATAATCTCCAGAGATAGGAAATTTTGGTATTTCGCAACTTTTTATATAATTTAATAATTTCTCAACATTTAAAGTTTCTATTTTGTCGTTTACGCATGTTGAAAAAAGCAACAGATTCCTTACATCATCTTTGCTTGATAAATAAATTAATTTTTTAATATTTTCTTCTGAGAAAAATTTCTTACTTTTAAGATTTTCAAAATTTCTCGAAATATTTTTAAATCTGTTTTCAATACTATTGGACGTTTTATATTTATGACAAAAATATTCGTAATCATCAGACTGATCTATAACAAGCAATGCTAAAATCAAATGATTGTCATATTTGTCTTTTAATTTTTTATCCAAACTATTAATTTTATTTAATCTTTCGTAATATTTGAGTTCTGGAAATATATTTAAAATAATTTTTTTTGATTGATTATTATCAAATAAACTATAAACGTTTTTTAAAGATAAGATTTTTTTTAATTCATCAAATATTCTTTCATTAGAAATTTTATTTAATCCATTGATATTTTTATTAATGGATTGAATGGTATCTTGGTCATAATCTGTTTTGCTATACTGTATAAAAAATCTAAAGTACCGTAAAATACGTAAATAATCTTCTTGTATTCTTTTTTCTGGCGAACCAATAAATTTTATCTTTCCATTTTGTAAATCCGATACCCCATTTAGAGGATCAAAAATTCGTCCCTCTATATCTGCATATATTGCATTTATTGTAAAATCTCTTCGTGAAGCATCTAGTTCCCAATTTGAAGTAAACTGCACTTTAGCATGTCTGCCATCTGTTGAAACATCTTTTCTCAAAGTTGTAATTTCAAATTTTTTTTGATTTAAAATTACCGTTACTGTTCCGTGAGATATTCCAGTATCAATAACTTTAATGTCCCCTTTAGTAAGCCTTTTTTTAACCTCATCTGGTTCAAGAGATGTTGCTAAGTCAATATCATCAATATTCTCACCACAAAGTGACTTCCTTACACATCCTCCGACAAATCTAACTTTGCTTTCTTTTTCAATTTCATTAAGATATGAAAAAATTATTTTAGCTTCTTTTATATTTTCTAAAATTTTTATACTTTTTTCAGACCCAAATTTTTTAAAAAAAAAACGGTCAGTTTTTGTAATTATTTTCTTAATTTTATTTAACATTTTGCTGGCTGGGGCGCTAGGATTCGAACCTAGGATGGTGGTACCAAAAACCACTGCCTTACCGCTTGGCTACGCCCCAAAATTATAGCTTTGAGATATACCACAATTGATTAAGTTTATATAGTTTTTGATACAACACACCAATAATTTGGAAATTTTAACTTCATGAATTTTTGAGCAAAAACTGCAGACTTCATATTAGAAAATATTCCTATGCAAGCTGATCCCGATCCAGTAATTCTTGAAAAATAACAACCATTTTGAGATTTTATAAAATTAATAATTTTTCTGACTTTCGGATAAAACTTGATTGCGGTCTTTTCAAGATCATTGTTTTCATTTTTTAGAAAATCAATTAATTTTTTTTTATCTTTTATATAAAAATTAGACTGCGGTCTTAGAAGGGTAAAATTTTTGTTGTTTGCATATATCTTTTTCGTTGAACAAATTACATTGGGATAAACGATTAATATATTCAGCCTAAATTTTTGATTAAGTCTTAAAATTTCACCTTTTTTTCCAGTTAATAGGGTGTTTTTTTTTTCTAAACTAACAGGTATATCAAAACCAATTTGATATGCTATTTTACTTATTTCATTTTTATTTAATTTTAAACGCATTTTTGAGTTAAAAAAGGTCAATACATCAGCTGCATTGGATGAGCCACCACCTAAGCCTGATCCATGTGGTATGTTTTTTTGTATATCTATCATAAAGGCTTGCTTTTGAAAAAAATTCTTTTTTCTTAGTTGGTATAAAACGTTAGTTATTGTATTTGATTTTTTACTAAGCTCTTTTTTAAACCTTCCGGAAAAACTTATTTTATCGTTCACACCTTTAATTTTGCTTATTGATATCACATCATGTAAATCACAAAATGTTACTAGAGATTTAATATTATGGTAACCATTACTTAACCTTTTTAAAACTCTCAATGATAAATTAATTTTACAAAAAGATTTTATTTTAAATTTTTTCACTAAATTAAATTATAATTTTTTAGTAATACCAAAAATTAATTTTTTACTTACGTTGTCTTTTAATTTTTGTTCAACGGTATCTAAACCCAAAACATGCTTCCAAAAATATCTTGCTTGTATGTGTTTATTTAACATCCACAGAGTGTCGGCATAATGATCATTAATGATTGGATCCAATGGCAATATTTCAACTGCCCTTTGTAGAAATTTTTCTGCATCAAGATAATTTTTCTTTACATAAAAAGCCCAACCAAGTGAGTCTGTAATGTATCCATCATTTTTTTTTAACTCGTTCGCACGCATTATCATCTCTAATGCTTTGTCAATATTAATTCCTCTGTCAATCCATGAATATCCTAAATAGTTTAATACGTGTGGTTGATCTGGCAGTATTCTAAGAGACTCCTTAAGATCTTTTTCAGCATTATCCCAGTCTCCCAACCTTTCGTAACTTGTACCTCTTCTATCCAAAATTCTAGAAAATAAAAAATGATTTTGCTTTATATTTTGCAAAGCTAAGGAATAATATTTTATAGACTCTTGATAATATTCACGATCTTTAAAAAAATTTGCTAATTCGTAATTATGTTCTAAATCAGGATTTGATAATAAATTAAATTCATTTTCTAGATCAAAAACAGAATATTCTTTATTTTCTATATCTGACAAAATTATAGCTAAATTTATAGAAGCATACCAAGAGTAAACTGGACCGATTGATTTTAGAGAATTATATATCTTTTTCGAAAGTTCATATTTTTGTTGATAAAAAAAATTTTCAGCTAAAAGAGTTTTGTTTGGTGTAAATTTATTATTTAAAAAAAAGGAAATTTTTAAATAAAAGTTCGACAATTGATAATTTTTTTCAGTAGAATATATGTTGGCTATTACGTAAAAAATTTCAGCAATAACATCCACTGGATTTTTACAATTGAACAGGTTTTTTATTTTTTTACTGTTTCCGGTTAAAATAAAATTTTCTGTCTGTTTTATAAGTAAATTGGATTTGTGTGTTTTTCTACTAAGATTAATTACTTTTTCTGCTTCTATATTTTTATTTTTAAACAGTAAATAATTTGCGAAAAAATAATTGTATCTTGAAAAGTCAGAATCTTCATTATTCATTAACTGCTCAAAAGCAATTTGAGTTTTCGAAGTATCAAAATAACATTGTAAAAAACTATTTTGTATTTTTTTTAAATTGTGATAACGCTCTGGAACTTTATCAAGAAATTTGAAGCTATCCTCTTTATTGTTTTCAGATGCTTTAATCCAAGCTATTAAAATATTCCCCAAAAAATCATTAAAAAGTAAATTATAGCGAGAAATTTTATTTAATCTTTCAAAGTGTTTTTCTGCATTTAGGTAATCTTTTTTAATAAAAGATTCCAGCCCTAACAAAAGATCAGTTTCAAAAAAGTATTCATCTTCAAGCCACACATCTTTTGAAAAAGCAAATGCTTGTTTAAATTTTTCAAGTAAAATAAGCGTACGAATAAATTGAACATTGAAATTAGAATGGTCATTTTTTAAAGATTGAACCTTATTTAAATACTTAAAAGCTGCATTAGTATAATCTTGATTTACAGATACGATGCCTGATAAATAATTTGAAATATTATTACGAGAATATTTAACTTTACTGTCCTTGCCAAAAGTTTCTGTATCTAGAAATAAAATAGTTATCAAAAGTAAAATAAAATAAATATTTTTAATGAAATATCTCATATAATATACTTTATAAAATGAAAAAAAATTTAAATCAAAAACTAATTAATCTTATTGAATATTATAATTTAATTAATGCTAATTTATTATTAAGTGACGCCCCGTTAAAAAGGAACGTCAATAATGTAAATAGTTCCTTTAGTGGGACAAAATTACAAAAACTAAAAAAGCTCAAAAAGAGTATTCAACTTATAGATAATTGTGAGCTAAAAAAAAATGCGACTAATTTAGTCTTTGGAGATGGCAACATTAGCGCAAAAATAATGATTATAGGTGAGGGACCTGGCGCTCAAGAGGATGCGGAGGGCAAGCCGTTTGTTGGTCGTGCGGGCAAGTTATTAGATAAAATGTTAGAATCTATTCATTTAAATAGAACAAAAGTTTACATATCAAATGTTATAAATTACAGACCTCCTGCAAATAGACGTCCAACTGAAGAAGAAATTGTAAGATATCTTCCATACCTAAAAAACCACATTGAAATCATGAATCCCAAAATTTTAATATTACTGGGAAGTACAGCTTTAAACGCAATAATTAGAAATGTAACGGTCATTTCTAAAGCTAGAGGTAAATGGATTCAAAAAGAAATTGGTACAGTTAAGCCTTGGATAATAGCTTCATTTCATCCAGCATTTTTAATGCGGCAACCAGAACAAAAAAAACTGGCATGGATAGATTTAAAAATGGTACGAGACAAAATTAAAAACCTAAAAATATAAATTTATTGTTTAAAAAAAACAGAATAGCTGGTGTCGATGAGGTAGGTCGAGGCTGTTTAGCTGGACCAGTATTTTCTGCTGCGGTAATTTTAAATGAAAAAATTAATAAAAAAGATATTAAAGATTCAAAAAAAATTCCCTTCAAGAAAAGAATTTTACTCTCAAAATATATAAAAAAAAATTCAATATATGCTGTTGGAACGGCAAGTGTTGATGAAATAGATAAATTAAATATTCTAAATGCTTCTCTTTTATCAATGCAAAGAGCCTTGAATAAACTAAAACTTAAACCCGCTATAGCTTACATTGATGGGCACTTTGCTCCCAAGGGTATAAAAATAAAATATAAAACTATTATTAGAGGTGATGAAAAAATAACTTCTATTGCTGCAGCCTCAATTATTGCCAAAGTTTCAAGAGATTTATTTATGATTAAACTTTCAAATAAATATCCAAAATATAACTGGCATAAAAATTTTGGATACGGTACGACCGAACATTTAAATGGACTGAAAAAATATGGCGTTACAAAGCACCATAGAAAAAAATTTAAACCTATACACAACATCTTGAGTCACAAGACACGTGAAACACAACAAGATTAAATTTTTTATATAAATATTTGACTGATTTATAAATTTAGAGTCTAATTCAACGTAAAGTTGAATCCAGATATGTCTAAATTTTTAAACAAAATCGTCAATGGCAATGCTCTGGAAATATTAAAGACAATTCCAAGCAAAACTTTTAATTTAGTTTTGGCGAACCTGCTTACCATTTCACAAATAGGAAAAAAACTTAAAAGACCAGACAACAGCAATGTAAATGGCGTTAACGACAAATGGGATCAATTCAAAAGTTTCAAAGACTACGATATTTTTTGCAAGGAATGGTTAAATGAATGCAAGAGAGTTTTAAAAGATAATGGTTCAATTTGGGTAATCGGAACTTACCACAATATTTTTCGCATAGGTTATCATATTCAAAACGTGGGCTACTGGATGCTTAATGATGTGATATGGAGAAAAAATAATCCAATGCCAAACTTTAAAGGAACAAGATTTACTAATGCTCATGAAACTTTAATATGGGCATCTAAAAGCAAAAAATCAAAATATACTTTTAATTATCAATCCCTGAAGTGCTTAAACGATGATTTACAAATGCGTTCTGACTGGACATTTCCCATATGCAATGGAAAAGAGAGACTAAAAAAGAATGGAAAAAAAGTCCATTCTACCCAAAAACCAGAGGCACTTTTACATAGGATTATTTTATCAACAACAAATAAAGATGATGTTATTTTAGATCCATTTTTAGGCACTGGAACTACTGCAGTTGTAGCAAAAAAATTAGGCAGAAAATATTTCGGAATAGAAAAAGATAAAAAATATTTTAAAGCAGCTGATGAAAGAATTAATAAAACTAAAGCTATTGAGGAAAGTTACTTAGATACATTAGAAAATAACAAGTCTAAACCAAGAGTACCTTTTGGATCTTTAGTTGAATTAGGAATAATTAAACCAGGAACTAACATTTTTGATCAAAAGAAAAAAATTAATGCAAAAATCATGGTGGATGGCAGCATTAAACATAAAGAGTCTGCAGGTTCTATACATAAAGTTGCAGCTAAAATAATGGGAACCGAAAGTTATAATGGCTGGACTTACTGGTATTGTAATGTTGGCAACTCAATAGTTCCAATAGATAAACTTAGACAAAAGTTTTTATCAAAAAATATATAAGAAAATTTTATGGATTTAGATCCAAAAATAAAAAGGCTTGTTGATGACACGCTAGAGGATTTTTTTTCAGACAAAAAATGGATTAAACAAGTTAAGAACAAAACTTTTATATATTTTTTTTATTTGTAAATTTTACCTAGGTAGCTGTGAATAAAGTTTTTGTTTTTTACAAGACGTTTTAAAATCTCTTTTCTTAAAATTTTTAATAACGGATTAGAAATATGAAATCCAAAGTAATTAATTTTTGACCTTTTATTAATTAGATTTGTTCTTTCTACTCTATTTTTAAAATATTCATTTTGTATATCTTTATGATTGTTACTAATTAATTCAAAAATTTCATTTGCAGCTTCAATTGCCTGTGATGCTCCCTGAGCCATAGTTGGTGGAAAAGTATAGAAAGCATCTCCTATGTATAAAACATTTTTGTAAATAGATTTAATGGGTTTACCAGATGCATAGATAGGCCATGATTTTAAATCTCCCCTAAACAAATTAACTAAATTTTTATTTTCTTTTAAAATTGTATTTTCTAGGACTGTTTTTATAGAATCATTATCTTCTGATTTTTTTCTAATTATACAAACTAAATTAAATTCTTTTTTTTAATTTATTGGATACAAAACTAAATGAGCATCAGAACCCATAATTAAAGATATGTTATTACTGTTAAGATTAGAAATATCTTCGGTTCTAATCTGTGTCCTAATAGCAATAGCTCCATAGTAATCTGGTTTAAAAAAAAATTTTTCTATAACTGATTTTGTATTAGAGAAAACTCCATCTGAGACCACTAAATAGTCAACCTTATCACTTGATCCATCAATAAAATGAATATTAATTTTTCCATTTATTTGTTCAACGTCATTAATTTTTTTATGAAATATTATTGAATTAGATAATAATCTTTCTTTTAAAAATCTGACTAAAATTGATCTTTTGAGAGTTGTATATTCATCATTTTTAGAATTGAATGTGGTTAAATTTAAATCACAAATTTTATTACAATTTATTGAATAAAAATCTAATTTCGAAGGATGATATTTTTCATTTTTATCTAGCTGGTTAAAACCAATTTTATTTAAAATAAAAACACTATTAACAGATAATTGAATACCAAAACCTTCATCTAAATTTAAAGTCTCTCCTTTTTCATATACAAGAAATTCAAAATTAGAATTGGTTTTCAAAAGACTTGCCAAAGTAAGTCCTGCTATGCCCGAACCAATAATAGCTATTTTTTTTTTCATTAATACAAGTGTGAAATTTGCTTAAAAATTTTTTTAGTAAATGACGGAATAAACTCATTATTTTTATTCAAAGAATACCAATTATATTCGGAAGGTATTTTTGAAGTAAACTTATAATATAAATTAATGTGTAGTTTTTTGTTAGATATAGAATTTTTATAATTACATAAAAATTTCCAATTTTTATTTTTTTTGGATATCTCTTTAATTTTTGGTAAATTGAATTTTTTTAAAAAACCTAAATCATTATTTTTAGTTAATGCTATTTGTCTTTTATTTTTTTTTAAGTAACAAAAAATATCATAACTTTTTGATTGAATTTTTATTTTTCTCCCAAATCTAATTTTTGATTCTGATGCATAATATGCACACATTTTTTTAATTTTACATTCATGACATCTTGGATCTTTTGGTTTACATATTAAAGCACCAAATTCCATGAGAGCCTCTGCAAAATCCCCATTCCTTTTAGTTTTAAATAAATTTACTGTTTCTTCCGTATTTATATTATCTAACCTGGATAAGACTCTTTTGACATTGCCATCAAGTGCAACACGTGGCTGATTATAAATTAGAGCCAAAAGTACATTCGCCGTGTAATCTCCTATTCCTGGCAATTCTTTCAATTTTTCAAAGCTTTTGGGAATTTTACCGTTGTATTTTTTAATTAATATTTTAGAGGTTTTGTGTAAATTTTTTGCTCTTCTGTAATATCCTAAGCCTTCCCAAAGCTTTAAAATTTTTTTTTCATTACTTGTGGATAAAACTTCTAAATTTGGAATCTTACTAACAAATTTTATAAAATATGGAATTACAGTTTTAACTTGTGTTTGCTGAAGCATAAATTCACTTAGTATTCTGTAATATTGCGTTTTTTTCGATTTTTGACTTATTCGCCAAGGTAATGTTCGCTTATTATTATCGTACCATGAGAGAATTTTTTTTGATAAATTCTTATTATTTATATGCATTACAAACAAAATAATAAACAAAGCAAAACTTACGTTCAAGGACTAAGGCCGTTTGGTAATACTTTGCCGCGCGGTGTTAAAGGTATCCT
>ERZ813253.464-NODE-464-length-14464-cov-4.688917_pt1 | contig 14464 bp, 9 predicted proteins | sample MGYA00520893_ERZ813253 | MGnify/ENA primary metagenome ERZ813253 (study PRJEB31669, sample SAMD00080414) | marine metagenome | biome: oceanic hadal pelagic zone biome; feature: marine hadalpelagic zone; material: sea water | place: Pacific Ocean:Izu-Bonin Trench...
TGTTTTTGGGCATTGTTCTTACTTTTTTCTCTTACAATACAAGATTTAGGATGCTCAGCATGAAGTTGAAACTGATGAAACAAAAAACATTTTTGCTTCTTTTGGTTTTTGGCTTTTCTTTTTCTAGTACAAATGCTATGGAATTTGAAGAAAATGTGGATAGTTTGCTTAAAGCGAATTTGATTGATGCCACTCATGCAAAAAGAGCCGAACAACTTTTGGTACAGGATAATGGCGGAAGGGTAAAGCCACTAAGCACTTTATCTTCCCAATACATCCGAAAAATATCACGAAAGCAAGAATTGTATGGGCAATCTGCCACACAAGTACTAATAGGAATGATGAGCAATCCTGTGGCTTGGGGAAATATTCCTCTGGTTAAAGTGTCAAATCCAGAGCTTAAAAATATTTTGGATAGCCAAAAGAAATTAGTAAGCTTTATTCAATTATTTGAAAAAGATGGAACTTATAAACTAAATAAGTTTGTAGAACAGGCATACAACAAACAACCTCAGAACAGAAATAACTTTGACAAAGATGTAATTGCAGTTGACGAAAGAGTAAATCTTTGCTATCTTATCTTTAGTGGGGGATTTTTACGGCTTTTTCCACTTTCAAATGATAGCAATAATGTATGGCATCCTTATTCTAAAAATGAACTTTTTTCTTCCAATGATTCCTTATTTGTGACTAACATTATGAGTATGTATTTCAATGCCATCAAGTCGGCAAAAACAGATAAGGATTGGACAACCGCAACTGAGATTTTAGACTATATTCAGAAATTTCAAGAAAAATATGGAGGAGCCGTAATCCCCCCTACTTTCAAAACAAAATGGGAAGTGTATTATAATAATTTACAACTTTTCTCTAAGTTGTTTATGGTCTATTTTCTTTTAGGACTTTTGCTATTGGTATTTGTGATTATGCAAATTTTTAAAGAAAGAAAATGGCTTAACGTATTGGTTACAATCCTAAAATGGCTGATATATAGTAGCTTTGCACTACATACCATTGGTCTTATTGTAAGGGGAATAATTTCTGGGCATGCCCCATGGAGTAATGGTTATGAATCCATGATTTATATTGCTTGGGCAACTCTGCTTTCTGGTGTACTTTTCAGCCGAAAATCTGCACTTACATTGGTGGCAACAACTATTGTGTCTTCCCTTTTGCTAATGGTTGCCCATTTGAACTGGCTCGACCCTGAAATTACGAATTTGGTTCCTGTTTTAAAATCCTATTGGCTGATGATACATGTGGCTATTATTACGGCAAGTTATGGCTTTTTAGCTTTGGGGGCCATGCTTGGTCTTTTCGCACTTTGGCTTATTTTTATTGGTAATTTTTCAGGAAAAAGGAATCTTGATTTAGTTTGTGAAGAGATAACTATTATCAACGAAAAATCATTGACTATTGGGCTTTATATGCTAACGATTGGAACTTTTTTGGGTGGAATTTGGGCGAACGAATCATGGGGAAGATATTGGGGATGGGATCCGAAAGAAACTTGGGCCATGGTAAGTATTTTGGTTTACGCCATTATTTTGCATTTGCGTTTTATTCCTGCATTACAAAGTCGCTATGTGTTTAACTTGGCATCTGTTATTGGTATTTGGTCTATTATTATGACTTATTTTGGGGTGAATTATTACCTTTCCGGATTGCACTCTTATGCGGCTGGCGACCCCATGCCGATTCCTTCTTTTGTGTATTACCTCATTGGAATTATGGCAGTTTCTGCTATTTTAGCAAAGTTGAATTTTAAACCCTCTGAAAATGAAAGTTGATATTTTGGTTTTTGGTGCCCATCCTGATGATGTAGAATTGGGCTGTGGAGGAACTGTTATTAAATTGGTAGAACAAGGGAAAAAGGTAGGAATTATTGATTTGACAAGAGGGGAATTGGGTACAAGAGGAACTGCCCAAAGCAGAAAGGTAGAATGTGAAAATGCCACAAAAATATTAGGAGTTGCTGTACGGAAGAACATGGATTTTAAAGATGGTTTCTTTAAAGATGATGAAGCACATAAATTGGCGCTCATTAAAAAGATAAGAGAATATTGCCCTGAAATAGTAATTGCCAATGCCCCAACTGATAGGCACCCTGATCATGGAAGGGCCTCACAAATAGTAGTGGATGCTTGCTTTTTATCGGGCTTGGAAAAGGTAAACACTAAGCAAAAAGTTTGGCGACCAAAAGCCATTTATCATTATATTCAGTTCAACCATTTACAGCCCGATTTTGTAATAGATATCAGTAGGCAAATGGAGAAAAAAATAGAAGCAGTAAAAGCATACAAAACACAATTCTATAACTCAGATTCTAAAGAAACGGAAACCATCATTTCTAAGAAAGGATTTCTGGAAAGTGTAAAATATAGGGCGCAAGATTTAGGAAGGCAAGCAAATTGTGAATTTGCTGAGGGGTTTATTGCTCATCAAATGTTAAAAGTAGATTCCTTTTTTGATATAAAGTAGATTTTATTCAATAAAAATCTTCTTCTCCACCGTACCATCATCATAGATGTAGAATAATACTTCTTTCTTTTTGAAATGTGTCTTTTGACCTAAAATATCAATTGTTTTAATAAGCTCTTTGTTTGTAGTATACTCTTTGATAGCAGTTCCGCTACAATTTGTATTAAAGTAGTGTTGATTATCAATACTGCCATTAGCAAAAGTCCAATGATTATTTGCATAATTAATATTATTCACTTCAATACAATATAAATTAGGATTGTTAGTAATCAGCAGAGAATCTAATGATATGGTATTTCCATTTTTAATATTTAAATTCGTTAGCAAACTATTTCTGCAAAACATCTGTATCAAGAAACTATTATTACTTAAATCTAGTGAAGTTAATGGATTATTCCCACATCTTAAAATCATTAATGATAGGTTATTTTGTAAATTCAAATTTGTGATTTGATTCCCCCCACAAAATAACCGACTAAGTAAACTATTATTGCTTACATCCAGATTTGTTAACTGATTGCCACTACATCTTAAAATTTTTAAATTTACAAAATCTTCAATTCCTGTTAAATCTGAGATATTCTGATTAAATACCAATAATGATATTACAGTATCAATAGATGACATCAGCACATAGTCATCCAGAACATTGTCATACCCTAAATTAATAAGGGCTTGTTCAAAATTATCATCAGGAACGTAAGTGTTTTGTGCTAAGCCAAAAAAAGGGAAAGTAAATAAAAGTAAAAATAGTTTTTTCATAACTATTGGTTTTGCTCAAAATTACAATAAATAAATTTATGTATAAAAAAAGCCGAGCAAACTCGGCTTTCTTTTATTCTTGTAACTAAATACTATTTAGTTACTACCAATTTGTTGCTAAATAATTTTCCAGCAATTACCGTATTGATATAGTAAATTCCAGCATCATAGTTTTCTACATTTAGGATTACTAAATGATTTCCTTTATTAAGGGTAGTGCTGCTACTATAAATTGCTCTACCCAAAACATCCACTACATTAATACTCAATTTTGAGGTTTTCTTAATTGTAAAATTAATAGAAGTTTGATTGTTAGTAGGATTAGGATAAATATCCAAACTCAAATTATTTTCTATTGGATTATTGTCTATTGCAGAAACAATAAAATTCGTATCCAATTCCAGATAAACAATATCATTCATCCCTACGGCATCCTCATCTCCCCTAACTGTTAATCCTGGCTCCATGTCTTTTTGGTACACCAATCTTACTTTATCATCCACATCTCTTTCCATAGAAGCAAACACACATTCTCCCCAACCTCCAAATGATGTAACTGGCGTAATATCAATTGGGTCGGTCCAAGTCATTCCACCATCATGTGATTTTATAATATTTACATGGCGGTAATTCTGTGCACCATTATCATATATTTCCATTAGTGATGAAAAAGAAACATAAATGCTTCCCCCAGCATCTATCCCAACGCTTGGCATTGAGGAAAGAGAAGCAAAATAAGTAGCAATATCAACATAGGTTAAAGTGCTGTCGCCATCCAAATCTTCAGCCCCAGCAATTATACTCACATTGTCTGACCACCAAACAGAATTAGAAATCTGACTTCCTGCAGTATCGGGTCCAACATTTTCATTCCAATACAACAAACCATTTGTTCCTGGGAAGTAGGAAGTATTTCCATCTGCCAAATCAGCATCTAATACTCTCATATTGCCTGCAAAAACATGTGCCATTCCGTTATTATCAAGCAATAATGCGCCACAACCATCCGTAGTAAAAAGCGAATCCATTACGCCATCATTGTCTAAATCAATACCATCACCCGCACTATATTTGTCAACAGGGAAATCAATAATAGTAGTTCTTGTCCAACTGTCTCCATTATCAGTGGATTTGATAATAAAAGTATCATCCCATCCACCAAAAAATGCTACACAAATAATATCTCCTTGGGCTTTTATGGTATAACTATCTCCTCCAAAGCTGTTAAAATAAGAAGTATCCAAAGATGGTAATTGCATATCTTTAATATCCCATGTAGCTCCACCATCTAAAGAACGATAATAAACCAAAGCACCATCTAATCCATTAAAAGGTAATCCTCCAAAATTAGAAGATGCCGTAACAGCTATCATGTGAATACTCTCTCCGTTTGCTCCTCCAACTGCCGAACGATTCCAAATCATATAGCGATAAGTTCCCATACTATCTTGTGAAGAAATAATTTGCTCAGTCCAAGCCCCTGTTCCTATAGTATTTCTGTAAGTCATTTGCACATAAGAATTAGCAGTGTTGTGGGCAATAGAAATTTCCCTACCAGAATTTGTAGCAAGCATAGAAGGCCAGCCACATCTTGAAGTTTCTAAGCGAGAAGATGGTTGTGAGCCCCAAGCTGTTCCATCAAAAAAGTTGTAGCCCGTTCCCCTATCTGTCCAAGAAGTGTTAAATTCAGTACTTCTTGTCCATGCTACTGAAATTGTACCGTCATGATGATGCAGAATTCTATCCATAACAGTAGCGTTGGATTGCAAATCGTAAGTAGTAGTACCTACAATATACTCGTTAATTGAGCTTGCCATTCTCATAGAAGCAGTAACTGGGTTTGGCTCCCTTATCAAATCTTTCAACACCTCATCTCCGCCCATAATCACTTTGTCATCAATTACAGCAATATCAGAAGCATTTAATACTGTATTTGGAGACATCTGAGCCATCAAATTCGCGCCAAATACTAATGTAAAAATAAATAGTAGTGCTTTTTTCATAATCTTGTTTTTTTAGGTTAAAAATAATTGAGCGGTAAATTTATAAATATTTTTTATTTAAGACTTCTATAAAATTGAAATAATTTATCTGCTTCTGATTCCCAATTGTATTTTTCCTCAGCAGCAATGCCAGATTTTTGCTGCAAAGTCGAAAGTGTTGTTTTATCATTTAAAAGCTTAATTAGTTCTTGAGCTAAAAACGGTGCATCTCTTTTTTGCAAGATAATTCCACAATTTATTTCTTGAATAATTTGAGTTGTTGCTGGCAAATCCACAGAAACTATTGCCAATCCCATTGTCATATAATTAAATAGTTTGTTTGCAGGGCCAGCCAAAGTATTTCGTTTTTCTTCCGTATTTGTAATGATACCTATACTGCAGTCAGCCAATGATTTCGGTACATCTTTGTAATTAAGCCAGCCTGTTATCTCGATATTATTTTCTAAATTATTTTCCTTAATTTTGTCCAGTAAATACTCTTTTTCTTTTCCAAACACATCTCCAATTATTCTAAATTTAAAGTTGGGATGGCTCGTTTTTAGAATAATTAATGTCTCAACAATTAGTTTTAGCCCTCTGTTGAACCAAAGCACCCCTTCATGGCAAATAATAATTTCATTTTTTTCTTTTGTGAATTCCCTAAAAAAAGATGGCGAACAATTATAAATAATCTCTGTATTTAGTTTAGGGTTTTCTTTTAATAAAGTTTGCTCTGTAATATGGTTTGCTGTGATGATGTTTTTTAGTTTCGGCAGGCATAGTATTTTTAGCAAACCCTCTTTTAGAGAGCGAGAAAAAATCCATGGTTCGTGTGCATCATAAATAAGTTTGGCTTTTGTCTGGCTTTGAATTTTTAATCCAATAAAAGCCGTTTGTGGCTCATGTGCATGATATACATCTGCATTAATCTCAATTGCTTTTTTTATGAAGTTGCCCCAACATTTCCCTTTTGCGAATTTATGTAAGATTTTTTGAAAAAAACCACTTTGTTTTTTTATGCAAATTATTTTAATTCCATCACAAATATTTTCTTCCTCATTATTGGCATTGATTACTTTTCCTGACATATCTTTAATCTTACCGTTTTCATCAGCCAAACACAAAATACTTACCTCAAAGCCATTATTTTGTAAGGACTTTGCTTGCTTATAAAAGATGCGGTCATCTTTTGGAGAGTGCAAGGATGTAATCATGCAAACTTTCATGCTTTTATCATTTTATTGTAATAATACCAAAGCCCTACAAAGTGCGTAAAACGAGCTAGAATACTTGCGTAAATTGCACCTAAAACCCCAATAGTTGGAACTAATAATATATTTCCAAATACATTTACAAAGGCCTCAGCATAAGCAACATTTCTAAGCTCTCTTCCCTTGGATTTTACAGCTAAAAAGCTAAATGGAGCATACATCCCCTGAAATAAAAAAGCAATTGAAAGCGGTAAAATATAAATGCTTACTTGCATATACTCTTCTCCAAATAAAGTGCTCACTATAAAATCAGAGCAGAGATATAAAAACAAAATACAAAAGCCCAGCCAAAGGGTATTATAAACAAAAACTCTAATTGGGATTCTGTCTTTAAATGCCAACTTCTTAAAAATACTATTTACAAAAGCTCTGCTTAAAAAAGTCATTGGGGAGCAAATAATACTTGCCAAAGTGTAAAAACCCAATTGTGTAATATTTACAAAATAGGTGATAAAAAGTTCATCTAATTTGAAAGTAGATTGATTGACTATCGCCCCATAATAATAAGAAAGACCAAAAGATTTATTTTTAGATTTTACTATTTTTAGATTTTCTTTTATGTTGCTAAAAGAGGGTTTTAATGTAAGTAAAACAACAGCCGTTGCTGCAAACCAAGAAAGTAAATTAAGTATAATGATGAGCTCTACATTTAAGCCCCTCCCTTTCCAAAGTGCAAAAAGAGAAAGGATAAATAGCCCTTTTGAAAAAAGATGGAAAACCGCTAAACTTTTAAGTTTGCTTGCTCCAATCGCAATTTCAGAAATTAAAAATTGGAAGGGGAGTATCAAGCAAAAAGGCGACAATAATCTTATAATGCCCCCTATTTCTAAATCCAAAAAATCATCCACAAAAAAGCTAATACCAAAAAGGGAAAAGGAAAATAAAAACCCCAGAATACCTGCAATAATTATCCCCAGTCCAAAGTATTCTTTTTCCTTTTTTTTATCTTCATTATTAGCTAATAGAACTTTTAAGGACGAAAAGGAAGCATAATGAAAAAACAGAACTATAACGGAAGTTATGGTGCCAAAAAGTGCAAGCAAGCCATATTCTTTGGGACTAAGAACTCTCACTTGAATGGTTTTTATTCCAAGTCCAATAATTAGCACCAAAATTTGTGAAGCGAATAAAATAGCCGTATTGCCTGCTTCTTTTTTATGATTGAGTAAATCCTTAAATCCCCGAGCAATTAAATCTCTCACCTTTTAAAATATTTTTTTGTATTTCAGACGAATGGAATTCCCAATTACAATTACATCCGAAAAAGCCATAAAAAGCGCCCCCCACATTGGATTCAAAAATCCCATTGCTGCAATTGGGATAGCCACAATATTATAAGCAAAAGCCCAAAACAAATTTTGTTTTATCGTTAGCAGAGTATGTCGTGCTACTTGCAATGCTTTTGGTAGTTGAGAGAGTTCATTTTTGTTTAGCAAAATAACATCAGCTGATTGAATGGCAACTTGTGTGGCATTACTGATTGAGATACCAACTGTCGATTGTGCTAGTGCTGGTGCATCATTTATACCATCCCCAAACATAGCAGTTGGATTTTTGTTTACTAGTTGTTTTATTTTTTCTAATTTTTCATTGGGTAATTGCTCTGCATACACTTTGCTGAAATTTAATTTTTCGTTTAAATCTTCACATTTTCTTGCTTTATCACCACTTAAAAGAATTGGCGCTATACCCAGTGCTTTTACTTTTTCAATTACCGTTTTTGCATCTTTTTTCAGCTCATCTTCTATATCGATAAAAGCAATAATTTTATTGTTCTTTAAAAGATATAAATCGTGCTCATTATTGTTTTCTTTTAATAATCTGCCAGAGCCTATTTGGTATTTATCCCCTTTGTAAATTGCTGAAATTCCAATTCCTTTTTCTTCCTTTATTTTTTCAAATTCTAAGCTTTGCGCCTCTTCTTGCAAGCCATTTACTAATGATTGTGCAATAGGATGTGAGGAATGTTTTTCTAAATTATAAATGACGCTTTTTACAAACATTTCCTCCCCTTCAATTACTTTAATTTGCTTGATAGCAAACTCACCCGTTGTGAGGGTTCCTGTTTTGTCGAATACAATATTTTTTACGCTTGCCAATTTCTCTAATGTTCCTCCCCCTTTTAATAAGATCCCTTGTTTTGCTGCCCTTCCAATACCAACCATTACGGCTGTTGGAGTAGCCAAACCCATGGCACATGGGCATGAAATAACCAGAACGGCGATAGAACGCAAAAAAGCATCTGTCACTAATACACCAAAAGCATAGTGCGAAACAAAATAAGTGAGTATAGCAATTAGCAAAACAACCGGCACAAAAATACCACTAACTTTATCCCCTAAACTCTGAATATCTGGCTTGTTATCTTCCGCATTTTTTACCAGTTCAATTATTTGAGAAAGCAGTGTGTCGTCACCAACTGAAGTGGCTTTCATTTTTATACTCCCCGATTTTACAATGGTTCCTCCAATAACCATTTCCTCTAACTCTTTGGTAACCGGAATACTTTCACCCGTTAGCATGGACTCGTCAATCAAAGCCGATCCCCATACCACTTTTCCGTCAACAGGAATTTTATCTCCTGTATTAACAATCAGGATGTCATTTACATTTATCTCATTAAATGGAACATCCTCTATTTCTCCATTTACTTCTCTTTTGGCTAAACCTGTTTTTATTTCCGATAATTCCCTTATTGCTGTAGTGGTTTGCTTTACCGACCTTTGCTCTAACACGTTCCCTAAAAGCACTAATGTGATGATAGTTGCAGTAGTTTCAAAAAACAAATAGTGATGTACTTCAGGAGTACCGTAATTAATTAACCAACCATATATACTATAAAAAAAAGCAGCAGAACTTCCCATTAATATAAGCACATCCATATTAGGCAGCCCTGTTTTTAAACTGCTATAAGCACTTTTCCCAAAGTGCCAAACACCAACAAAAAACACAGGGAGACAAAGAAAAAATTGTACAAATACATTTTGCAAAAAACTTTCTTCTGGCAAAAACATATGCGAAAAAAGAGGAAGAGTGAAAATTAATGTGAAAAAAAACTTTTTTTCAATGGAAGATATCCCGGAATCTTCAATCTTATCCTCCATCTTTTTTGCTTTATACCCCAATTCGTTAATTAAGGATATTACATCTTTTGTATTGTAATTTTTATCTCTATTAAATATTGCTTCACTGGTAGCAAAATTTACTTGGGCTTGTTGGATGCCTTTTTTATCCAAATGCTTTTTAATGCCTAAAGCACAATTAGCGCAGGTCATGCCAGTAATGGAGAGAATTTCCTTTTGTTTATTTGCTTCCATATCGCAAACAAATATACTGCATTTTTACTTTACTTTTCTTTCCTTTTATTAGTATCAAATATTTATATTTGCGCCTTGAAAAATGGTGGTTGTAGCTCAGTTGGTTAGAGCACTGGATTGTGGTTCCGGGGGTCGTGGGTTCGAATCCCATCATCCACCCAAAAAAAGATCTATTTTTTTTATTTAATAAGTTGAAGTAAGTCTCTTTTTAGACGAATAGCAGGGTAAAATCCTGGAAGATACTTTATGGGTTGATGCTCTCCATCAATAATAACAGTATAAGGATAATAATATTGATGCCCTCCGCCTAAAACTAATTCATGATATAAATCATGTCTCCAAGTTTTGCCATCTTCTTTGGGTTGCTGATTAATATACTCTTTGCCATTAAAAATCAGTGTATCTTTAGTTCTTGCATTTAGCATTACAGGAAAAAAGTTTTCATTAATGAGTTTTATAATCTCAGAATTTTTTAGCGTTTCTGCTTTCATTTTCTTACAATCAGGGCAGCCATTTCTAAAAAAGAAAATAAGCATATCGCTATCGTATTTTTTAGCTAATTCTTCTGCCTTTTCAATACTAAGCCACTGAATTTCTGTTTTGGCCTTCCCTTGTGAAAAAGCGGAAATGCTCAGCAACAAAAAGCTGACACACAAAAACTTTCTCATTTTTTCAAATTTATAATTTTATTAGCTCCTGCAAGCCAGGCGGGTGGACCGCCAGCCACATATCCTTGAGACCCCAATTTAGCAAAATTTACCTTACTCTCTTGAATTTCAGGAGTAACAAACCAAATTGTTGGGTAGCCCCTTACGCCAAACATTTGTTGGAGTTCTCTGTTTTGTTTTTGTAATTCGGCCGATAATTTTGTTCTTCTTGGAAAATCCAACTCTACCAATACTACATTTTTATTTGCCCATACAGCAAACTCAGGCTTGAAGAAAACTTCTCTTTGAAGGCGCTTGCACCAACCACACCAATCGCTTCCTGTAAAGAAAAAGAATAATGGCTTTCCAGTTTGTATTGAAAGATTCACGGCTTTGTTGACATCTGTATTCCACTCCAATGGCTTTTGTTGTGCAAATCCATTAAGAGCGAATGCTACTAATAATACAACTAATAATTTTTTCATGTTTATATTTTTTTTAATGGATGCCGTGCATCCATTTTTTAAGTATTGGTGAAAGCATAAACGCTAAAATAGCCATTCCTATTGCAACAACACCAACTTGTGTAAATACTGAAGTGTAACTTACTAAACTTTGTACTCCCTCCACTGATGATTCTGAGTAACCTCCTGAAAAACCTGTTACTTTTTCAATTATTGAAGTCATGAAACCTGGTTCAGGAACTACCCCTGCTTCATTTGTAGTAGTTAATTTAGCAATTGCACCTGAAATATAGTGTGCATAAGATGAGGATAAGAAATAAACTCCCATCATAAAGGCCGTCATGCTTTTTGGAGATAACTCAGTTACTTTAGACAGACCGATAGGAGAGATGAATAATTCCCCTGTAGTCAATAATAAATACCCAATCATTAAGAATATAAATGGCGTACGCCCAGCTGCATCCATGTACTGTGCACTCATAGCAAATACTAAGAATCCTAATCCTAATTGTAAAATACCTAAAGCGAATTTATTAGGAGTAGTAGGGTTTCTTTGTGTTTTTGATAAATATACCCACATCATAGAAAATGGGATAGCTAAGAAGATGATATACCCTGGGTTAATTGCATTTGTTTGAGAAGCATTTAATAGAGTAAGGTTTACATTACGCTCAGCAAACAGTGTAATTGCAGTACCTGCTAACTCAAAGAATGACCAGAAAACCGTAATGAGCAAAGTCAATACTAATACACTTAATAAACGGAAGACTTCCATTCTTGAGAGTTCAATCATTTCTTTAGCCAGAATACCTAAGATAACAACTCCTAATAAGGATAAAAGTGAAGAATGCAAGTGCATTCCCCCTAATACTTCCATAGCATTATACTTAACTAAGAATGCAGCAATCGGCACCATAAGTGCAGCAACTAAATAGAAAAAGTAATCTGTACGAATTCCGAACATTTTTTTCTCTTTATATTCTTTTGGTTGTTGTCCATTATCACCAAATACTCCATCATTCATACCCTTCATAAAGACTAATAAACCAGCAATCATTCCAACTCCAGCAGCTCCAAAACCATAGTGCCAACCAAATTCATAACCCAACCAACCACAAACTAATGGTGCTAAGAAGGCTCCGGAATTTATTCCCATATAAAAGATAGTAAATCCAGAATCCCTTCTATTGTCTCCTTCAGGATATAGACGCCCTACCATGGTAGAAATATTAGGTTTGAAAAATCCGTTTCCTACAATTAAAAGTGCAAGTGCAGCATAAAAGAAAAAGTGGTTAATAGATGAAACTTCAAAGCCAAGAACATCACTTTTAAAATAGAATGCCATAAAGAAATGTCCGAGTGCCATTAAAATTCCTCCTAGCATAATTGATTTTTTGAAACCAATAAACTTATCGGCAATCATACCCCCTAATACTGGTGTTGCATATACTAATGAACCATAAGCAGCAAAAATCCCAAATGACATTTCTTCTCTGTAAGCCTCATCAGTAATATAAGTAAAAAACTCATTTACCATGTAAAGCATAAGTAGAGCGCGCATGCCGTAATAGGAAAAACGTTCCCATAATTCTGCAAAAAATAAATAGAACAAACCTTTAGGATGTCCGAATAGTTGATTGTCTTGATTTTTCATATTTTGTTTAATAAATTAGGTTGCCGAAAATAGTAAAAAATTGCTTTATAAATTCTCTAAAATAAAGTCCGTCATTTTTTTGTATAAATGGTAGCGTGTATTACCACCATAAATACCATGGTTTTTATCAGGGTAGATAAATAAATCGAACTGCTTATTGGCCTTTACCAATGCTGAAATCATCTCCATAGTATTTTGAACATGTACATTATCATCTGCCCCTCCGTGAATTAATAAATAATGTCCTTTTAGTTTTTCTACATGATTGATTGGTGAGTTTTCATCATAACCACTTGCGTTTTCTTGTGGAGTTTTCATGAAGCGTTCTGTATAAATATTATCGTAATAACGCCAATTGGTAACAGGAGCTACTGCAATAGCAAGGCTGAATACATCAGCGCCTTTTGTAATACAAAGTGTGGACATATAACCACCATAACTCCAACCTTGAATTCCTATTCTGTTGGCATCAATGTATGAAAGGTTTCCAAAGTATTTTGCAGCATTTATTTGATCAATCGTTTCGTATTTTCCGAGTTCTTTATAAGTCATTTTTTTGAATTCTGCACCTTTTCCTCCAGTTCCTCTGTTATCTACACAAGCAACAATGTAGCCTTTTTGGGCAAGCATTTGATGCCAATAATAGTTTGTCCAACCAAAGGAGTTGGTTACTTGCTGTGAACCGGGACCTCCATATACAATCATGAAAAGTGGATATTCTTTATTTTCATCAAAGTTAGGTGGTTTTATCATCCAGGCATTAAGCTGGGCATCTTCTGTTTGTATAGTAAAGAACTCTTTATTTGTCAGATTGAATTCTTCCATTTTTGTATTAAAGTCCGCATTGTCTTCTAATACTTTTACTTCCGTTCCATCAGCAGTATGTAAAGTATATTTTGGGGAAGTATTAGCAGTTGAAACGTAATTCATGTAATATTTTAACCCTTTACTGAATGAGGCCGAATTTGTACCAGTTTCATTGCTGAGTTTTATTTTTTCATCTGTTTCTAAATTTTGCACATATAAAGAACGATTGATTGAACCATCCTCTGTGGATGTATAATATACTTCCATTTTATCGCTATCTACTCCATGAAAGGAAGTTACTTCCCAATTTCCTTTTGTGATTTGCTCTTCCGATCCATCTAGTCCTCTGATGTAAATATGATTAAAACCACTTTTTTCTGAAGTCCAAATGAAATTATTTTCAGGTAAAAATGTTAAGTTATCATGAATATCAATGTAGTATTTATCTTTTTCAGTAAAGAGTACTTTATTACTTCCATTTACCGCATTTGCTAGTACAAAATCCAACTGATTTTGATAGCGATTCATGCCATAAAGCACTAGTACTTTTGGGTTATTAGTCCACTTTATTCTTGGAATATATTCGTAATCTTTTTCGGTATAAATAAAAGTACTTTTAGCCTCTTTTAAATTATAGAAATACACTTTTACTACCGAATTTTCTTCTCCTGCTTTTGGGTATTTAAATACTTCTTGGGTGGGGTACAATCCTCCTTTAAATAAATCCATAGAGAATTCTTTTACATGTGTTTCATCAAATTTATAATAGGCAATGTACTCTCCATCAGGAGCCCATTCAAAGGAACGAACCAGTGCAAATTCCTCTTCATACACCCAATCAGAAGCCCCATTAATTATATGATTCTTGTTCCCATCAGTTGTAACTTGTGTCACTTTTCCGCTTTTGATATTTTGAATAAAAAGATTGTTATCCAAGACATATGCAACCTTCTCTCCGCTTGGCGAGAAAGTTGCGTACATCACTTTGTCATCTGTTAGTTTTGTGAGTTTATCAGTAAAAACATTGTAGATGTAAAAAACCGATTTGCTGGAATGGCGATAGATTTTTTCAGTTTCAG
>ERZ813253.465-NODE-465-length-14456-cov-2.930072_pt1 | contig 14456 bp, 18 predicted proteins | sample MGYA00520893_ERZ813253 | MGnify/ENA primary metagenome ERZ813253 (study PRJEB31669, sample SAMD00080414) | marine metagenome | biome: oceanic hadal pelagic zone biome; feature: marine hadalpelagic zone; material: sea water | place: Pacific Ocean:Izu-Bonin Trench...
ATATTGGTTCAGGTAAAAGCTACGTAGCTAAACAGTTTGGTTATCCAGTTTTTAATGCTGATACCGAGGTTGCTAAATTATATAGAAAAAGTAGAAAGTGTTATAATAAATTAAAAAAAGCACTTCCTGAATATATAGTTTCTTTCCCTGTAAAAAAAATTGAGATTTCCAAAGCTATTATTGCTGATCAGTATAATCTTAAAAAAATCATCAAAATTGTTCATCCAGAAGTTCGATCTAACATGAATAATTTTATTAAAAAAAATAAAAACAAGAAGCTTATTATTTTGGATATCCCCTTATTAATGGAAAATAAAATAAATAAAAAAAACGATATTTTAATCTTTGTAGATGCTAAAAAAAAAGAAATTAATAAAAGATTAAAAAAAAAGTTCAATATTAATCTAAAAATTGTAGAAAAATTTAAAAAACTTCAACTTCCTGTTGAACTTAAAAAGCAGCAATCGGATTTTATAATAAAAAATAATTTTAGGAATAATTCCATTAAAAAAAATGTTAAAAAGGTGTTGGAAAAAATTTTATTAAATGCTTGAAGTTATACTTGATACAGAAACAACAGGTTTATCTATAATTGAAAAACACAGAATTGTTGAGATTGGTTGTATTGAATTAGAGAACCAAATTCCAACAAATAAGATTTTTCATGAATATTTAAATCCTCAAAGATCAGTTTCAGAAGATGCCTATAAAATTCACGGATATTCAGATGATTTTTTATCTGATAAAAAAACTTTTTCTGAAATAGCAGAAAGTTTTCTTAAATTTATAAATGATAAAAAAATAATAATTCATAATGCAGCTTTTGATTTATCTTTTTTAAATTATGAATTTAGACTTATTAATCAAAAAGCAATTAACAAAAATAATATAATTGACACATTGGAAATTGCGCGACTAAAATATCCAGGATCTCAAAACTCTTTAGATGCCCTCTGTAAAAGGTTTAATATTGATAACTCAAAAAGAGAAAAACATAATGCGTTAATAGATTGTCAGTTGCTTAAGGAAGTTTATATTAACCTAATTGATCAGAAAGAACCTAAATTAAATTTAGTAAACGCTGAAATCCCTGATCTGAAATTTAAAGATAATCTCATTAAAAAAAATAATAATTCAAGAAACATAATTAAGCCTAGTAGTGTGGAATTAGAGCTCCATAGAAACTATCTAAAATATCACCTGCAAAAAAATTTTTACGATTAAGATTTAGTTTTTTCATTATACAATTTCTCAAAATCAACCTCTTTTTTAATAATAATATTTTTTACTCCCGCTTGTGAAAATAAATAAACAAAGGTTTCATATAAAGTAGGATATATTTCTGTAGGTAGCGTTATTAAAATAATTTTTTCTAATTCTTTTTTGTCTTTGAGTTTTTTTTCGATAGAAATTAGGGTAGCTAAATTAATTTCTGTTAAAATTTTATGTTTTACATCTTGGTTCGGCACGAGACTTAAAATAGTGTTTACTTCAATTATGTTCTCTTTAAATGGTTTACTTTTAATGTCAAAATTTAAATTATACTTTGAAATTTCTTTCTCTAACATAACAAAAGTTCGAGCATCTGGTATTTCAAAAGAGATATCTTTTATAAATTTTGATATAATTTTATAACTCATTTAGCTATCTTTTCTATCATTGTCATTTTGTTTGGTTTCTTCAAAATCTCCTTCGATAAAGTCTCCATTAATTTTTTTTTTATTAAACTTGGAAGATATAATTTTAATAAAAACTTTTCTTGTCATGGGTACTATTAGTAAAAAACCAATTAAATCTGTCAAAAATCCAGGAATTATAAGCAATAATGCAGCGAAAGCTAATGCTGCTCCTGATATAATTTCATAGATTGGTATTTCATTTTTTACCAATTGACCAAAGCCTGATCTTATTGCGTTCAAACCTTCTAGTTTTGCAAAATATATTCCCGTTACTGCAGTAAAAAAAATTAAAAAAATAGTATTGAAAGCACCAATTACACTTCCAATTTTGATCATTAAATAAATTTCTATTAAAGGAATACCAATTATAAAAAGGATAACAGTGCTCATTTGTTTGATTATTTATATTTGCATAATATATCATTTAGGTAATATAATCAAAAAACACATGAGTAGTAATTTTGGGTATCTAGATATAATTTTGTTAGCCATGTTGGCTGGGTTCATTATTTTAAGGCTTAGAAATATTTTAGGAAGAAAATCTGGTCATCGCAAAAAGCCACGCAATAAACATTTTCCTAAAGGATTAGCAGTAAACGAAGATATAGAAAATAATGAAGCTATAAAAACCGGTAATATCGATGAAAATGCAAAAAAGCAATTTTTGGAAGGTGCTGAAATCGCCTATGAACAAATAATTACATCTTTTGCAACGGGTGATAAAAAATCATTAAAACCTTTATTAGAAAAGGAAATATTTAATCGTTTTTCAGAAGCGATTGATGAGAGAAAAAATAAACAACTTAAATCCGAAACAACTTTTATTGGATTTAAATCGATAAAAATATTAGAATTTAAGAAAATTGAAAATATTTATAAAGTAACTGTAAATTTTGTAAGTGAAATAATTACCTGTATAAAAGATAAAAACAACCAGATAATTGAAGGGAATCCAGATACTGTAAAGACGGTTAATGATGTTTGGAAATTTGCAAAAAATATGTGGAGTCAAGATCCTACCTGGTATTTAGTTGATACATCAAGCAAATAGTGAAAAAGAAATACACCGTTACGTATAAAGATAAAAAAGACTGGATTACTTTTACTAAACGTTTAGAAAATATTTATGATAAAGATACCGATTTAATAAAACAAAATACCGCAGACAATAAAATTCGCAGATTAGATTTGCACGGATTATCATTAAATCAAGCGAATAAAATAGTAAAAAAATTTATAATCGAGTCTTTTGAAGGTGGATATAAAAAACTTTTAATTATAACTGGCAAAGGATTAAGATCAAAAGTTCATAAAAATCCTTATCTTTCAGAACAAATGAACGTATTAAAATACTCGGTACCAGAATTTATTAAAAATGATGAAGATTTATTTGAAAAAATAAGCAGAATACCAACAGCAGATTTAAAAGATGGAGGAGAGGGAGCTTTTTATATTTTTTTTAAGAAAGTAAAAAAATCTATAGAATAAATTTCGATAAATCGGTATCTTTAACAAGTTCACCAAGATTTGTAGTAACATAATTTTTATCAATTATAACTGTTTCTCCACCTCTATCTGTTGCGGTAAAACTGATATCATCTAAAACTTTTTCAATAATTGTGTGCAATCTTCTTGCTCCTATATTTTCTATGCTGGAGTTAACTTCTGTTGCTAATTTTGCAATTGTTTCAATTCCATCTCTAGTAAATTTAAGATTTACTTTTTCTGTTTCCAAAAGGGCTATAGATTGTTTTATTAAACTATTATCAGGTTCTTCTAAAATTCTTATAAAATCATCACTGGTCAAGGCGTTTAATTCCACTCTAATAGGCAATCTACCTTGAAGCTCTGGTAATAAATCTGATGGTTTAGCAAGTTGAAATGCTCCCGAAGCAATAAATAGTATATGATCAGTTTTTATAGGACCGTGTTTTGTACTAACAGTTGTACCTTCTATCAAAGGCAACAAGTCTCTTTGAACCCCTTCCCTTGAAACGTCTCCTCCAATTCGCTCTCCTCTTGCCGATACTTTGTCAATTTCATCTAAAAAAACAATTCCATTATTTTCAGTTGCAATTTTTGCTGATTTTATAATTTTATCTAGTTCAATCATTTTATCAGATTCTTCAATAATTAAGATTTCATGAGATTCTTTTACAGTCATTTTTATCTTTTTAGCTTTTTTGCCAGCCTTTCCTAACATCTCAGAAAAGTTAATCATTCCAACATTGGCTCCTGGCATTCCAGGTATTTCAAAACTTGGTATACTTGCCGCATCGTTCACTTCAATTTCAATTTCATTATTATCTAAATCGCCATTTCTGAGTCTTTTTCTAAAACTTTCCCTAGTAGCAACGCTAGCCTTATTTCCGACAAGCGCATCAACAACTCTTTCTTCTGCAGTTTGTTGGGCTTTGGCATATACTTCTTTTTTCATCCTTTCTTTTTCGATTGCAATTGCTATTTCAAGCAAATCTCTAATTATTTGTTCAACATCTCTACCTACATAGCCAATTTCTGTAAATCGTGTAGCTTCCACCTTTATAAAAGGAGCTTCAGCCAATTTTGAAAGTCTTCTTGATATTTCTGTTTTGCCAACACCAGTAGGGCCAATCATGAGGATATTTTTAGGTAAAACTTCATCTTTCATATCACCCTTTAATGCCTGTCTTCTCCATCTATTTCTAAGAGCAATCGCGACGGCTTTTTTAGCTTCCTTTTGACCGATAACGTATCGATCTAATTCAGAAACTATTTCTCTAGGAGACAAAGATGAAACTACTGAATGATCATCAATTTCTTGTGCCGATTTTCTTGACGGTAAAGATGTTACATTTGATTTTCGTTTCATTTAACTAAATTTTTTCTAAAGTTATATTATTATTTGTAAATACACATATCTCGGAAGCAACTTGAATTGATTTTTTTGCAATCTCTTCTGCTGACATTTTAGAATCCATTAATACTTTTGCTGCAGCTAAAGCATAATTACCACCTGAGCCTATGCCTATAATTCCTTCTTCAGGTTCGAGCACATCTCCAGTGCCAGAGATTATAAAACTTTTTTCTTTGTCAGCAACAGCCATTAGAGCCTCTAATCTTCTTAAATATTTATCAGTTCGCCAATCTTTTGCTAATTCAACAGCCGCTCTTGTAAGATTTCCAGCATGTTTTTCTAATTTAGCTTCTAATCTTTCGAATAAAGTGAAAGCATCTGCGGTTGATCCTGCAAATCCCGCTATGACATTTCTCTTCTCAATTTTTCGTACCTTATTAGCTGTACTTTTTAATACAGTGTTACCTAAACTTACTTGTCCGTCTCCAGCAACAACAACATCTTTATCTTTTCTAATTAAGACAATTGTAGTTCCATGCCAATTTGAATTATTATTCATTACACTAACTTATGTGGAGATTTATTTGGTATCTTCAAGTCTAAAAATTCATTTTATTGATATATTCTTGAATTATTTATATATCTAGTTATTACAAAGACATCATATGACAAGAAAAGCTAAAATAAGCAGAAAAACTAAGGAGACCAATATTGTTGTAGAAGCAAATATAGATGGGAAGGGATCCTATAAAATAAATACCAGAATAGGTTTTCTTAATCATATGCTCGAACAATTATCCAAACATTCTTTGATTGATTTAAAAATAACAGCAAAAGGAGATACGCATATTGACTTACATCACACTACTGAAGACACAGGCATAGCTATAGGAGAATGTATAAAAAAAGCACTTCGTTCATCAAAAGGAATAAAACGATATGCTCATGCTTTGATACCCATGGATGAAACATTAACTAGAGTATCGATCGATGTTTCTAACAGACCATATTTAATATGGCGGGTTAAATTAAAAGTAGAAAAGTTAGGAGAAATGGATACTGAGCTGTTTAAGGAATGGTTTCAAGCATTCTCGCAAGCAGCTGGCATTACTTTACATATTGAAAATATTTATGGTGATAACAGTCATCATATAATCGAGTCTTGTTTCAAAGGTCTTGCAAGATCATTACGCGAAGCTTTAGAAATAGACAAAAGAGTTAAAAATAGAGTTCCTTCAACTAAGGGCGTTTTATAAAATTAAAAATGTCGATTACAGTAATTGACTATGGTTCTGGCAATTTGAGGTCAGCAGCTAAAGCACTTGAAGTTGCTGTTAACAATACATATATAAATGAAAAAATAGTAGTCTCATCTGATCCTAAAGTAATTAAGGAATCAAAAAAAATTATTCTTCCAGGACAAGGATCTTTTAGAGATTGCTATTTAGGTATAAAAAAAATTTCAGGTTTAGAGGATGCTTTAAACGAATTTGTTTTGGTTAAAAAAAAACCTATTTTTGGAATATGTGTTGGTATGCAACTATTTGCTAAAATTGGTTATGAATCCCAAGAAACAAAAGGCTTTGGTTGGGTAGATGCAACAGTAAAAAAAATAAATAATATTAATAAAACATTAAAACTGCCACATATGGGTTGGAATCAAATAGAATTTAAAAAAGATTTTACTCTCTTTTCTGGTCTAAAAAATAAATCTCATATGTATTTTCTCCATAGCTATGAATTTTTAACAAAACAAAAAGATTGTATAATTGCCACTGTTAATTATGGTAATTCAATTATTGTAGCGATCGCTAAAGAAAATATTTTTGGAACTCAATTTCATCCGGAAAAAAGTCAAAAAAATGGATTAAAAATTTTGGAAAATTTTTTAAAATGGAAGCTTTAAATGATTATTTTTCCAGCCATTGATATTAAAGACGGCAAGTGTGTAAGACTTATAAAAGGTGATTTTAATAAAATAACTTCTTATAAAGATTCGCCAACTGCTCAAGCTATAAAATATTCCCAAAGTGGTTTTAATGATATTCATATTGTTGATTTAGATGGTGCGCTTCAGGGGAAGCCAGTTAATTCTATTATTGTTAAAGAAATAATAAAAAAAGTTAAATTAAAGATTCAAATTGGAGGAGGTATACGAACAATTGATGATATAAATAGTTGGATAGAAATGGGTGTTGATAGGGTTATTATGGGTACCGCCGCTGTAGAGAATACAGATTTACTTGAAACTGCTTGCAATAAATTTAAAAATAAAATTGCTGTTGCCCTAGATGTCAAAGATGGTTTGATTGCTTTATCTGGATGGAAAAAACAAACTAATATTTCTGCTATAGATTTTATAAAGAAAATTCAAAATTTTGGAGTTTCTAGAATTATTTATACAGACATAAATAAAGATGGTACAAAAAAAGGACCGAATATAAAAGATACGGTTGAATTATCTAGTAAAGTAAAAATTCCTTTAGTTATTTCAGGAGGAGTTTCTTCAATAGAAGATATAAAAAAAATCAAATCATTAAATAATTCAAATATTGAAGGCGTGATAGTTGGTAAATCAATTTACGATGGTGATATAAAAATTAGTGATCTAACGGAGTTAATTTAAAATGTTGAAAAATAGAATTATACCTTGTTTAGATGTAAAAAATGGAAGAGTGGTTAAAGGGATTAACTTTGTGGATTTAGTTGACGCTGGAGATCCGGTAGAACAAGCAAAAATATATGATGAACAAGGTGCAGATGAACTATGTTTTTTAGATATTACAGCCTCAAATGAAAATAGAGATATTATATTGGGTACAGTTAAAAAGACTGCGGAAAAATGCTTTATGCCACTAACAGTTGGAGGAGGAGTTCGAACATTGGAAGATATAAGAAATTTACTATTAGCTGGTGCTGACAAAGTTTCAATAAATACAGCTGCGGTAAATAATAAAAATTTAGTTATGGAAAGTTCTGAAAAATTTGGTTCCCAGTGCATTGTTGTTGCGGTTGATGCAAAAAAAGTAAGTAATAATAAATGGGAAATATTTACCCATGGTGGAAGAAAATCTACAGGTATTGATGCTTTAAAATTTGTAGAAAAAATGGAATCTCTAGGTGCTGGAGAAATACTTCTTACCTCGATGGATAGAGACGGGACCAAAAAAGGTTATGATTTAGATCTAACTAAAAAAGTATCTAACCTTGTTAACATACCAGTAATTGCTTCAGGAGGAGTTGGTAACTTAGAGCACTTACACCAGGGTATTAAGATTGGGAAAGCAAGTGCAGTCCTTGCAGCATCAATTTTCCACTTTGGAGAACATACAATATTAGAAGCTAAGCAATATTTGGACTCAAAAGGTATACCTGTTAGAATTTAATTATGTCAGAGACCATAGAGAAACTCGTAAAAACAATTAAATTAAGAAAAAGAAACAATGTTAAATCATCATACACTTCTTTTTTGTTATCTAAAGGAAATGATCATTGTTTAAATAAACTCAAAGAGGAAGTAACTGAACTTGAAGATGCTATTAAAAATAAGAAAAACACAGTACATGAAACAGCAGATGTTATTTACCATTTGTTGGTTACCTTAGAATCTGCTGGTATAAATTTTGATGATATAATAACGGAACTAAAAAAGAGAGAAGGCACTTCGGGTTTTGAAGAAAAAAAAAATAGGTGAATATGATTTATGATAAAAATAATATTTTTGCTAAAATTTTAAGAGGAGAAATTCCTTGTAAAAAAATTTACGAAGATGAGTACGTTCTTGCTTTTTATGACATTAATCCACAAAAAAAGGTACATGCCCTTGTTATCTCTAAAGGTGAATATGTAGATTTAGATGATTTCTCATTAAAAGCATCTAAGGAGGAAATCTCAGGTTTAATAAAAGCAATAAGTATAGTGGCAAAAAAAATTGGAGTTTCTGAAGAAGTTAAAGGAGGAGGCTATAGATCTTTAGTTAATGTTGGTGAAAATGGCGGACAAGAAATCCCCCATTTACATTTTCATATTTTTGGAGGAGAAAAGGTCGGAAAAATGGTCTCTTAATTATTATTAGGTTTAGAGATCTTCTTCTTTTGGGATTTTAAAAAATTCGTCGTCAATTATCTTATTAACTTTTAAATTTGAAATTATAAAGCTTACATTATTAGAGTAAGCATCTTTTGTTTCCCAACCTTTAAATTCTAACGAATTTTTATCAAAAAATATTTTGAATTTATTTGATTTTTTTTCAATTAATTCAAATTCAATTAGGCTTGAATTTATTTTAGTTGGTTTATTGTTTCTTATTAAATTTATAATTTTCTCCTTTTGTAGAATAGTAAAAAGTAGTGTTGTTCTTATAGGATAATAATAAATTTTCTTATATTTTTTTTTTATCACAACAACTGTTTTCCCATTTGAAATTACGCTCTTCTGCTTGAAATTTTCATAATCACATTTCATTAATAATGGGTATTTAATGACACAACTCCCAACTTCTTCATTTTCTGCGATTTTCTGCTTAAAATTAAAAGATAAAGTTTTAGTTGCTGTTATTTTGTTAATAAGATTTGTTTGTAAATCTGCAAAAGAAATATTTATAGAAAGAAAATAGATTACAACAATTTGAAAAAGCAAAATTATTTTTTTTATCAAACTTAACCTATAAAATCTCTCTTTTGCCTACATGATTGGCTTTGCCTACAATTCCCTCTTTTTCCATCATTTCCATAATTCTTGCAGCTCTATTGTATCCAATTTGCAGTTTTCTCTGTAAAAAGCTTGTTGAAGCCTTTTTTTCGAGTTTTATAATATCTAGTGCTTTAAAATATAACTCATCCTTTTTATTATCATTTCCGCTAATATTAATTTCATTATCCTTAATTATTGTAATTTCATCAATGTAGTTAGGTTCGCCTTGAGATCTGAGAAAACTATTAACTTTTTCTATTTCAAACTCAGAAACATATGGACCATGAATTCTCACTATTCTATTTGCTGATGACATGAACAGCATATCGCCTTTGCCTAGTAACTGTTCTGCTCCTTGTTCGCCTAAAATTGTTCTGCTATCAATTTTTGAACTTACTTGAAATGAAATTCTAGTTGGAAAATTTGCCTTAATTGTTCCAGTTATTACATCAACACTTGGTCTTTGTGTCGCCATAATAATATGAATTCCAGCAGCTCTTGCCATCTGAGATAATCGTTGAATATAATTTTCTATTTCTTTGCCAGCAAGCAACATTAAATCTGACATTTCATCGACTATTACTACAATATAAGGCATATGTTTTTTATATTTGACATTATAGCCATCTATATTTTTTACTCCCACACTTGTCATTAATTTGTATCTATTTTCCATTTCTTTTACGGCCCACCCCAGCGCAGCTGTAGCTTTTTTTGCTTCGGTAATAACAGGACATAGCAAGTGTGGTATTCCTTCATAAGTAGATAGTTCTAGCATCTTTGGGTCAATCAAAATCAAATTACATTTTTCGGGAGAGTATTTGTAAAGCAAAGATAATATTATAGTGTTGATACATACGGATTTTCCTGAACCAGTAGTTCCCGCAATCAATAAATGAGGCATTGCTGAAAGATCACTAACAATTGGAACGCCAGAAATACTTTTCCCCAAAGCTATTGGTAGTTTTATTTCTTTTTTATTAAATTTTTCATCTGCAATAATTTCATTCAGAAATACATTTTCTCTTTTTGAATTGGGTATTTCTATACCAATTGTATTTTTTCCAGGTATTGTTGCTAATCTTGCAGATATGGAACTAGTATATCTTGCTATATCATCTGTCAAATTAACTATTTTTGATACTTTTATACCTGATGCTGGCTCAAATTCATTTAGAGTTACAACAGGACCGCAACTAATTCTTTTAATTTTGCCCTCAACACCAAAGTCGAGTAAAATTTTTTCTAAAAATTCTGAATTTTTATTTAATTCTATATTATTATTGTTTTTTGTATTTTTAAGGTCAGGGTTTTTTGCCAAAAAATTTATTGACGGTAATTTAAATTTATTTCCAGTAATTTTTGTTTCTTTATTTGTTACGAAAGGTAAAATTTGTTGTCTTTCTTTAAGAATATTATTTGACGAATCTTTTATATCTATGCCCAAATTTGTGTTATCAATATTTGTATTACTTTTCTTCTTTCTTTTAAATAGAACTATAACTTTTTTTATTATAAAATAAGGTAAAGATAAAATTTTTATAATTTCTTTTATTTTTAAATTTAAACTTAATATAAAAAACACAATAGCTAATATTAAGAATGATAAATTTATATATTGATTATCAATTATATTTGTGAACGAATAAAAAAATTCTTTAATTATATGACCAACAAATCCACCATTTCCATGAAAGTTTATCCAATATGAATAATTATAAGAAATGTTTAAATAAGTTGTGCCAAAAATAATATATGAAAATGTAAAAAAAACTTTTGTAATAAAGTTATCAATTTTTTTTTCTTTAATCAGTGTAAATCCCCAATTAAACAAATTTATAATGATAAAAAATGAAACCAGTCCAATTGATTGAAGAATAAAGTCTGCAATTGCGCTTCCATAGAATCCGCCTAAATTTTTTATAAGATTAGTTTCAGGAGTGTATGTTAAGGATGGATCACCTTGGTCATAGCTTAAAATTGAAATTAAAAGAAATATACTGGTTATAACTAATAAAATACCCGAAAATTCAATAAATCTTTTTTTAACAAAACTGTTAATCTTTATTAAAATTTGAGAATACATAATTTTTCAAATCAATTAATTAACTTTGTATCATTTATTAATTATTGTTAAAATTAATTTATAAAAATAAAAGGATGAAAAAACAAAAAATTTGCATTATTGGAGGTGGCTTGACAGGGTTAATAACAGCCATAACTCTTTCGAAACTCAATCTCAAGATAGATCTAATAACTGGAAATATTAATCAATATATAAAATCTAATAGAACAATAGCAATTTCTCAAAATAATTACGATTTTTTGAAAAAATTAAAAATTTTTAAATTTTCAAAAAAAGAATTTTGGCCTTGTTCAAAAATGAAATTATATACAGAAGCTAAAAAGAAAGAATTTACTGAAATATTTGAATTAAACAGAGATAAAAAACAAAAAAAACAAATTTTATATATGATGGAAAATTCAATAATTGCTAAATATCTGATTAGAAATATTAAGAAAAAAAATATAATTTCACTTAAAACTCATAAAAAAATTTCTGGGATAATACCCTCTGGACTATTAAAAAGTGTAAAATTCAAAAGTAAAGATAATTCAAAATATAATTTGATAATTATTTGCACAGGAAGCAATTCCCACTTAGTAAAAACTCTTTTTAATGATCAGTCTTTTGAGCATTCTTATGGAGAGGTATCCATTACTACAGCAGTAAAACATAGTTTTATTAAAAATAATGTTGCAAGACAAATATTTTTAAATAATGAAATATTAGCACTTCTTCCAATTTCAAATACAAAAACATCTATCGTTTGGTCGGTCAAGAAAGATATAATGAATAAATATAAAAACAAAAATAACTTATTATTAAAAAAAAGAATAAAATTTTATATAAAATATTTTCTGAAAAAAGTAAAATTTGTTACTGGTATAGAATACAAAGATTTAAATTTATTAATCCGAAAAAAATATTATCAAGATAGAGTTCTTTTATTTGGGGATGCTTTACATGTAGTTCATCCTCTGGCTGGCCAAGGTTTTAATATGGTGCTTAGAGATTTAGCAAGTCTAGAAAGAATATTAAAAAATAAAATTAATTTAGGATTAGATATTGGTGGTTCTGAAATTTTATCGGAGGTTTCGAATGAAACTCAGCCAAGGAATTTCATTTATTCATTGGGTATTGATTTTTTAAAAAATTGTTTTTCTTTCCAACAAAAATCTTTAAAATATTTTAGAAATAAAATTATTACAACGTTAAATAAAAATAATTTTGTAAAAGATATATTATTCAATCTTGCTGACAAAGGATTTAAATTTTAATTCTACTGAATAATTTTACCATCTAGAGTTAGTCAAGCTATATACACTCAACAACACCGTTAATGCCTATTTTAATTTTGGGTTCTATACCAAAAGCAGGAGTTTCATCTATTTCCAAAATCTCCATTCTTTTTTCCAATATATTAAAATTTACAGTTGATGAGCAAAGTTCAGATGCTTTTGCGCTGAAATTATTTTCTAATTGATCCATAATTTTTTTTCCTTTACCTAAGGCAGACTCATATTCACTAAGCTTGACCCATTTCTTTGCCTCAATTGTAATGCTACGTCTATTCTTTCCCGCAGAAGTCTCTCCTTTTTCTATTTTCAGCATTTTACATTCAACACTCGATCCATCTTGATTTATACAAAGTCCTTTTCCATACGCTAAACCAGCAACAAACTGACCTATATAAGTTTTTCCATCAGAATATGTTAAAGTTCCTTCCCCGTGTCGTTTGCCATCTTTATATTGTCCAAAGTATTTTGATCCGTCAGGATATATAAAAGTTCCTTGTCCGTGCGGTTCATCATTTTTAAATCCTCCAGTGTATTTTCTTCCATCCTTCCATGTTTTAATTCCTTGCCCGTGACCTTCACCGGCTTTCCATTCTCCAAAGTATTTTGATCCGTCGGAATATGTAAAAGTTCCTTGTCCGTGCGGTTCGTCATTTTTAAATTCCCCAACGTATCTTGCCCCGCCAGAATATGTGGCGGTTCCTATTAGAATTTTTCCATCTTTAAACTTTCCAACGTATTTGTATCCATTTTCAGTTGTGTATGTGCCTTTACAATTTGTCCACTGTCTAGAATCGCTTCCTTGACATTCAGTTAAGGTACTTTCTATCTGTAAACTTTCTTCCTGCTTTTTTTTAGCTTCAGCTTCTTCTTTTTTATTTGCGTCCCATTCTTCCATGTTCCAGTTCGCTTTAACATTTGCACAATAAGCTTGTTTTTTTGGACCAATTGGTAATAAAAAAGCATCTTTACTTTTTTTTATATATCTTTGTCTGATTATTGATTTAGAAGCAACATTTAGATTATATTGCAAATAATACTTCTTGTTTGTTTTATTTTGTATTATGTCGCTAACAATTTGATCTTTCGTAATTAATTTTATTTTGTCTGTTAATTCTTGAGAAATTCCATCTTTTGTTTTTAAAGTTACCTTAATTACATTTTTATCGAAATCTATTAAATAATCACCGGAAGCGTTTTCACTTAGTTTACATTTCTTAAAATAATAAGATTCAGCAAATCCTGTGTTGCAAAACACTAAACTCAAAAATATTGTGAAAAGCACTTCCTTCATTTAAATAAATTCTATACTAAATTTTTTCTACGCTCTAGATTATTAAACCGAATACAATTTGAAGACACTGAGCTACTCTTACTTTATAAAAAAGTAGTATAATATAAAGGTTTTTGAAAGGTTAATAATTACAATTTCAAATTCAGATCAGCATAGTTTCGGCATTGAATATTCTAAAAAAAAATGGCAAAATTTTATTCATGAAAAAACTATCCCAAAATCAAGCTCTTGAACTTGCGTTTAACACGTTGCAAAAAAATGGTGCATCAAAAGAAAACGCGTTACCTTTAGCTATCGGAATTATTGATGCTGAAAATCAAGGAATTAAAAGTCATGGTTTTCACTATCTTCCAATTTATTGTTTACATTTAAAGTGTGGAAAAGTTAAAGGATCTGCTAATCCCGTTTTAAATACTAGATCGGAAGAGCGTCGTGTAGGGAAAGAGTGTAGATCTCGGTGGTCGCCGGATCATTAAAAAAAAAAAGAAAAAGAAAAGAGAAAAAAAAAAAAGGAAAAAATCAGCAACATCTCAATGCACGGTGATGTTTGTTCATGATTACTGGCTAGTCGCTGATGTTTGTGTATGTTCAGTAT
>ERZ813253.466-NODE-466-length-14441-cov-8.188207_pt1 | contig 14441 bp, 12 predicted proteins | sample MGYA00520893_ERZ813253 | MGnify/ENA primary metagenome ERZ813253 (study PRJEB31669, sample SAMD00080414) | marine metagenome | biome: oceanic hadal pelagic zone biome; feature: marine hadalpelagic zone; material: sea water | place: Pacific Ocean:Izu-Bonin Trench...
ACTATTGCAGTTCCTGCTACATAATATAGATATGTCATTTGATTCTCCTTGTTAAGTATTTCATTGAATAAATTTACCATACTTTATCTAATACATCCAAATGGGGCTATCACATCTACCGATTGGATATCGGTAGTTATTGGGTTATTGAAGAGAGTGGGGGATAAACATTTGCTGTTAGGGGTAGTATGCCTCGCACCTTCAATTGTAAGAACTACTGTGTCCACCATTTTGTGTCCACCAGAGTGGATTAAGATGGGTTTAAATGGTTAACCATCTTGATTCAGAATGGAAATTATTGGATAAACAAAAACCCCCTCAATTAAGAAGGGGTGTAGTGTTTCTCTTGCGGAGAGTAGAAGATTTGAACTTCTGCATCCGAATTAAAGGATGACGGATTAGCAATCCGCTGCATTACCGCTCTGCCAACTCTCCAAAGCGGAGGATGAGGGACTCGAACCCCCAAGGCCGCGAGGCCGCCGGTTTTCAAGACCGGTGTCTTACCAGTTAGAGCTAATCCTCCAAAATTTGCTAGAAAATGTCTTCAATAGATGCAAAAGACTATTAGCAAGATGGGAAAATTATTATGGGATTATTTCACCTTACAAGAAATAGATTAAAAAAAGGGGCATAATATGCCCCTTTTTTTAGATTCAATTAAAGTGGGTTAAAATCCTTCTATTTTAGCAGATTTCTTATAGAGCTGAAAAACAATATGCCACCCCACCGCCACCATAATCATGAGAAACAACCAGTCAGTGGATTCAGTAATCCATAAATTACCACCGGCAAAGTGGGTAGTGTGTTCATTGATCATGGTCCAGATTAATGGTACGGACATATAGGTATTATGCTTTGACCGCAATCCGGCTAAAGCTACCAGGTTTCCATCGGGTGCTTCCCCGTTTTTAATTGCGGTAATAATCTTCTGCTGAGCCGGCCAGATTCGAAACCAGACATTGAAAGCCATCATGGTACCAAACATGGCGCCCAGGTGGATATTAAAGGCACGGTAATCAAATCCTGCGCAGAATTTCATGCAATACACAACGGCACCTACCAGTACAAAACTGATAATGGTGACGACTCGTACATTCTTAGCTAACCCACTTTTATACAGAAAATCATATAAAAATACCGCAGCAAACACTACCAAAAGCATAATATGTGCCCACTTAGTAACTTCTGTTCCCTCTGCAAACATAAGATTACCACCTGATTCTCCCATGGATAAGCTCCCTGCCCAATATATTACATATAGCAGAACAACCCCAGTTACCCATGTCCAGGCGGCACCCCAGCGAAACCAGTATAGAGTACGAGGCATGAGTTCTGGTATAACCTTCTTTTTCGTATCCCCATCCATAGTTGCCGCTACATGACCATTTATGAAGTTGAAAAAGTATAAGAGCCCAATCCAGGTAATCCCTGCGATAATATGCAGCCATTTAAAAATTGGATGAATTAGTTCCATTATATCTCCTTATTAAAGATTAGAGGCTTCTTCAGCCAGATATTTTCTCATTCCGTCATCAGAAGCTCCCATGGCAGTTTCACCGGTTTTCCAACCAGCAGGACACACTTCACCATGTTCTGTATGGAAGGCAAGTGCATCGACCATCCTGAGCATTTCATCTATATTACGGCCAAGAGGAAGATCATTTAAAACAGCATGACGAATAACACCTTCTTCATCAATAAGAAAGGAACCACGAATAGCAATTTTCCCACCAACAGAAGTCTCAATTTCTTCGTCATCTATTAAAACAGTAGCGGATTGAGAACCCATAAGCACATTATAAGCTCTTGAAATTGATTTATCTAAATCAGCAATTAGGGGGTAATTAATATCTCCAATTCCACCCTGATTAACTTTCATTTCTTTCCATCTGAGATGGCTGAATTGTGAATCAACTGAACAGCCCAGAACCTGGACATTTCGCTTTTCAAAATCGCCTAAACGGTGATCAAAAGCAATAAGCTCAGTTGGTCAGACATAGGTGAAATCCAGAGGATAAAAGAATAAAACCACCTTCTTGCCCCTATAATCAGAAAGGGTTATATCTTTAAAACTATTGTCCGGCATAACAGCAGTTGCTGTAAAATCCGGAGCTTGCTTGGTTACTAACATGCAGTTCTCTCCTTATTGTGTATTAGTTGTAGAATCATGACAATTTCCAGAAAACATTATTTGGAAATATTGGAAATCGCTTTCTTAATTATATGAAATTAATTATCAAAATTTCAAATTAAATAGTAATTAATCCTGCTTATTTTAAGGGGTTTATTTTAGGTAGAACAAGGATTAAAAGCAGGAAAGAAAAAGAGTAGTTTAATATAAACTGATAATGAGATCTTTTATGGTATCATAATTGCCAGTACATTCACCAAGAGCAGTGGGGTCTGGATTAAATGAGGTAAGATTTAACCTGGTAATGTAATTACCTTCTCTATCTAAAAAGATTAGATCGCGGAGAGTTATTTCCCAATCTTCCCATACGTCACCATAAGTAACGTCAGGTTCACCGTCTCCATCTTCATCATCCCATACTCCATCACCATCATCATCATCAATATCTTGTACCCAGGGTAATACTCTAATTCCATCACAATTTGAGCATCCATCAGGATCATCACAAACCATGCAATGATAGTCATTATCAATGTATTGAAATCCGTTGATGCCGCTAATATTTACTTCGGTATATCCTTCTGATTGTAATTCGAGAAACATATCGTTTAAGACACCGAACCGGTGGCGGCACATACTTCAGCCGGCTTTCCCGAAATAGTAAAGGGACACATTTCCATTAAACACTTCCGGTCCAATCATTTGAGCAAAAAAATCAGAATTTTCATTTATATCTTCATATAGCCATTCAGAAAGCTGCTCGGCTGGAGCACCGTTCAAAATGATGTTAACCAGTCCTACGATGTCAAGAATATTTATTGAGCCATCACCATTTATATCACCACCAGGAAGATTGTCACCAGACAATGCTGCATTTGCCAGCATGACAATATCCAGTATATTGACAGCGCCATCGCCATTAATATCCCCGATTAGATCACCTGTCTCTACTTCATAAATGTATTCAGCCCAAATAGAAAGAGCGCCGCATTGTCCCGTAGTAGTTTCCGCCCAATTTGAACCGAGGTCATTACTGGTGGAGTAGGGGAAAGTTGCATTATTAGAGTAAAACCAGGTAATCTGGGAGTCTGAATCATTGGCATGAATGGTGAGCCAATAAAAATTATCTTCATCCAGGTAAATACATAGGTCAGTTGTGATTATGAGAAAGTAATTATTGCCATGTGTTTCCTCAGATATATCTACCTGCCATGAATAAATTTCTTCGCCAGGGGAATTGTTATTGTCAGCTTGAAGTATTATAGTTGCATTGGCAGGTTCAGAAATATTGGATGCATAAATCTTTAAAGCTTCCAATACCATGTCGGATTCAATATAAAATCTATCGCTAACTGATTGGCCTGTCGATCCATCATGTTGAATCATAAATCCATCATTCCCGCTTGGAGATCCCGTGGTAAATACAAGCGACCTATCCTGTCCAAGGAGGGGGCTTATAGCCAAAAGAAGTATTATTGCTTTTAAATTCATAAGGCAAATATAAGAAATACTCCTTAATTATTGAAGTGATAAAGGTCACCTCAATTTTGATTTTATTTTACTGAAAATGAGTAGGGAAGCAGCATCAGTATTTCATTATCAAGTAATATTGGAATTACATTGAGCACTTCTAATTCCTGAGATAATTTTTCAGGTAATAAGTTCAAATAATTAGTTGAGCCAATTTTAGCTGCGAATTTCATAAAATTATCTTCATTCTGGGGGTATTCTACAATCTCAATTTCCTTTCCTTCTAAGCCTGCTGCAGATTTAGCCAAATTAATGGCAGTTTGCAATCCACCAGTTACATCAACTAAGGGTATCGAAATATTATTTTGGGCTCGCATACCAGTGAAAACACGCCCCATTGCTACGTCGTCCAGATCACCCGTTTCAGGGAAGTCATCCCGACCCTTAATGACACGATCTTTAAATTTGCTGTACACATCATTTATGCTTGCTTGTATTTTTTTTCTTTCTTCCTTTGAAATCAAGCGACTTCCCGAACCAAAATCTGAGAATTCACCCCTTTTAATAAGGTCACTGGTGAGTCCCCATTTATTCATTAATTTACTAATATTCAGACGAAGTCCGATAACCCCAATGGAACCTGTGACCGTGGCAGCATGAGCCACAATGGTATCAGCCTGGCAGGCTATATAGTACCCGCCGGAAGCAGCAACATCAGACATGGAGGCGATAAATGGTTTTACATTACTGCTGTCTTCTTCTGTGGTTTTTAATACTTCCCGCCACATTTGGTCTGAGGCAAGGGCAGAACCGCCACCACTGTCAATCCTAAGTACAATAGCTTTTATATCTTTATTTTCCCGAGCTGACTTAATAGCCTTTATTATGGTTTCATCTCCCATAATAGAGGAGCCTGCTGGACCAGGATTACTTTTGCCGGATACAATTCCACCCACGGCGTAAATAATAGCAATCTTCTCCTTCTTCTCAGGTGCCCATTCATGAACATAATCATCAGCCCTGTCTATATCTTTCCATTTTATAATTTCAACTTTTTCATCGTTTAATGAATTTACATAGTCATCAAATTGATCTGGGTACATGATGCTGTCTGCTAAGCCTACGGTAATAGCATCTTGTGGGCGAAAGTAGGGACCATTATCAATAATTTCTTCAGCATGGTTTGTATCCCAATTACGACCTTTTGAAATTCCATCTACAAATATACTATAAAAGTCATCTAAGAGGTCACCGTAGTTTTCTTCCATTTCAGGAGACATCTTTTTGTTTAAAAATTGGTCCGCAGCAGTTTTGTAAGATTTTCCATCAAATTCTACCCGAAATACTTCTGGAACAATTAATAAGGTATCTAATAATCCTCTCAGAAATGTAATTTCAATACTCAGCCCTTTTAAATAAATTCCAGTATATTCATTTAAATAAATTTCATCTGCCATGGAAACAAGGTAATAATCTATATTGGAAATTCCTTTGTCGGCATAAACAATAATTGATTTCCCAGCTTCTTTAAAACGACTGAGTGCGGCATATATTTCACCCCGTTTAGCAAATCCAGCTCTTATATTTCCAATGTCAATTATAAAACCATCAATTTCCGGGTCATCTGTATATTTATCAATTTCTTCAATCCAAGTACGTAGCTGAATCCCAGTTTCGGGCTTTTTTGAAAAAGGTGAGATGTTAAAATCAAAATTAAATAGGGGAGTAACAGGGTTTTCTTCTATAAATAATCCACTCAGTTTCATTCGAATGAATTTTTGAGTATCCTTTGCTTTTTTCTTGAAGATACTGTTCTGTTTTTGACTGCTTGTATAAAAGCCAATGCCACCATTTAATTCATTTACATCATTATATGTTGTAGGTGAGTACACAGATCCTTTTCCAAAATTGAATCCTAAATTAAATTGAAAATTATCAAAATCTGAATTAGAACGAGCACTTAAAATAACTCCATCAATTGGCTCCAGGGTTATATGAGGAGAATAGTCTGAAGTATTTTTATTTGTAAAATTAACATCCACACCAATAGTGAGTTTATGATTTAAAAAAGGAAGTGGGCGTAACGCAATACCAAAAATAGAATGATTATATTGTGTTAAATCATCATTAAACTGGGAAACGATCCCAATAGATGCAAAATTTAAAGGACGGTATAGAAGACCAAAATCAAGCAAATGATGTTTGTTCCATTTAATTCCAGCAAAGGCATTGTGGAAAATTGAAAAGCCTATTCCAACATTTCCATCAGAGGGGTTAAATGTGTCGGGAAATTTTCCATCAATAAATTCATATTTCAAATCATATCCAAAACCATCCATTCTGTTTGATGAGTGTATTGTAAAAATAGACCCAAAGGGAATATAGGTACCAGATTGAGAGCCCCTTGAAATTCCAAGACCTGCAGGATTATTTGTGATAGCGTCTAAATTATCGGGGGTGGCTACCGACACTCCACCCCAAGCATCCTGGCCAGGAAGAAATGAAATGGAATTGATTATAATAATTAATTGGAGCAATTTCTGCATTTTGATTCCTTTATATTCGTATTGAAGTTGATGAACTACGTAAATTTACAATGAATTTTAGGATTGGAGAAAAGAATCAAAATGAAAATAGGTAAAGTAATTCAATGGGATATGGGGCACAGAGTGCTGAATCATCGCTCTGTTTGTAAAGGACTGCATGGTCATCGATATAAAGCGGAAATTTGTGTTGAAGGGAAATTGATCGAAGAAAAAGGGGCATCTGAAGAGGGTATGGTCATTGACTTTGCCGATATAAAGAAAGTCGCCCAGAAATTTATCCAGGAAGAATTAGACCATGCCTTTATGGTTTGGGATAGGGATCATGAATTATTAGAATTCTTCAAGAGCTCCCAGGGGCATAAACCAGTTATTGTACCATTTACCCCAACAGCAGAAAATGTAGCTGCCTATATTTTTAACAAATTAAAAGATAAATTTACAGACGTATTTAAAACTGGACTCAAGCTTCAATCGGTTAAATTATGGGAAACTCCAAGTAGTTATGCGTTGTATGATGAGGGGTAAATTGAAGATGGTCGCTCCGGGTTATAGGTGTTGGATGCTGCTTATACGGTAGCAACTTTATTTGAGGGAATGACATACTATTCCCAATTACTTGATCACCATTAATTTACTTCTTTTTGCCGCGTACAACCCGTTCAATAAGCGCCCATGCTGTTTTTGGAATTTTCTCTAATTTATTAAATTCTCCAGCATTATATATCCATTCACCACCGTCCAGGGTTACAACCTCACCATTCATATAGCCTGAATAATCAGATAGCATATAGGCTGCCAGGTTGGCTAATTCCTGATGGTTACCATAGCGCTTCATGGGCAGTGATTTTTCAAAATTAAAGAACGTTGAAATTGGTTTAGGGAACAGTCTATCCCAAGCGCCTTTAGTGGGAAAGGGACCCGGAGCTATGGCATTACACCTTATTCCATATTTTACCCATTCGGAGGCCAGGGATCGCGTGAGGGCTAAAACACCACCCTTAGCAGCTGCTGATGGTGCAACAAAGGATGACCCCGTCCACGCATAGGTTGTTACAATATTCAGCATAACACCAGGATGTTTTTTCTTTATCCAATGCTTGCCAAGTAGTAATGAATAATTATAGGTACCTTTTAATACTATATCAATTATTACATCAAAGGCTTTTGGGGTAAGACGCTCAGTGGGGCTAATAAAATTTCCTGCTGCATTGTTTAAGAGGCAATCAATTTTATCAAATTTTTCCAATGATGCTGTAATTACCCGTTTTACATCTTTATGATCTCTCACATCCCCGGAAATGGGTAATACTTCTCCAGCATATTGATTGAATTCAGCAGCTGTTTCATCCAATACCTTCTGCCTCCTGCTGGTAATAATTAAATTTGCACCCAACTCCATGAAATATTTCCCCATTGATTTTCCTAGGCCAGTTCCACCACCAGTAATAAGTATAACCTTTTCTTTTAGTGCTCCTTCTTTCAACATTCCTGAATATTTCATTTTAACTCCTGCTATATGCCTTGTGTGAAATTAAAGATTAAGGATAAATTTCCTCCCTTTAATTTAAACCAATTTATATATACTAAAATCAATTTGGAGAACAAATGGTAAATCTTACCCATATTAACAAAACTAAAAAAGCCTACCCTGATTCAGAAAATAACCTGCTATTTCTGGGTATTTTTAAGGATAAAAAGTTAAATCCACAGCAAAGAACACTTGATAATACCTTAGATAACCGTCTGTCTGCTGCTATGAAATTGGATGGATTTACTGGGGAAAAAGATGAACAAATCCATATTTTTGGAAATGATTCCAATAAAAGGGTAGTACTTATTGGATTGGGTACTCAAAAAAATTATACTTCTGATCGGGCAAGAAGTGTGGCGTCAAATATAACTCGATTTTCAACTGATGTAAAGAATTCAGATTTTAGTGTAGATGGCGATTCATTTTCTTTAAAGAAAAATATATTTGCCCAAGCATTTGCAGAAGGTCTTGTTTTAGGTTCTTATGAATTTAATGATTATAAAACAAAAAAAGACGATTCCATCAAAGCCAGCTCCATTACCATGTACGGAAAGGTTGATGCAAAGACATTGGACAAGGGAGCTATTTTAGGTGCATCGGTTGGCTTTGCACGCGATTTAGGGAATCACCCTGCCAATATATTAACACCAACATATTTAGCAAGAGCTGCTCAAAAAATATCTGATAATTCCCCTAAAATGAATTGTCTAATATTTGATGGAAAAGAATTTAAAAAAATGGGAATGGGTGCCTTTCATGGTGTTGCAATGGGTGCAACTGAACCTGCTAAAATGATAATTGTGGAATATAATGGTGGCCGTAAAACCCAAAAACCGATTGCACTGGTTGGCAAAGGGCTCACTTTTGATTCAGGTGGAATATCTCTAAAACCACCTCCAAATATGGATGAAATGAAATTTGACATGTGTGGAAGTGCTACAGTGATGGGAGTGCTGCAAGCTGTATCAGAACTGAAACCCAAAATCAATATTGTGTTTGCTATTGGTTCTACTGAAAATATGCCCGGAAGCAATGCTCAGAGACCGGGTGATATTGTAACAGCCTATAATGGAAAGACTATTGAGGTTCTCAATACTGATGCGGAGGGTCGTTTAGTTTTAGCAGATGTGCTTTCCTATGTGAATAAAAATTACGAACCAGCAGCGATACTTGATTTTGCAACATTAACGGGGGCTGTACTGGTTGCTTTAGGTAATAGAGCCAGCGGTGTACTTGGAAATAATAATACTCTGATGAAAGAGGTAAAAAAAGCCAGTGAAGTTAGTTCGGAAAAAGTGTGGGAACTGCCCCTATGGGAAGAATATACTAGAGAAATTAAAGGCAAATATGCAGATATTAAAAATATTGGTGAAGCCAGATTGGCAGGCACAATCACTGCTGCTGCATTTTTGAAAGAATTTGTTGATGATACGCCCTGGGTTCATATGGATATCGCTGGAACAGCATGGGGTCCCAAAGAACCAGCATACCAGCCTAAAATAGGTGCTACCGGTGTTGCTGTGAGGCTGGTGTATCAACTTTTGGAAAACAGAATTTAAATGAAGTCCTGAAAATTACTCAAAATTGAATTTAGATAGATATACTATCCGTTAAAATCAAATTTAATTAAAATATAAAAAGGAAATATCTTGACTGCGATTATTAAACCTCATGGGGGAGTGCTGTGCAATTTAGTCGTCCCTGAAAATGAAAAATTAAAAAAGGACTCTCTAAATTATAAAAGTCTCACCTTGAACGACCGCCAGCTTTGCGATCTAGAAATGCTTTTGAATGGTAGCTTTTCACCCCTGAAAGGATTCCTTAATCGGGAAGATTATGAAGGAGTATTAAATAAGCTGCGCCTGGAAGATGGCACTGTATGGCCCATGCCCATTAACCTGGATGTAGCAAAAGAATTCAGCTCAGACTTGAAATCTGGCGATAAAATTGCTCTCCGGGACCACGAAGGGGTGGCTTTGGCAATTCTCACAATTTCTGATATCTGGGCCCCGGATAAGGCAGAGGAAGCCCAGAAAGTATTTGGCACCACAGATGAAAAACATCCGGCGGTAGATTATTTAATGAATCAGGCTGGAGATGTTTACCTTGGTGGTGAACTAGCCGGTTTTGAATTGCCCCGGCATTATGATTATAATCTTCTGCGCCACACACCGGATGATCTTCGCTCTCAGTTTGAAAAACTTGGTTGGACAACCGTTGTTGCTTTTCAGACCCGGAACCCCATGCACCGTGCCCATAAAGAATTGACAGTAAGGGCAGCCAGGGAAATTGGCGGCAACCTCCTCATCCATCCGGTTGTGGGTATGACCAAGCCCGGTGATGTGGACCATTTCACCCGTGTCCGCTGCTATAAGAAGATGATGGAAAAATTTCCTGAGGAAACAGCCATGTTAAGCCTGCTGCCATTGGCCATGCGAATGGGCGGTCCTCGAGAAGCGCTCTGGCATGCCATCATCCGCAAGAATTACGGCTGTACCCATCTAATTGTGGGCAGGGATCACGCAGGACCCGGTGTTGATAGTGAGGGAAATCCCTTTTATGGGCCTTATGAAGCACAGGAACTCTTAAGTCAATATGCAGAGGAGATTGGTATTCAGATGGTACCCTTTAAACTCATGGTTTATGTGGAAGAGCGGGCGGAATATATGCCCATTGATGAGGTACCCGAGAACCTCACCCAGTTGAATATTTCCGGCACTGAACTTCGCCGCCGTCTTGATAAGGGACTTGACATACCGGAATGGTTTTCCTATCCGGAAGTTGTTGAAGAACTGCGCCATGCTCATCCTCCCAAGGACAGACGTGGGTTTACAGTATTTTTTACTGGATTATCCGGTTCGGGAAAATCCACCATTGCCAATGCCCTGGTGGTCAAATTACTGGAACACGGCCGGCGCAGGGTTACACTGCTGGATGGTGACATCGTTCGGATTAACCTTTCCAGTGAACTGGGCTTTTCAAAGGAACACCGGGATTTGAATGTTTCCCGCATTGGTTTTGTGGCCAGTGAAATTACAAAAAATGGCGGTATTGCAATCTGCGCCCCTATTGCGCCATACGAACAGGTACGGAAAAGCAATCGGGAAGTAATCGGCAAAGTTGGCAGTTATATTGAGGTTCATGTGGCCACTCCTCTGGAAGTTTGCGAGGAACGCGATGTTAAAGGACTTTACGCCAAGGCGCGCCAGGGAATCATTAAAGGGTTTACCGGCATCGATGATCCCTATGAAATTCCAGTTGAACCTGAAATTTTTATTGATACATCCGATATCACTCAGGAGCAGGCGGTTCAGAAGGTAATGCACTATCTTGAGAATGAAGGATTTCTGGCTTGATGGCAAAATTTCAGATTAATAATGGAGTTATTGAATCTGTAATTGAAATTTCGAAGCAGGCTGGATTGGTTATTATGGATATTTATAAAACTGATTTTAATATAAAGTTCAAGAATGATAAATCCCCTGTGACTGAAGCTGATACCATGGCTAATGATATCATTACAGCAGAACTATTGAAGATTGCCCCTGATATTCCCATTTTATCTGAAGAGGGGAGAGATATCCCCTTTGAAGAAAGATCTAAATGGGAATCTTTTTGGCTAGTTGATCCATTAGATGGTACGAAGGAATATATAAAGAAAAATGACGAATTCACGGTTAATATTGCCTACATGCAAAATAATCTACCTGTTTTTGGGGTAGTTTATGCACCTGCATTAGATGAGCTGTATTGGGGAAGTATAGAAAAAGGTGCATATAAATCATTTGCAGGAAATTCATTTAACCCCATCCGAGTAAAGTCACAATTAAGCAATCCAGTACAATTAGCTACAAGCCGTTCACATCCCAGTCCTAAAATGGATAAATTCCTTGCTCAATTTAAAAAAATTGATTTACATCCAATGGGAAGTTCCCTGAAAATATGCTCAGTTGCAGATGGAAGGGTACATTTTTACCCGCGATTAGGACCTACAATGGAATGGGATACAGCGGCATCTCATGCAGTTATTAAGGCAGCTGGCGGTGAAATAATTAAGTATGGAACAAATAAACCCCTGGAATATAATAAAGAAGACTTATTAAATCCTGAATTTATAGCAGGAAATTTGAATTCAATTGAATCATTGAATTGAGGAAATAGAGTTTGATGAAATAGAGAATTCAGGATAAATTTATTTTCTGTATATTAAACAATTTTTAAAAATACTTCTATGGCGGCGTAGCTCAGTTGGTTAGAGCACCGGAATCATAATCCGGGTGTCCGGGGTTCGAGTCCCTGCGCCGCTACAATTATTATTGTAATAAAGATAAGGATACCCAGAATGAAAATACAAAAAGTAATTTTAATTCAATTAATTTGTTTTGCAGGCACTCTATTATTTTCTCAGTTAACACCCGAAGAGTTACTAATTAAAAAACGGATCAAAACATTAACAGAAGAAGCTAACAATAATAGATCGACAATATCAGTTTCTAACCCATTTCCCGTAGACTTTTCAGACAGTCTGAAGGTTTATAATTATACTAGCAAAATTCCAATTGAAGAAGGAGACGAATTAAAATATTATGGGTATGATTTATTTTCTTTATTCCCCGAGCGTTTAATTTGGGATAATCAACCGCCAACTGGAGATTATATTATTGGTACTGGTGATGAGGTGATAATTGAAATTTGGGGAGATACCCAATTGAGGGCGGTGCATATTATTGATCAATATGGTAAGATAAATATAGATAAAATCGGTCAAATTTACCTGTCTGGATTAGCTCTAAAAGATGTCAAAGAGAAACTCCTTGATAAATTTCAAAAAGTATATTCCTCATTGAAAGGACAAGAAACTACTGCATTCCTAGATATATCGATTGGTAAGTTGAAATCTATAAATGTTACATTTCTTGGTGAGACGATGGCGCCCGGGATTCACGCAATTCATCCTTATTCAACTATTATTACGGCACTCATGCAGACAGGTGGAATCGATAAAATTGGCACACTTCGTGACATTCAAATTATTCGAAATGGCAAACAAATAATTTCATTGGATATCTATGATTATTTATTAAAAGGGAATGCTGAAAATGATGTTCGTATTTTAGAGGGCGATATCCTTTTTATTCCTATCAGATATTCGACAAATCCGGTTAGTGGACTAGTTAAACGACCAGCAATTTATGAGTTATTACCAAATGAAACACTAAATGATATTATTCATTTTGCTGGAGGTCTAAAAGCGAATTCTCATCAAATAATTAAGATTGATCGTACCGGAAATCAATTGACTTCATCTAATACATATCTTGTTAACCTAAAAACGGAGCCAGATTTTATTCTTCAAAATGGAGATAAGATAATCGTATATGAGATTGCAGAAAGTGATCATCAAATCTATGTATATGGACAAGTAAAAAATCCTGGAGTATTTGCGTTTGATACTCAAAATGAGACCAAAGTATTGGATATTTTAAAATTGGCAGGAGGAATTAATGATGAAACCTATCTAAAAACAATATTTCAAGATGTGGGGGAAATTATAAGAAACAATCCTGACACGGATTATCCTGAAATTATAAAATTTAATATTAATAAACTTATTTTGGGAGATACAAATGAAAATATATTATTACAAAATTGGGATATTGTACTAATTCGTCAGAACCCCAATTATTCAGCTCCCAAAAGAGTCATACTTAAAGGTGAAGTGAAAGTCCCTGGGATTTATACTCTTCAGAAAAAATGGGAAAATTTGGAGGATATTTTAAATAGGGCAGGTGGTTTTACAAGCAAGGCATTTCAAAATGGCATTCAATTATACCGTAATCAAAATCAAGTGGCTTTGAATAATTTTCAAATAGTTTTAATGGATGGAGATAGTTTAATTATTCCTCAACACCCCGGTGTTGTACAGATTATGGGGGAAGTGAATAAGCCTGGACTCGTTCAATTTGATAAAAATAAATCTTATAAAAATTATATAGAAAATGCTGGGGGTTTTACAAAATATGCAGATAAAAAAAATATAACTATAATTTATGCAAATGGTAATGTTAGTATAAAGAAAAAGTATTTTCAACCAGAAATTGGAGAGGGAACAACGATTATTGTTCAATTGAAAAAGGAACAAGAACCAATAAATTTAACTGAATTCACAAACAACATTGCAAGTATAATGACTTCAATGGCAACCCTTTATCTACTTTTAATTAAATAAAAAAGATTCCCAGATATTGTGATATATTTTCTTTGATATTTAAGTAAATTAGTTGACTGAAAAAATGCAGTTTATCGATCTAAAACATCAATACCAAACGATTCAGCTGCGAATCGATCAAGCTATTCAAAAAGTAATTAATCATGGTCAATATATTCTAGGACCTGAAGTTTTTAAATTAGAAGCTGAGTTGGCATCATATTCAGGCACAAAGTTTTGTGTGAGTTGTTCTTCAGGTACCGATGCATTGCTAATGTCTCTAATGGCGAATAAAATCGGTCCGGGAGATGCAGTTTTTACACCTCCTTTTACTTTCATTGCCACTGCTGAAGTCATTCAACTTTTAGGAGCCACTCCTATTTTTGTTGATATACGAGATGATACTTTTAATATTGATACCTCTAAATTAGAAATTGCTATAGATAAATGTCAATCAAATGCTGAATTAATTCCTAAAGCCATAATTCCAGTAGATATATTTGGATTACCTGCTAATTATGAAATGATTGAAAAGATTGGGATTAAGTTTGATTT
>ERZ813253.467-NODE-467-length-14426-cov-3.567732_pt1 | contig 14426 bp, 15 predicted proteins | sample MGYA00520893_ERZ813253 | MGnify/ENA primary metagenome ERZ813253 (study PRJEB31669, sample SAMD00080414) | marine metagenome | biome: oceanic hadal pelagic zone biome; feature: marine hadalpelagic zone; material: sea water | place: Pacific Ocean:Izu-Bonin Trench...
GACTGCATCTAGCGGGCAGCGTCGCCGGGGCTGAGTGCTTCCCTGGTATGGTCCGACATTTTTGCGGCGAGAGTCGACTTTTCTCGCTTCAACTGAGAACGCTTCCAAGTGAATATGTCCCGGTAACTATCCTCAATGCTGTGTTCGATCAACCACTCGCTCGGCACGAGGTCCTTCTTCCCCTTGAAAAACCACATCACCCCTGCACACGAGGAGTTCGTAATAAGGTATACTGACTACAAGGAATCATTGAAATCTGATCAGATCAACTCCGAAGGATATCTGAATTGCTTGTCGGTGATGCCTCTCAACAGCCAGATGGTCTTTTCATTGTTTGATATTTTATTCATCATCTCCGCCCGAGACGCTTGCTCATCGTCAAGAGCCGCTGCCAAGCGGTGCAGGTCCGTGACGTCACCCTCAATTCCGGTTTGCTTCAATCCAGACTCTCCAGATTTCTCCGCCATGTCCCTGACTCTCTCTTTCTTCAGTTGTAACTCCACCCTTGCCTGATGCTGTCCCTGATCAAACTTGTTGACCTGCTCCTGAAGACCTGCTGTTGCCGACTCCAGATGGGCAAGTTCCTTCTTGAGTTTACGCTTGGAGAAGTTGAACGCATCACGGTACTGATCTGGAATACCTCGCTCGAGGAGCCACTCGGAGGGAATCAGGTCCATCTTTTTGCGGAACATGGATGTGGGAGTGAGTGGCGTCGAATAAAACCGAGGGATGATGGAGCAACCATCAGAGAGCGCTCTCGAGCACAGTTCCGTTAGAGACTTGCGGGACATGTGCCCTCCTTGAAGATGTACGGTGAGCCTCGAATCCATGCCGCCGGCGCGTTGAAGTCTGAGAGCCCGGTCACAGGTTCACTCTGACACTCCCCCGCTGTGGGATGTGCTGTCGGGGGTGCGCACCATGCAAGGGCCAGTCAGCAAGCATTCGGGGTCCGTCTCCCAGATCGAGCCGAAGATCGCCGCCAAGCTGGCGAAGCAGTCCTACCATCTGGTGGGAGAGCACGGCGGCGTGAAGGTGTGCCACTGGACGAAGCAGGATCTCACCAAGGGTCGCCACTGCTACAAAGGGACATTCTACGGCATCGAGAGCGCCGGCTGCATGCAGATGGCCCCCAATGTCGACACCTGCAACCTCGCCTGCACCTACTGCTGGAGAGAGCCGCATTCCGCAACCCTGCACAAGATCGACGACGATCCCCTCGAACTGTTCTACGAGAGCGTGCGCGCCCATCGCCGCCTGCTAACGGGTTACAAGGGCCACAAGGACGTGCGGCTCGAGGATTGGGAGAGAGCTCAGGACCCGAAGCACGTGGCCATCTCGCTCAATGGGGAGCCTACCCTCTACTCGCGGCTGGGGGAGTTCCTGGAGGTCTGTCACGACCACGGAGTAAGCACTTTCCTGGTGACCAACGGGAGCCTTCCGAAGGTGATCGAGAATCTCGACCCGCTGCCGACGCAGCTCTACGTCTCGGTCGATGCGCCCAACAAGCAACTGTTCAACAAACTGTGCAAACCGAAGTTCAACCCGAACGCGTGGGAGATGTTGGAGGAGACGCTCGCGCTGCTTCCCTCACTCGACACGCGCACGGTCTGCCGGCACACGCTCATCCGCCACGAGAGCCTCGGCCACCACGAGGACTACGCTCGACTGGACAACATCGCCGACCCGAACTTCATCGAGGCGAAGGGCTACGTCTATGTCGGCCATTCACAGAAGAACCACACCATCGAGAACATGCCCGCGCACACAGAGGTCATGGAATTCGCCCACAACCTCGCCTCGCTGGTGGGCAGGGAGGTCCTCTCTGAGCGGCGTGAGAGTCGGGTGGCGCTCATCGGCCACGAGATGATTCCGATCACATTGCCGGAGAAAGTGCGCGACCTGCCCCGCGATCTGGGGATCGCTAAGCCACAGCACTACCCGCTGCCACAGGCATGATCACGTCACTGGACAGGCGTCGATGTCATCGTCTGGCAGTTCGAGCGGTGCGTCGATGAACACCATCGGATACACCGTGTCGCCGTTCGACCACTCGCCGAGGTCGGTCGACTCCATGAACGCGGCCTGCGCCGTCTGCGCTGCGGCAGCATCCCCGCTCGCAGATGAGGCGATGAAGTCCGCCTGGGCTTCGAGCCGCGGGTAGTATGACTGGTCGGCGAGTGCTTCCCTGATGAGGGTCGCGGGCAGGTAATGCGAGGCGATCAGCCGCGGGAAGCCGCGATAGTCGGATGGAACCTGAAGGAACTGCACCTGGTCTGCAGACAGCGGACCAGCGCCGTCACGGGCGAGCAGGCGGGCGTGCTGCCAGCGCCCGATGCACTTCGCGACGACGTTGTCGCTCTCGTACTCGATGATCTGGATCAGCGCGTGGTCAGGAAGCCGCGACATGTTGCCGCGCAATTCTGATTGGGTGGCATGGATCCACGGAGCCTCGAGGTCCACCACCAGCGACTGTGAGCCCCAGCCACGGCCGAGAACCTCGCTCAGCACGTGGTAGGTCGTCCCCACCCCCATGCTGTGACCGCCGATCCACAGGTGAGCCGGGTCGATGGTCGCCTCACCGCCGAGCGCCTCCAGCACCTGGTCTCCGGCCTCGATGCGCTCCCACGCATGGTCGATGCCATACAGCGCCATCGTGTAGCGGGGCTGGTGCTGCGGATGGTCGGAACCTCCGAGCAGATAGGTCAACTCGAACCCGGGAGCGACCGAACTCATGTCGACATCCGAGACGTACTGCGGGAATATGGCCACCAAGCCTTGTCCTGCCAGCGATTCCAGCGTGTCGCGATAGACCTCCATGTCCTCGCCCTCGTAACCATGTAGCAGCAGCGCCACACCGACGGTTCGCTCACCGACATCCTTGGGGGTGAACACGTACACGCGCCATTCCTTCGACTCGGATTGCTCGTCATACCATGCGGTCACGTTTTCCGGAAACACCGGATTGTAGACCAACTCTGCAACCTCGAACGGAAACTCCCCGCTGCCGTAGCCGTTCTGCGGACGCTCAGGAGGTGAGGGTTGCAGGCCGGCCATGGCGGTCAGGTTCGGCAGGAACAGCAGCAGGGCGACGATGGAGATGATGAGCGCATGCGAGGCGCTCGCCTTGGCGGAGCGGAGCACCACCTCCCTCCCTTGGGTGAGCAGCGGATGGGCGAGCACATGGCCGCTGACGGCGGCGAGCATCAGCGAGCCGAGCACGAACGGCAGGGTGAGGATGGAGCCGAGGAAGAACGCCTGGTCGAGCAGGATGAAGATCAGGCTGCGTGCGAGCGCCCAGCCGATCACGAAGCAGGTGAACCAACGAAACCAGCGTCCCTCGGGGCGCTCACGCAGCGAGTGACCGGTCCAGGCGGACATGCCGATGAGCAGGATGGCGAACAGGGCGATCCAGCCGACCAGCGCGCGGGCAGCGAAGCCGAAAGCGATGGTTGAGTAGACGAACGCGAACAGGGCGTTGAACAGGGTGTGTCCGTTGAGCATCGGCCACCAGATGGGAGAGCCGCCGACGATGAATCCGATGACCTCACCGACCCACGGGCGCGACAGCGACCTCCGCCAGTCCATCGGCTCACTCCAGCAGTTCGGACCACGCATCGGCGAGGTGCTCGGACCACGTTGCGAGACTGAATTCCGCCGCCTGCGCCAGCGCTTCCTCATCCGGGGGACGCGGTAGTCCGCCACGGGTCTTCCATGTGCTGTGCAACTCGCTGATGGCAGCCCGCCAAGCATCCACGTCGTCCGCAGGTAGCAGGCGGCCCTCGGCGGCGATCTCGTTGTGCGCCGGCAGGTCGCTGGCGAGCACGGGGCAGCCGGCGGCCATCGCCTCCAACACAGGCAGTCCGAAACCCTCGGCGGCTGATGGGAACAGCAGCGCCTCGCAGTGCTGGTACGCGGCTATCAGTTCCTCATCGGTGAGACGGACATCAGCACCAACACGGGTCAGATGGACATCCTCTCGAACATCGTCGGCAAGGCCCTCCAGGATCATGTCGAGGAAGGCGAGTCGCTTGCGCGGCTCATCGCTGCCGACGAACAGCAGGTTGCACTTGTCACCAGGGGCCTTGGGTCCGAGGAACAGGGTTGCAGCACGCCCCTTCTCGTATGGATCTGAATAATCCAGTTCCGTACCGTGCGGCACCATCGCCGTCAGCTTGTCAGGGAACATCTGCTGCACTTCGGTGCGCGTCGCGTCCGAGATGCAGATGAACAGGTCCGCTCGCGCCAATCCCTCCATCAGGAGTTCGAGGTCACGCCGCCGCGCACGCCCGACCTCGACATCGCCCACCTGAACAGGCCCTTCTGAGAGGTTGACCACCCTCGGTGATATGTGGAACAGGTCGTGAATCGTCACCGAGACCGGGAGAGGTGATTCCTTGGGCACCAGATGCGCCTGCTCCTGGTCGCTGATGTGCAGCAGCCGGGTTCCACTCTCCTTGGCCACCTTCGCCGCCTTCAGCACGCGGGCGGGATGCCCTCGCCTGCGCCGATAGTAGCGAGTGGCCGCGCCACCTTCGAGTTCATGCTCCACCACCCCATGCAGGGAGAACCCCGGAACCATGCCGACGGTCAACCTGTCCACCAGGTCATGATGTGCCCTTCCAAGCCCGCTCGTGCGCGACAGGGCGCCGCCGCGCGCCACCAGAACCGGGTGCGCCATCGGCGCGGCGAGGCCACGCCGATATTAAACGAAGCAGCGGAACGGCGTCCATGGGCGAGAGTCAGGGTCACGAAAGCGGCGCTCGCCCCCGACTGCTGGTGGTGAAGGGCACATTCGAGCAGTTCGGCGGGGCGGAGCGGGACCTGCTCAACAACCTGCCTGCGTGGACGGAGAGGTTCGAGATCACCTTGGCGACGCTCAATCTGCCCGATGAGGGGCGTAACGCCCTATCCGCCGCCGGAATCGAGTTTCTCACGCCACCCGCGCCATGGGTGAAGCCGACGGGAGGATGGGCCGAGTTCAACGCGCTCGCCGGCCGGCAGGCGCAGCACCGCTGGTGGACGATGCTCAGGCTCTCAGAACAGGGGACGCGGCTCACCGACGTGCTCGCTAACATCGACGCGGTGCACGTCACCAGCGGAGTCGCATCCCTGGAGTTCTGCGATCTGGTGCCCAACGACGTTCCGTTGCACTACCACTGTCTCGAACCACATCGCGGACTCTACGAGGACGTGCTGCACAGGTGCATCGACGGTGCGCCGAAGCGCAACCTGACGCTCACACGCCTCCTGCTGGGTCGCCAGCGGGGGCGAGACCAGCGAATGGTCTCACGGATCGAGCGACGGGCACTGGGGTCGATCTCAGGGAACTCTGCATGGATCCAAGAACGCATTTCCTCCGTCTACGGCGTGGAATCGGGAATCCTGCTCCCCACGGTCGACATCTCGGTATGGGCGGGCGAGCAACCGGAGCAGGCCGGCGAGTATGTCGTGACCATCGGGGGTGCATCCTGGGTTAAGGGCACCTGGGAAACACTCGAGATGCTGTCAGGAACGGGGATCGCGCTCTACCTGATCGGCGGCTGCAAGCCTGGTGACATGGCCCTCCTGCGCAAGCGGGCGGCTGAACTCGGGGTCGAGCTCGACATCCAGCCGCGGCTCTCCCAGGAAGAACTGGTGGCACTGGTCAAAGGGGCGCGGGCGGTGGTCAGCCTCGCTCACGCAGAGCCGTTCGGGTTGACTCCGATCGAGGCGCAAGCCGCGGGGACGCCCGCCCTGATGGTCGATGAAGGTGGATTTCAGCACACGGTCGAAGATGGGGTCAGCGGAAGGCTGCTGCCACGTGGGGACTGGGGTGCATGGCACGAGGCTTTGGAGCAGGCGGCGGACCAGGATACGCGAACAGTGTGGGCAGAAGCCGGGCGAGAGAACATCTCCCGCATGGGACTCACCCCCGAAGACCAGGCGGAGACGCTCGCGGACATCTTCGCGGGATTGTGGCCCGACGAGGAGGAGTGAATCACTCGGCGAGCATCTCGAAGCGCTTGAGAACCGATTGATACTCCTTGATGCTGGCACGGATGACACCTTTCTGTCCGGATTTCAACTCAGTGATCTTCTCGTTGCGCGATTCAGGGAAGGCGATGGCGTCCTCTCGCTCCCCCATCAGTCCCCCGAACGCGCGGGTGAATCAATACCGTTCTGCCGTTCATTTGATGGGCGAGTCGCTACCCGAGTCGGCCATGAAGCCGGTCCAGAGCGTCGCCATCATCGGTGCTGGCAACATGGGCAGCGGCATCGCGCAGAAGAGCGCACAGGAGGAGTTCGACGTCCAGATGGTCGACCGTGAGCAGCAGTGGGTGGAGCGCGGCGAGCAGACCATCGCCGACTTCCTCGCCGAAGCGGTCGAGCGGCGCATCTTCAGGCCTGAGCAGGTGGAAGCGATACAGGCGCGCATCACCAGTGTGGTTGGAACGGAGAACGTTGACCCGGACACCGACCTGGTGATCGAAGCCGTGTTCGAGGACTTCGACATCAAGAAGGACGTCTTCGGGACCTTGGACGAGGTGTGCGGAGCCGCCACCATCTTCGCATCCAACACATCCTCCCTCTCGGTGAACGACCTGGCGATGGCAAGCGGACGTCCGAACCGCTTCGTCGGTCTGCATTTCTTCTTCCACCCGGCCAAGAATCGTCTCGTCGAGGTCATCCCAGCAGCCTCCACGAGTGCTGAGACCCTCGCGCGCACGGTGCAGTACTGCAAGACGCTGGGAAAGGTCGTCATCGTGTGTGCCGACCGCCCCGGATTCGTCGTCAACCGCTTCTTCGTCCCCTACCTCAACGAGGCCTGCCTGCTGCTCGATGAGGGCATCGCCACCACCGCCCAGATCGACGCCGTCGCCGCCAAGGCCACCCGCGCCGGCATGGGTCCGTTCGCGCTGATGAATCTCACCGGGCCACCGATAGCGCTGCACGCCAACGACTACCTCGCCGAGCAACTCGACTGCCCCCGGTTCACGGGTGCGGCCAGTCTGCGCGCGCTGGTCGAGGCTGGTGAGATGTGGGAGATCGGCGAGGAGACCGAATGCGACGAAGCGACCGCCGCTGTCATCTCCGAACGACTGCTGGGGCAGGTGTTCGCCGTCTGCTCGCAGATCGTCGCTGAGCAGGTGTGCTCCATGGAGGACGTCGACCGCGGGGCCAAGGTCGGATTGCGCTGGGCGGGCGGCCCGTTCGAGCTGATGAATCGCATCGGCCTCACCGAGGCTCACCGGATGGCAAGCGACTACGCCGATCTTGCGGGATTCCAACTTCCGGACCTGCTCGCTGTACAAGCCGAGACCGGCCAGCCATTTTCATTCTCGTACATCGACACCGAGGTCAACGACGGAATCGCGACAGTCAGGCTCAATCGGCCAGAAGCGATGAACGCGCTCAATGAGACGGTGATCGCCCAACTCGGTGAGGCACTGGAGGGCATCAACGGTCGGGATGACGTGCACACGATCGTGCTCGAAGGTGCGGGCAAGGCGTTCGTCGCCGGTGCTGACGTGAAGTTCTTCGTCGACAAGATCCGCGCTGACGCAATCGACGACATCCACGCGTTCACGGTCGAAGGACATCGAGTGCTGAATCTGCTGGAGGACTCACCCAAGACGACCATCGCGCTCACCACCGGCCTCGCTCTCGGGGGCGGGCTCGAACTCGCGCTCGCCTGCGACTACAGGGTGGGCACCCGGCGCACCACGTTCCGCTTCCCGGAGACGAGCATCGGCATCTACCCTGGACTCGGTGGCACACAACGCACACCGCGCATCTGCGGACTTCCCGCCGCTCGCTGGGCAGTGCTCGCGGGCAACTTCATCGATCCCGGAACAGCGCGGGCGCTCGGACTGCTGACCCATCTGGTCGAGCCTGGCGATGTGGAAGCGACCGTCACCGAGATCGCCGCGGCCGGCAAGCCCGAGGACAAGTATCCGGGAGCGCCAGCGGACGCTGATTCCCCGATCGCCTCCTTCGCACAATCGTTCTACGCCGACGCGAACATGCAGACGCTGCTAACTGGCGGGTGTCCAGACGGTTTCGACGCTGATGACAAGAACGTCGGGCGGCAACTGAAGTCGTTGAGCAGGGCGGCACCCGTGGCGGTGCGGTTGGCAAGTGAACTGCTCGATGAGTCAGCATCAACCACCTTGGAGGAGGGGCTCGCGGGCGAACTCGACAGGCTGCACGAGGTCTTCGGCAGCGAAGACGCATTGGAAGGATTGTCAGCCCTGATCGAGGGCAGGCGACCAGAGTACAAGGGCGAGTGAGCCGGAGAAAATGGCTTCAACACCAACGGGAGTAGGGAGGGCATGCAGCCGACCGACCAATGGGGCAACCCAGTACCCCAGCAACCGACCGAACGGGGGGGCTACGCTACTGATCCTGTTCAGCAACCCCATGTGACACAGCAACCAGTGGCCCAGCAACTGCACGGACCACCTGCACAGGTGATCGTTGGAGCGCAACCGACTGTGATGGCTGGTTCACCTGGAGTGGTGGGAGTCGGATTTCCAGCCACCGGGGCAGTCACCGCACTCGTTCTGTCAATCCTGGGACTTGTCGGATGCGGTTGCTGTACGGCGATTCCGGGCTTGATCTTGGCCAACAACGCACTGGTCATCACAAACCAATACCCAGGTCATCCTGACGCGGGGATGGCCAAGGCAGCCCAGATCATCGGCTGGATAGTCGTAGGATTGGCCATCGCATTCATCCTGTTCTATGTCATCGTGGGCGGTGGATTGTTGGCAATGGGAATTGCATCAGAATCGACCGGTGGCTGAGACCCGCAGTCGTTCGTTGCCGACATCAGGCGGGCGCCTGGGTTCGCTCAGGGTCGCGGAGGTGACTTCGGCCAGGGCGGAGCCTTCCACTCGCCGATGCCGCGCACCCAGATGCGAATGAGATCGTCGACGTTCACGGTCTACCCCTCCATATGCGAGCGCAGAGCATTCGTGCAATCGCGTTGCGCCGCTCAGTTCGTTCCTGTTCCACCACACGCAGACGCTGCGCGTGGTACTCTACCCACTCTTCCAACCAAACATCCATTTCAGTTCACCTCTACCATCTAGTGTAGTTAACACACTTGAAGCGTGGCTCGTATTTAGTAACCGAAGTAACGAAGATTAAATCTAGGTGTAATGTCCACATCAGGTTTGTCCGCCCACACTGGAGAGAGATGAATGCCTGATCCGCCGATGGTCCTGACCGCTGATGAGTTCGAGGAGATCCAGAGCGCGATCACCACCACCGAGGGCATGGGCACGCAGATTCGCACCCTGCTGGGTGAGCACGGTGATGACGCGACCCATGGAGTGAACTGGGAGGTGGAAGCGGCGGTGGAGGCGCTCGAGGTGTTCGCGTCACGCTGGACGATAGAGATCCTGGCCACGCTCTACATCGCCGGCGAGCGGCGCTTCAACGAACTGCGGCGGCTGCTCATCGGCATCAGCAGCAGGACGCTGTCGGACAAGCTGACCGTGCTGCGCGAGGCCGGCCTCATCAACAGGATGGTCGTCGATGGCCCGCCCGTCCGCGTCACCTATCGCCTGACCGCACACGGGAGGCGCGCAGGCAGACTGCTCTCTCCGCTGGTGGCATACATGAAGATCCACCACGGGTCGGTCACCGGAAAGGACTCGTGAGCGGGTTCACAGCCATCCTGTCCCTCGTTTGGACCACCCTCCCGCGTACGCTCGTGATACCAACACATTCAATTGGGAACTGCGCTGGAATAGAGGTTGATGGCCCTGCTACAGCAATGGCGCGAAAACCACCCCATGTTGGGTATCGGGGTGGTTGGCCTGACCGCCGGCATCGCCGGCATCGGTGTGTTCGCCAACTCGCTGCTCCCGTGGAACTGGGCTGTCCGCGGGGCGATCAGCGCGCCGCACATCGCTGAGTGGGAGCATCCCCTACGACGTCGCATCCTCGAGACCCTGGCGATCAACCCCGGCCTCTGTTACCGTCGACTGCAGGGTCGATTGGACGTCGCCAACGGCACTCTCAGACACCATCTGGACGTCCTGGTCTCACAGCGAACCCTGACCATCTTCCCCGTCAACGGTCGCTCATGCTACTACGCCGGAGCGCCGAGCCAACTTGAGATCATCAAGCATCTCGGTGTCGAGGACTCCCGCGCAGCCGAGTTGCTCCCGGTAGGTCTCTCGCAGGTGCAGCGGGAGGTAGTCGCCCGTCTGGTCCGGGACCCGCTGCCCCAGACCCAAGCCTCGATGTCGCGCGAACTCGGTCGCAGCCGTGCCTCGGTGAACAGCGCGGTGCAGGTGCTGCGCCGCCGGGGGATTCTCGCTAGCTCTCGACTCGATCTCGCCTCACACCTGCAAGGACTCAAGACCGGACGGCTCGACTACGAGTGGCTCGACGAATCCCCGCGCGCCTGTTGAACACTCGGTTCCGAGTTCGATTCTCCGCGGTTGCTCGCCGTGTGCGTCCAACGTCAGATGTAGGGCTGATTCACCTTCTCGCGACAGCAGGGCTTTGAGCCGTCGTCCGTCGGCCGCTCACTGATGCTCGACCTGCGCCTCGAGGAGCACCCCGCTCCCACCGGCAGCCGCGACCCCGACATGCTGCTCGCCTGGCTGCTCGACTCGCTCGGATTGGTGCGGCGCAGGAACGAGACGTGGGGAGATGAGGCGAACCAGAGGCCGCTGCAGCGTCTGCTGCGCGACCACCTGCTCGCCGACCCGGGTGCTGGCTGGGATGCAGCGACCCTGGCCGACGATCTCGGCATCAGCGGCACCGCCCTGCACCACCACCTGAGCAGGCTGCACGGATGCCGCCTGGTAGCCAGCACAGCGGGCGACGATGGCTGGCGCCGTCACTTCCTGCGCACCGGCTCGTTCACCGGCGCGCTCGACCTGCTGCAGAGGGAGGTGCGCGGCGTGCTCGAGTTGCGGCTCGCTCCGCTGTCCGACTGGCGCACAGGGGGCGGCGGCCAAGACGCACCCGCAGGTGATGCGGACGTTCCCATGCGCCTGCGCGTGCGCGAGCCATCCCCCACCTCAGATGGCATGGATGCCCGCACTGCACTGCTCGCCGACATCGGGATGTTCGGTGACCGGAGCGTGAAGACAGGGGAGGAGGTGCCGCTGGGGCGGCTCGTCTTCGACGGGCTGCTCAAGGCTGATTCGCCACTCTCACTCGATGAGGGAGCCAGCGAATGGAAGGTCACGCGCCCGAGACTCCAGCGAGCGCTCGACCGCTTCCGAGCCGCCGGAATGGCCACGCGCGCACCACGCCTCGACCGGCTCACTGTGATCCTGTGGGATGCGATCTGCAGCCAGCACGGGCGGCGAGGCGAGGAATGGCTGCGCGGCAAGGGCGGATTCGGGCGCCTGCCGGCAGAAGTCGCCGACTCCGTCCTGGTCGCGCTGGGCAAGGGGGGATTCGACTCCGAGGCGTGCGCAGAACTGTTCCATACGGTGCCCGCCGAGGACCAGATGCTGCTGCTCAACCTGCTGGGCGGCCGACTGCCATACGGATACCAACTGGTCGGCGACAGCGGAGCGGATGTGGCGTCTTCGGTCATCGGGCGGGTCGACCGGCTGTTCATCCGGATGAGCCGGGTGGCAGGGTCTCTGGAGACGGCGTTGGCCAGCGCTGCTCAGGCGTGAATCGCGTCCGACTCGCCCGCGAGGAATCTCTCGACGGCCTGACCCAGTTCGGCGGGATCGCGCAGCGAATGCAGGCTTCCGCGCAGCGCCTTTCCCCCACGCAGCCCCTTGGTGAACGAGAACGCATGCCGCTTGCGATTCTTGCTGCCCTGTTCGGGATGCACCTCGTCATCGAGTTCGACATACCGTCGCCAGCACCACGAGCGTACCGAGCGACTCCGTTCGTGAGCATCCGCACCTGCAGGGATCACCTCTTCCCACGGCGCCTGCACATCCGTCCATCCCAGATCCCGCTTGATCTCGTGGAACACGTGCGGCTGTCCGATCGCGCCCCGCCCGATCATCAGGCCGGCCGCACCTGTCGCCTCCAGGCACGCCCGCGCGGACTCGGCGCAGACGACATCACCGTTGGCGACCACGGGGATCGAGACCGCCTCAACCACCATTCGAATGGTCTCCCAGTCGGCTGAACCTGCGTAGCGCTGCTTGAGAGTCCTCCCGTGCACGCACAGGCGCGCCACTCCGACAGCCTCCAGCTCCTGCGCCAGCGCGACCACGTTGTTCACGCTCGCACCGGTCCCCAGACGCATCTTCACGGTCACCGGCACCTCGCTCTCCGCGAGGCAAGCACGAACCATCGCCAACAACAGGTCCGGCTCCCCCATGAGGGCGGCACCAGCGCAGTGGCGGGTCACCTTGGGAGCGGGGCAACCGAAGTTGAGGTCGATGAGGTCCGCCCTCTCCTGCAACAGGCGTGTGCAATGGGCCATCTCATCCACATCGGAGCCGAATATCTGCGGGATGAACGGGACCTCGCGAGGGTCTGTCTCCAGCTTCATCCAACTGTACGCGTCCTCTCTCGTGAGCGCGGCGGCGGCGGTGAACTCGGTGATCGTGACATCGGCTCCGCATTCTCTGGCGAGCAACCGGAAGGCGAGGTCGGAAACCCCGGCCATCGGTGCAAGATGGAGCGGAACTGGTGAGATGGCACCCTCTGTGGAGGTCATGTCACTCGTGACCGGTCTCATCCCTATCTCGGTTGGGGCCGCGGGTGGCCGGTGGGGGGGTGTAGAAGCGGTTAATTACGGGGGTCCGGTGGGCGGGCCGCATGGAGGATGAGAGCGTCCCATTGATGCCTTACGAGGAGTACCAGTCCAACAAAGTACACATCGGCACCCAGACCAAGAGCAAGGACATGCAGCGGTTCATCCGCGAGGTCGCCGATGACGGCACTGGTCTGCACCTGATCGATATCGAACAGACCGATGAGCGGCTGCAACTGGCGTCCAACTTCCTCGGAATGTACGAAGCGCGGGACATCCTCGTCGTCAGCGCCCGACAATACGGTCAGCGCCCGGCGCGCCTGTTCGCCCAGGCCATCGGTGCCCGGCACATCGTCGGCCGCTTCATCCCAGGCACTCTCACCAACCCCCTTCTGCGCACCTACATCGAGCCGCAGATCATCTTCGTCACGGATCCGCAGGCGGACAATCAGGCGCTCTCCGAAGCGATCAGCAGCAACATGCCGGTGGTCGGCATCTGTGACACAAACAACAACCTGTGCAACGTCGATCTGTGCATCCCGGCGAACAACAAGGGGCGGCGCAGTCTAGCGCTCATCTACTGGCTGCTCGCGCGTGAGGTGCTCAAGGCTCGCGGTGTGATGGACGACGAAACCTGGCAGCGCACGCAGCAGATCGAGGATTGGGAATCGTCATTCTGAGGCGCCTGTCAGCACTCATAGGGTTCGTCATGATTTCTCGGCTCGCCCATCAGTCATCATTCAGGCGATAGGGGCCAGCGGGCGGCAGCGCTTGAATGCTGCCGAATCCATCGCTGGGGAGCGTTTCGTTGAAATGGGGGTGTGCCCTGCTTACCACCGATGAGACCGGCACGCTTCCTCGCCAGCGCGATGATGCTCATCCTGCTGGCGAGCAGCACCAGCGGCTGTCTAGGGCTTGTCGCGACGCGAGAGTTGATGGAATGGTCGAGGGGAACTCCCACGACTTCTGAGCAGACCGAGTCGTACTCGTTCCAGCACACATTCAGTTCCAATTCAACCGAACTGGAGGCGATCATCCACAGGCCTGCACCTCAGGACATCCTGTTCGACGAACAGGTCAAGGAGATCAGCATCTACTTCCGCGTGCAGATGGATTTCGTTGAGATCGGGGGGTTAGGGCTGAACAATCTCACAGGCTCAATCCGCTACGTCCACGCCCGGTTGTGGGAACCAGGAGCCAACCTCAACACCGATGAGCCGTTCTGGGAGGAGAACGCGACCTCCGACCGCTATCCACCGATGGAGCGACGCTACGCCCCGTTCAAACCCGGTGTCTGGGTGCTCGAGGTCGAGGCGCAGGGATACGGCTTCACGGTGCCGATCGAGCAGTTATCGTTCCACGACGAGTTCGAGGTCATAGTCAACGTCGTGCGTCCCTGCATAGTCTATCCCGAACAGGCCCGCGGAGCTGACTGCGTCCCGCTGTGAGGACTACACGAGCGAGTCGCTGCAGGCGTGAAGGCGAGAGCAGTTGCGGCACTTGCCCGGACGCTCGTGGTCCCGCTTCGCGCCCCCCTCGACCATCAGCCGCTGCACCTCACTGACGCGCTCCAGCAACAGGTGCTCCTCGTCAACGGTCCACGGAATCTGGAACAGTGTGTCATCTCTGTAGCGCAGTATCCCATAGGATGGGCGTGAATTGGTGGTGGCCGACACGAGTTGCAGGTAGGCGAGCAGTTGTACCTTGTGCGACATGTGAGGCTCGATCGGCACCTTGCCTGTCTTCT
>ERZ813253.468-NODE-468-length-14360-cov-4.092250_pt1 | contig 14360 bp, 14 predicted proteins | sample MGYA00520893_ERZ813253 | MGnify/ENA primary metagenome ERZ813253 (study PRJEB31669, sample SAMD00080414) | marine metagenome | biome: oceanic hadal pelagic zone biome; feature: marine hadalpelagic zone; material: sea water | place: Pacific Ocean:Izu-Bonin Trench...
GCCGACCACCGAGACCTACCCTCCTTCCCTTCCCGACGCTCTTCCGCTCTCATTGCAGATGAAGACCCCAAAATGGTCCATCCTCTTTCTGTGTTAGAGGTTCCAATTGGACCGTTACTTGTTGACGCGATTGAACAAGCAATTGGTAAACATGATGCGCAGGCGCTCGTATTTGGACTTCCACTTGACATGGATGGCACTATTGGTCCTCGTGCTAAACTTACACAAGAGTTTGGCAAAAAAATTGCACTTCGAACTTCGATTGAAGTCTTCTACCAAGACGAGCGGCTAACTTCAGTTGCAGCCGAAGAACATTTATCTCAAAGTGGAAAAACACATAAGCAAAAGAAGCGTGTTCGAGATGCACTTGCTGCGGCTGAGATTCTCAATGATTTTCTTGCAACACGAACCCGTTGACCCTTGTGTTATTACAAGTTTTCGCAAATACTTCACAATCCTTAACACTTGTTGCAAAAACAATAACTTGATGAATGTTTACTTCCTCTGGAATTGCAACTTCGTCAGAAACAATCAAACAATCAACTTTCAGCGGTTCTTCATCATTCATCTTATTAGGAAAGTGGTAGTGCACCTGTTGTTTTGGAATATCTGCATGTTCAATGATTGTCTCTTGAACTATGTTGGAAAACTCATCTTCTTGATCAACAAGCCAAACTTCTGTGCTTTGCCAAGGTAGAGCTCGAACACTTGGGTCATACATGAGACGTTCGTAGAGTGGGTATAGAATTGGTGCGCTGCTCAAAGCAAGATGAAAAACACCAAATTGTGTAACACTCATTTTCGCATCAGTAAAGACCTTTGCGGCCATCGCGTCAATCAATTCGTCAAGATTCCTACGGACAACAACTTCACCGTTGGGAATGGCAATCACTTCTTGTGAAGAAGATGACTCATCAAATTGATATGGACCTTCTGAAGGCTCGGCGATGAACTTTTCGCCATCACGTAATCGTGGTGAATCTGTATGTTTGCTTTCGTCATTCATCTGTTTGAGATTGGTTGTGGACCAAGTTGTGGTGCTTGGTTGTTCACAAGCCCCAGCCGCTTTGCAAACCACTCATCCATTTCAACAATGACAGATGCCCTAAACACCGCACCATGGTTTCCCCCTTCAATCACCCGGATCATTGCATCGAAGTTTTTACTCGCAAAAAATTCTCCAAGATCAATGACTGGTTGCTCAAGGTAAAAAGTATCCAGACCGCCTGCGATAATATTAATTTTCCCCGAAAGTTTTGGTGCAAGTTCATTCCAGTGCTCTTCTAAAAATTTTCTAATGTCATATCTCTTCCAATACTCCACTACTTCTGGGATCACACTACCAGTTTCTCTATTAAACATTTTGAGTGGTCGCCCGTTTTCACCTTGAGGACTGAATGCCCATTCAAAAGAACCAATCTGTCCACCATCGAGTAGTGTGTCATCCATGGAAACAAACTCAGGTGCAAACAAAATTGCTTCTTCGCCCCGCCTTGCTGTTGGTCTCGGGCTTCCATCTTCATAAAATAGTATGTTCCCATTTTCTGAGTAAAGATTTGCAGTTTGAAAATTGTTGAAGTCAATTGAATCGGGCGCCAGTGACCAGACACCACTGAAAAAATCGGGGTTTTGAACAAGTAACCAAAGCGATGCCCAACCACCAGATGAATGACCAGAGAGATATCGCTTTTCTGGCGAACCACCCAAGTTATATTTTTCTTCAAGAAATGGTATGAACTCATCCATCAAGGCTCTCATGCGTGGACCATTATTTGCTGAATCCGCAAAGACGTGGTGACCCCCATAACACTGTGCGTTCAGGATGACTCGGCAAACTTGATCATCGTAATAAGAAGCGGTATACATCATCTTCATATAACGACCACCATAATGATCACTTCCAAAACCACCAATCCAATACATCACTGGATAGGGTACTTCTCGTTCTGGATCGAAATCATCTGGCACGATCACACACGCTCCATGATTGATGTCTCTTCCATGAAATTTGCTCAGAAGTTCACTTTTCGTTTCGATGAGTCTTAAATTTTTGTGTAACTTCCAATCACGATCTGGAACTGGATTGTCGAGAACGAGTTCAACAGTTCCAGCAGTATTGCCATTTCCCTCAAACAAAACACCTGGTCCATACAGCCCACCTTCTGCTGCAATCTTGCACGAGTCGAGATTTCTTCGCAACACCGCGACCGCTTTCCAAGGACCATCTCCAATTAGTGATGGGGGTCCTGACATGTTGTTCGCGTTATCAGAAACAATGAGCGGAGTATCCTTCGACCAATTTTCAACATCAAGTGTATAAAACGGCTCCGCGTTAAACAAATTGGGACCACCAATGAGCGGAATGGATCCTTTTGTCAGCATGATGTACAAACGACCCGAGACAACATCTCCGCCATCACCATCATGTGTGACTGAAAATTGAAGAGGCGAGGTTGTCGTTTCAACAGTTGGCGGTGGATCAGCAAAAATCACTGATGTGATCAATAAGAAGGAAAACATACTTTTATTGTACGCGACAAGCACGCTTCACCCAAGCCAAACTTGCAACACTTGCACCCAAAAGTAACGCGCCGTTTGCTTGATGCAGTGTTGTAAGAACAACTTCATACGTTGGAATTTCTACTCCCTTGTTGATAATGATGGCAATTAACGCACCTCCTCCGAGCAATAGTTGAACACCAACAAGCGTCAGCAACAATTTTCCGTACGTTTTAAGAACGCGATGATCATATGCGAGTAGTCGAAGTGCAAAAATCACAACAACGATTAGGACGACGAATGCAATAAATATGTGGGTATACAGAATATGTGTTGCTTTGGGCGCAAGGGTTTCATCACCCAACATGTGCCGATAGACAGCGCCAAGAATCAGCTGCAACACCATCGAACAAACAAGTACCCATCCTAAACGAACGTCACCCCTGTTTGTTTTGTTAGCTGTCGAGTCGTCTTTCCAAGCAGGTGACATCATCGCTGCGATCCAAACAAAGCCCGCAAAAATGAGTTGCCCAACAACACCATGGACTACACCGATCCAAACATTTGGGTTGAGCAGTTCGCGATCTTGGCTTAACGTCAAATGACCCGTAACGCGAAGTCCACCAAGTAAGCCCTGCAAACAAACCATAAAAAACACAACTGTCGCAGTAGCGCGAACAACTTTGTTTGAACTCCATCGCCATACACATACCAACATCACAATAGAAGCAAGACCAACGAACATGCCCGTGAGCCGATGCGCGTGTTCAAAAAAGATTCCATCATTTTCAGAAGAAATCATTTCGGTCAGTGGATAGAGCAACATGTTGTGGCCATAACTGTTGGGCCAATCTGGCACAGCGAGCCCCGCTTCTAAACCAGTGACAAGTCCGCCCGTAACAAGCATAAGAAAAACCAGCAACGAAACAGACACAAAAAACTCATATTGCCAGTCAAACTCCTTTTGACATGGTTTCAGTGCACGAGCAATTCTCGACCCCATGAATGTCAGACCGATGGAGCCAACGAGCAAAATGCCAAACCAAAGAGCTCCTTTAGAAAGTACTTCCTCTCCACCGCCGCCTCCAACAAGGCTTCCTAGCAATAGCAAGTTGAACAAAGCGGAAATTGCACCAATCCACATAGCCTGAATCCCATTGCCACCATTTGTCGTATTGATCATGCCTGCCAAAACCAAACTCAATCCTGCAAGGACAAACAGGACCTCCCCACTGGCTTGGCCCCCAAACAAAAGTGTCATATAACTGAACATCCACATCGCAGTTGTAGCAGTACATGACAAAGCCAGAATACGAGGGATTGTTTGGAGTGTTTTCATTTGGAAAGAAACATATACTATCCTGCTTCGACACTTCAAACGAACCCCCGAACAATCGCCCAAACAATCGCCCGAATAATCCCACTGTAAAAGGCACCCATGACCAACGAACGCAAACCGCAAACCCTCTTTCAAGCATACTGCGAATTAACCAAGATTAAACTTAGTCTTCTCGTTGTCATGAGTACAGCCGTTGCATTTGTCATGGCTAGTGAACTTGGAATTGATTGGATGGCGTTTCTTTGGACAGTGATTGGAACGACGCTCAGCGCTGCTGCTGCTGCAACATGGAACCAACTTTTCGAACACAAACGCGATGCAAAAATGTCTCGAACGAAAGATCGCCCAATCCCTTCGGGTCGAATTTCGATCTTACATGCATTTGTTGTTGGCGTACTTCTCACCTACGGTGGTTTGTCTGTTCTTGCATTTGGTGCAAACCCCGCTGCTGCTGGAGTTTCACTCTTGACAATCTTGACGTACGTATTTGTCTATACACCCCTCAAACCACGCACTTCATTCAACACTTTCATCGGCGCAATTGTTGGCGCATTTCCACCCCTACTTGGTTGGGTTGCAGCAGTTGGGTCTTTGAGTGGTGGAGCATGGATTTTTGGAGGAATATTGTTCTTATGGCAAATCCCTCATTTTATGGCACTCGCTTGGAAGTACAAAGACGAATACGAACACGGTGGTTTCATCATGCTTCCTTCCCTAGACCCCTCTGGTGATTTAACTGGACGAGTCAGTATTCTCACTGCATTGTGCTTGGTTCCACTCTGTTTACTTTTCACGCTCGAGGGTGTTGCATCAACAGTGTTTGCTGTTGTTGGATCAATGCTAAGTTTATGGTACACGTACGTTGCGTTCCGATTTTGGAGAAACCCAAGCAATGGAACTGCTGTGAAAATGTTCCTCACATCGATCATGTACCTTCCGCTATTATTTGTTTTAATGTTGCTCACAAGACAATACGTTGACTTTGTTCCAATATCAATGGTGACACCATGAACGAACAACCAATTCGATTAACTTTCCGCAACGGCGGATGGGTCTTACTCATGACTGGTATCGTCCTCGTGGGCATCTTCGTATGGGCTGTTGCCCCTGCGGTTCTGAGACTTGCAGACATGCCTCCGGGAGATAACCAAACAATTGAATCGTATGCGTTCGATTTATCTAACTTACAGATCGACAGGGAATTGGTGGTTCCCGCAATGCGTCACCGCAACATGTCACCTGTTGCTACCGACCCAATGATTCTATCACCCGAGGAAATCGTACAACGCAACAACTCTAAACGTGATCCACTTGTCGTGAGCAAAGATCTCGTTGTTGGAATTGAAATAGATGGCGAATCGCGGGCCTATCCGCTTCACTTTTTACACGTCCATGAAATTATCAACGACACGCTCGGCGGAACCCCCATCGCAATAGTATGGCACTGGCCAAGTGGTCATCTTGCTGTGTTTGAAAGAACGGTTGATTCAAACATCCTTACATTTGCAAACAGTGGACTCACTGGAAACGGAGGGATGCTTTTCTACCCTCTTCAAGAAGAAGTAAAAAACGAACAACTTTTTTCATCAATGCTTGAAAAATCTGTTACAGGAAAAGATGTCGCTCTTACTCCTGTTTTACACGATGTCGTGAGTTGGAAAAGTTGGTTAGCTGAGCATCCAGATACAACTTCACTTGCACCTGAGGAACAATTAAAGAAACGCTACAGAAAAGCAAGCCCAGAATTATATTTTCTTACCGAGGTTATTTACTTTCCAACATCGCCAATGCCTAGCGGTGAAATAGATCCAAAAACTCTTGTGATTGCTGTGTCAATCGATGGTGTAGAGCGAGTCTATGCGATTCCATCGTTACTCAAACTTGCTGACGATAATGGACGCGTAACGGATCTTGTTGGAAACAACACTCTCATCTTCACTATTGAAGAGAGTCCCCTCACTGCTTCTGTTAGAACCGAAGATGGTCAACGTGTCCATTCCAATCGATCGCTCTGGTTTGCATGGCATGCGAATCATCCAGATTCTGTGCTAGAAATAAACTGATCTGGGAACAGTTTATTTCGATTACCTGACAAGTAGAATCACGATAAAGAAGAGAATCCAAATAGCGCAAATAAAATCCCAATAGACCACCAGCAGTGGGACGAGGGCTTGATGTTTCACGTACCCATTGTGAGTTACGATCATGCCAAGTGGTATAAGCCCACCAACCACGTGCATGGAGTGTAAAAAGATCAAGACATACAACGCCATTCTTGCAATTGCGGCGACTTCTTCACTTTGTTGAAGTGTACCTATCTCTGTATGCCATTGAACCGCTGCGAGGATTTGGAGCCCGAGAAACAAGAATACAAGTAACATCGACGCCCAGAGCCATGAGAAGTTCCACCCAGACTTTATTTTTTGCATTGCAATGGTACTCATCAAGAGAACACCGGTACTCCACCACAACGTTTGTGGAATTGCAGGAAGGTCGGGCCAATTTGATATCTGCAGGCGTATGACAATGATTGCCACAACTGAGGCAAGTAAAAATACCGTCAGGGAGACAATAAACCATCTCATCCCCAGACGTAGTGCGCTTTCCTCCATTCCCCCACTGGAAAAAACATCTTTTTGTTGTGCAAACATCAGTGGGCGTCTTTAAGTTTGTCCATCGCCGCACTTACTGCTGGGGTATCGCCCTTGATTATTTGGGGTTGGTATTCCATGGAATCAGTGAGTGCAACACCAATAAACAACACAACAAACAACATTGAGCCAACAAAGACGAAACCGATGAAGGGACGATCCCAACGAAGGTGCATGAAGTACAAACCTACAAAAGTTGCTTTCACTGTTGCAACGAGTAGCGCCATGATGATGCCCATCTCTGCAATATTGATTTGAGTGAAGTCATACCGGGAAACCCACACAGTCACTGCAGTAAGAAAGAGCAGCAAACAACAAATTGCCGTGAGGAACTTGATTGGAACGATGTGTCCAACTTGTATTTCGTCATGTTGATCGTGATGTGTAGTCATAGTTAGTTACCCGCTGTTCTATTCACCTGGGTGAGCAACGTCCTTTCGCCAATCATACCCTTGTTCCTTTTCATTCCACTCAAGTACGCTGAAGTCATAGCAGTCGCCAACTTCTGGTTGCTCTGCAAAGTTATCCCACGGTGGTGGGGATGGACATTGCCATTCCAAACTTCGTCCACCCCAAGGGTTCGTTGGAGCTTTTCTGCCTTTGAAAATTGAATGAATCAAGTAGATCGCTGTAATGACAAAACCAATTGCTAAAATGGTTGAACCAATCGTTGAAACGATGTGGTACGTTTGAAACTCTGGGTCGTACGTTGCGTATCTGCGAGGCATTCCGCGAGAACCCATCATGAACTGGGTAAAGAATGTTACATTAAAACCGACGAAAACAAGAATGCACGCGAAACGACCCCACGCTTCGTTGTACATTTTGCCAGTCATCTTTGGCCACCAGTGGTGGATGCCGCCAATGAAACCAATGAGTGCTGAACCCATCATCACGTAGTGAAAGTGAGCAACGATAAAGTATGAGTCATGCAAGTGAACGTCTGTGTTGAGCGTGGCACAGTGGATGCCTGTCAAACCACCAATTCCGAAGATGAAAATGAAGGACAATCCATAGAGCATTGGTGTATTGAGACTAATTGATCCTTTGTATAAGGTTGCAAGCCAGTTAAATACCTTTATTGCTGATGGAATCGAGACGCTAAAGGTAATAAATGAAAAGATAATATTCACAAGTTGTGATTGACCAGATGTAAACATATGGTGACCCCATACAAGAAAGCCAAACATCGCAATCGCAATCGAGCTGTATGCAATGAATTTATATCCAAATATGTGACGGTGGGAGTGCACTGCAATAAGTTCACTGACAATACCCATCGCCGGAAGAATCATGATGTATACAGCGGGGTGAGAGTAGAACCAGAAGAAGTGTTGATAGAGCACAGGGTCACCACCAAGTGCGGGATCAAAAATACCGATACCAAAGGACCGCTCCACGATCAAAAGAAGTAGTGTGATACCAATGACAGGTGTTGCTAACACTTGAATAATCGCCGTGGCATACGTTGCCCACAGGAACAGCGGCATCCTAAACCACGTCATCCCAACAGGTCGGAGCCTGTGAATGGTGACAATAAAGTTCATGCCAGTAAAAATTGAACTAAAACCAAGAACAAACGCGCCAATGAGGACGGGAATAACACCGCCCATTGAAGAGGCTTTATCAATTGAATATGGAGTATAGAACGTCCAACCCGTATCGATGCCCCCTGCGGCGAGTGAGATAAGGAAGAACACCATGCCCAAAACCCACAACCACCAACTAAAGAGATTCAGCCTTGGGAAAGCAACATCCTTTGCACCCAACATGATTGGCAAAATGAAGTTACCAAGTGCAGCTGGAACCGCTGGAATAATCACTAAGAAAACCATAACAGCACCATGCACCGTGAATGCTTGGTTGTATTGGTCTTGTGTCATGAATGCACCTTCGGGTGTCAAAAGATGAAATCGAATCAACATTGCAAAGATACCGCCAAGTAGAAATGCAAGAAGAATACAAATCAAATACATGATCCCAATTCGCTTGTGATCTAAGGTAAAGATCCAAGATTTGATGCCCTTGGTATGATTGAGGTAGTTGTCTGTAGTACTGTTTTTAGCGTAAATCGTTGTCATCGCTACTCCGTTGGGGTTCCATCAAGGTTCACCGTAATGTTACCTTCTTCATCTGTTATCTCATCAAGATGTTTGAACATTTCAATGATGGCAAGAATTTGCTTTTCTTTGAGTTGTCCCTGGAACGAAGGCATCGAACCGAGATAGCCCTTCACAATGTGTTTCTGTGGAAACAAGAGTGACTCTCGAACGTAATTTTCGGGTTCTCCGTAGAGCGTTGCATCCCCCAAGAGTGATGAAAGAATTTCTCCACTTGAAAATCCCACTTGGCCACTGCTCACTCGGTCCCAAAGACCTCTGAATGATGGACCTGTTCCAGAAGTGCCATCAAGAGAGTGGCACGAAACGCACCGATTGTATAAGCGGTTAATCGCATACGCTGGCAACTGGCTAACGGACATGTCTTCGTATTCACTTGCAAGTTTGATCATCACTGCATCGAATTCATCTGCTGGAATCACGTGAACTGTAGCGAACATTTTAGAGTGATCTTTTCCACAATATTCTGAGCATTTCAGTTGATAAACACCAACTTTGGTTGCTTCAAACCAAAGCGACGTGTATCTGCCTGGTACAACATCCATTTTGACGCGAAAATCAGGAATCCAAACACTATGTAACACATCATTCGATGTCATCAGAAGCCGAATCGGTTTGCCAACTGGTACAGTTAACTCTGCAACTTGCGACGCACCAAATTCTGGGTGGCTGAATGTCCACGACCATTTTTGTCCTGTTACTTGAACCTCGTAACAACCTTCTGGAGCCTCGCGAAGGTTGAGATACCCTTTCATCCCAACGGTAAAAATAACTGCCACCAGGAGCAGTGGAATAACAGTCCATGTCACTTCTAAGGCAGTGTTATGGGTTGGTCCTTCACAAACCATGGTTGGAGATTTGCGTCTGTACTTAATACAAAACCAAACCATGCTGATCACAATGGCAGCGAAGAAGAAATAACAAATCCAGGTGATGAGGGCAAATGTAAAATCAACTTCCTCAGCAACGGTTGATGCTGCTCTTGGCAACCAAAAAGTGCCGTTATCTACAGGAGGTGTCACTGTGGTAAGGATGTTTGTGATTGAATCAATCATGAGATGAGTCCCGTTGAACTATGTGACATCTTGCCAGAATCCTTGTCTGGCGGTTTGAACCTAACGAGAATGTAAATCCCTCCAGCAAGGAGGACGAGGGTCATCACGCCTGCCATTCTCATTAACTTCCACGCACTGGGTGTGAAACTATTGGAATCTGGATCATATTGATAACAATTAAAGAGAAGAAATGTGTCGATCAACGAACCGATCTTTCCGTTCGATGAGTCAACGAGTGCAAAACGTAAATCGCGTCCAAGAAAACGTACATCGTTCATGTACCGAGAAATTTTTCCATCAGGTGTTAGAAACATAATGCTCGCTGTATGAAGATACTCGCCTGTCTTTGGATCAAATACATATCCGAACCCCAATGCATCTGCGAGTTTAGTAATGTTCTGTTGATTACCGGTAAGAAAGTGCCAGCCGTTTTCGGAACCTTCTCGATCGTACTGCTGAAGATATCCCTCTTTGTTTTTTAATGCAAGGGGTGGTTTCTCATCTGGATTAATACTAACAGTGACCACATCGAAGTCACTGCCTAGGTTTAACTTCATTTCTTTCATTCCAGTCGTTAAACCATTTAATGTCAAACTGCACAACATTGGACAACGGTAGTAATTCAAGGTGATGATGACTGGCTTTTCGCCGTTGATAAAATCAGCAAGCGTGACATCATTTCCAAGTTCATCAACGAATGCTAATTCGAGTGGCACTTGCGAGTCGAGGTTTTGGGTAATACCAACACCATCGAGCGCATCAATTTTTTCATCTGAAAAAGTTGGTCCTGCAAAAGTTGCATACGACAATCCACAAATCAATGCGGTTGTGAAAAACAACAAGTTGCGTCCTTCAGCAATCATGTTACTTCACGTTCCCCGCAACAATATCCATTGCGTCGTTGATAGGAATGACAAGTTGATCTCTTGATTTTCCTGTCTCTGCGTCGTGATGTCTTACCCAATGAGCAGACTCTTCAAGCACGGCTTTTTGTGCTGCTTTGATCATATCTCGCTGCTCATACGTAACATTGATTTGTTTCGTTGCTGCTTCACTCATTAACGAACGATAATAAATCCCCATAGAGATTGTGATCGCTGCAATCGCAATCATTGCCCCGCCAAGACCAATAGCCCATGTAGCCCAACCATCTGGATCTTCATGATCGTCGAGGTGGTCATTCGCATTGTGATTATTGTGAGTCATCTATAGTTAAAACCTTATTCATTTACAAAGTGCAGTGCTTCATCCAATCGAGGATCAGCTGATGCAATTAAATTACAAGAATGAAGATTAATTAATGTGCCGCCACAAAGCAAGGCAAACATGCCAAACAAACATGTAAAGTTCACCAATGTAAAGCCATACCCAACTGAGACCTCTCCACTGGCAATAAGACCAGCGAGTTCGTTATAACTTGTTGCTTCAGCGATTGCTGCTTCGGGAATAACCGGAAATACCAGCCAATAGATATCAACGAAGAACATCAAGATCATCCACGCAGCAATGACTGGCAAGGTAGCACGCCATCGTTTTGTCCACCTTGTGATGAGCAATAGGAAGGGAATGAGGAAGTGGCCGAACAAAAGGAGGAGCGAGATTGATGCCCAACCGCCCATTTGCCGTGTGATATACCACGCTGTTTCTACTGGTAGGTTTGCATACCAAATCAACATGTACTGACTGAATGCAATATACGCCCAGAAGACAACACCAAGGCCAAAGAGCCATTTACCAAGATCGTGGTAATGTTCGGTTGTAATTGATTTTTGAATGTGACCAGTTTTTTGTAAATACCTTGCAAGTAAAATGATCGCTGCGAAAAATCCAGCCATCGTTGATGCCCAGAAGTACACAGGAAACATCGTACTGAACCATTTTGGTTGCAGGGTCATCATCCAGTCAATGGATGCATAACTTTGAGTAAACGCATAGAGAATCATGCAAAGCGGAGCCCACTTTTGCATTTTGTGCGTCCACTTCACGTCACCATCACTATCCTGCGCTGTTGACCAACGGAAATATAACGAGGCCATCGCTGCCCAAACAAGAAGATAGAAAATCGCGCGTGCAGACCAGAATGTTGGTGAGAGATACGTTGCCTTTTTTTGGAGCAAGTGGTCGTGCTGCATTAACTCTACGTTGCCCCATTGATAGAGAAGGTCACCGTTCCCTTTGAGTACCAATACGAGAATCGGAACGAACAGGATCCACATCCACTTGAGATTCTTTGCAATGCCTTCTGCAAGTCGTCGAACGGAAACACTCCAGCCTGCGCGTGTCATGTGTTGGAGCAGGATGAAAAACATTGCACCAAGTGCAATCCCTACAGCGACCATCCAACCGAATAAATACGACTTCCAGAATGTTGTCCATTCACCTGAACTGAGTGCAACACTTATGCCAAGCAATACGACGCCAATACCTGCGAGTAATGGGCCTGCTTTTGTGGCTCCTCCGCTAAGACGGAGTTGATCTGTATTGATATCAGCAACCTTCACCGGACACTCCCCTCGTCGACTCGTCGTAGTGAATCTGCATTTGGCACGGTTGACGCATCTGCATTTTGTGAAAGTTGCAACGCTCTGATGTACGAAATAATCGCCCAACGATCTGCGACAGGTATCTGCGATGCATACCCAGACATCGTTCGAACACCGTTGGTGATTGTATTAAACAGTTGCCCAACTGGTTGGGCAGCGATCGCTTCTTCATGCAAGTTTTTGGGTGCAACCCAAGTTGTCCCATTCACGCCTAATTCAACGAGTCGGGAGGCTCGGTGATGAATCACTCCGTCACCAAACCCACCAGCACCATGACATGGAGAACAGTAAATATTAAATCTTCCTTGACCGCGGTCGAGCAATGCTCGATCAACTTTTACTTGGGCGGGGAACTCTGTTGCCCAAGTATCACTGTTGACACCCATAAAGAAATGGGTGTCGGCTACCATTTCTCCTCGAGAGACTGTACCCGTAATTTTTGGTCTCATCCCTCGACCATCTGTAAACATTGCATTCACTTCTTGCGAAACGTACTTGGGTTGGTTATCCATGTTTTGGATGAAGTGAATTCTTGGTTTATCGTTGTATACGCCGCCGCTGCGTGCGCGAAAGATAAATGAAACAATCATTAACGCCACGCAAGTCATGACGATTGCGCCCCACTTTATCCAAATAGGAACCTCTTTGAGATCAGCGAGGATTGGTTTTAATAAATCATCAAGAATTTGTTTGATCAATTTTGACATTATGCATCCAACTCAATAATTGATTCTGGTTCAAGCGTTTTCATGAATGCTTCAACCTCACTTCGAACGAATTTCGGATCACGCGCTTCGATCACAAGAAAGAACCTGTCATCGGTTGCTCGTGCTAAAGCAGGATGCTTAAGCACTGGGTGATAAAACATGGGAAGTTTGTTGAGCACCAACATGCCAAAGACTGCCGTCAGTGCTGAAAACAAAACGGTCAATTCAAATGCAACGGGGACAAACGCTGCTTGTCCAAGGAGTGGCTTGCCCGAAACATCAAATTGATACCCAACAACTGGAACAATCGCCCAAAGGTCGATCTCGAGTGAGTTCGTAAATATCTGTAAACTGCATGCGACAATAAAACCAATAAGACCACCGAAAAAAACAAGGATCGGGAGGATGGTCATCTTTACGCCCATCGCTCTATCCAAACCATGTACAGGAAAGGGTACAAGGCAATCAAACCATCGATAACCAGCCGCATTTACTTTCTCTGCGGCGTGATAGATTCCGGAGGACGTTTTAAATTCAGCAGCAAGCCCATAGAATTTGTTCGGTGTATCTTGGCTCATCCGTCTTCCTCCGCAACGTGTGCTTGTTCATCGGTTTCAGACGTCATTTCGTTGTAACTATGTCCATCGCCGTGAGGGTCAGCTGCGGGCATAATTGCTTTGATTTCTGCAATAGCAATAACTGGTAGGTATCGAATGAAAAGCAGGAAGAATGTCATGAACAGACCAAAACTTCCTAAGAAGGTCAACACGTCGACCCAGGTAGGCTCAAAGATACCCCAACTACTTGGCAGGAAGTCGTTTGCTAAAGAAGTAATAACGATGACAAATCGTTCAAACCACATGCCGACGTTCACAACCAATGAGGCGATGAAGACAACCATGATGTTTGTTCGCGCTCTCTTGAACCAGAAGATTTGAGGTGTTAACACGTTACAACTCACCATGATCCAATACGCCCATGCGTAAGGACCAAACGCACGGTTAATGAATGCAAATGATTCGTAGAGTTCTCCGCTGTACCATGCGATGAAAAATTCCATCGAGTAGGCAAAACCAACTATTGATCCCGTAAAGAGAATGATCTTGCACATATTTTCAATATGACGAATCGTGATAAAGTTTTTCAATCCCCACAATTCACGTGCAGGTATCGCAAGGGTCAACACCATTGCAAATCCGGAGAAAATCGCTCCCGCTACAAAATATGGAGGGAAGATCGTCGTGTGCCATCCTGGAAGTTGGGCAACAGCAAAGTCAAACGAAACAACACTGTGTACTGATAACACAAGCGGTGTCGCCAGAGCAGCCAACAATAAGTAGGCTCGCTCATATCGGTGCCAATGTCGCATCGAACCTCTCCAACCAACTGCAGCAATACCATAGGCAATTTGTTTCACTTTCGTTGTGGATCGGTCTCGCATTGTTG
>ERZ813253.469-NODE-469-length-14357-cov-2.346381_pt1 | contig 14357 bp, 12 predicted proteins | sample MGYA00520893_ERZ813253 | MGnify/ENA primary metagenome ERZ813253 (study PRJEB31669, sample SAMD00080414) | marine metagenome | biome: oceanic hadal pelagic zone biome; feature: marine hadalpelagic zone; material: sea water | place: Pacific Ocean:Izu-Bonin Trench...
GATGGCCCATCTCTACCGGGCCCAGCAGGCCAACACTTTCTACAGTCCCGGCGGCACCGCGGGCATGGGTTGGGCGCTGCCGGCCGCGGTGGGCCTGAAACTGGTCTACCCGGACCAGCCGGTGGTCTGCGTAACCGGCGACGGCGGCTACATGATGACCGTGAACGCCATCTCCACGGCGGTGCAGTACGACCTGCCCATCATCTGCGTGGTGTTCAACAACAACTCCCTGGGCATGGTTCACGACCATCAGCCCGAGGGCCACAAGATAGCCTCCGAGTTCTACCCCACCAACAACGCCGTGGTGGCCGAGGGCATGGGCGCCTGGGGGGTTCAGGTCAGCGACTCCAAGGACCTGCCCGACGCACTTCGGGCCGCCCAGGCATCCGGCAAACCGGCGTTGAGCGCCGTTTGCACCGGTCCGGGCCCCAGCCCCGACCACCGGCCGCGTCGCCGCCCGGCGCCCGCGTGACATGGCGGACAAAGTCATTGTGCTGGTCGACGACGTGCTCTCCACTGGCCGCACCGTGCGCGCTTCCATCGACGCCCTGCTCGGTTTCGGTCGGCCGCGCTGCATTCGCCTTGCCGTGCTCATCGACCGCGGCCATCGTGAGTTGCCCATCCGGCCCGATTTTGTGGGCAAGAATCTCCCCACCCATCCCGACGAACGCGTCGAGGTGCGTTTTGACAAATCCAGCGCGCCGCAGGCCGTCATCATTGAAACCCCATGAGTTGGCATCGAAAACATCTGCTGGACATTGAAAGCCTGAGCGCTGAGGAGATCATCACCGTGCTCGACACCGCCCGCGAATTTAAGGCAGTTGGTGAGCGCGACATCAAGAAGGTCCCCGCCCTTCAGGGCAAGACCGTCGTAAACTTTTTCGTGGAACCGTCCACTCGCACGCGCGTGAGCTTTGAGCTCTCCGCCAAGCGCCTCAGCGCGGACATTATCAATTTCTCCGCCGACGCGTCCTCCTTCCAAAAGGGCGAGTGCCTTAAGGACACCGCGCGCACACTGGAGGCGCTCAATGCCGATGTTATTGTCATCCGCCACAATGCGGCCGGCGCGCCGCACTTTCTCGCGCGCTTTCTCAACGCGCACGTAGTAAACGCCGGCGACGGCGCGCATGAGCATCCCACCCAGGCGCTGCTCGACGTGTTCACCATCCGCGAGAAGAAAGGCGAGATTGCCGGCCTGAACATCACCATCCTCGGCGACATTCTTTACAGCCGCGTCGCGCGATCCAACATTTGGGCCCTGCGCAAGCTCGGGGCCAACATCACCCTCTGCGGCCCAAGCACACTGGTGCCGCGTGTCTTTGAGCAAATGGGCTGCCGCGTGACTTACGACATGGACGACGCGCTGGCCAACGCCGATGTCATCAACCTCCTGCGAATTCAGCACGAGCGCCAGCGAAAAACGATGTTCCCGAACATCGGCGAATATGCCAGCCTCTTTGGCCTCACCCGCGCGCGCTTAGCCAAGACCAAGCCCGATGCCATAATCATGCAGCCCGGCCCAATGAACCGTAGCGTGGAAATCGAAAGCGAAATCGCCGACGGCGACCGCGCGGTCATCCTTGAGCAAGTCACCAACGGCATCGCGGTGCGGATGTCGGTGTTGTATTTGGTTAACGGCGGAAAGCGCGAAGACTTGTAAACCGTTGCCGAGTCTGGCTGCTACAATCTACAAATTCCTTTCCAAGACCGCCTGGCTCGCCTCGGCCACTTCATCGTGCAGCGAACGCCCGTGGCTATCCATTGTCACGACTGCCGGAAACTTGTCCACCTCCAGCTCCCAAATAGCCTCGGGGCTGCCGAACTCCTCGAGAAAATAAACGTTTCGCACCTTCGTAATCCGCTCGGCCAAAACCTGTGCCGCTCCGCCGATGGCGTGCAAATATACGCTGCCGTTTTCCCCACACGCCGACAGCGTCTTCGCTCCCATGCCGCCCTTGCCTATGACGCCGCGCACGCCGAACTTTTTTATAATGTCGCCTTGGTACGGTTCCTCGCGGATAGAGGTCGTCGGCCCGGCGGCGGTCACCTTCCACTCGCCGTTGTCGTCCTTCAACACCACCGGCCCGCAGTGATACAGGATGCCGCCGTCGAGATTCACGCCGTCCGGCAACTCGCCGCCGTCGTGCAGATACTTGTGCACCGCATCGCGCCCGGTGAACACCACGCCGGAGATCAAGACCTGATCGCCAACCTTCAATTCGCGGATCGCCTCCTCGGAAATTGGGGAAGAAAGATTATGAGTCATTTTGTGTCTCCTCTCAATACAGCCAACCGCTGATTTCGCCGTCGCTGGCCAGAGTCGCGCCGTGGCGGCGGAAGGCCCAGCACATGTAGCTGACGCTCACGAAGTACGACGCCGGCACGCGGTTGGCCGCGCCGATCTTCACGCCCAGCAGCGTCGTTTTGCCGCCGAACCCCATCGGGCCGATGCCCAGCTCATTGGAAGTCTTGAGGATGTCCTGCTCAAGTTCGTCCAGCTTGGGATCGGGGTTTCGGTCATCGAGGTCACGGAGAAATTCGCGCTTGGAGAACTCGTAGCCGGACGCCCTGTCGCCTCCGATGCAAACGCCGAGAACGCCCGGGCCACAGCCCCGGCCCTGCGCCTGATGCACCGCCTCGAGGATCACTTTACGACAGCCATCGAGGTCGCGGTTGGCCTCAAGCTTGGTGTTCGGCAGGGAGAATTGCGCGCCGACATTCTCGCAGCCGCCGCCCTTGAGAATGAGCCGCACAGCGATGTCGTCCGTCTCGTGTTGGTGAAAATGCAGATTCGGCGCGCCAGGGCCAAGGTTGGTGCCGTCGTTTTTTCCGGTGATCGAGTCCACCGAGTTTTGCCTCAGATAGCCAAGCCGGGTTGCCTCTTTCACCGCTTCGCGCGCCTCGCGCTCGAACTCGACCTGGTTCAGGCCCACCGGGCAGTCGACGTAAAACAAAATGCTGCCGGTGTCCTGGCAGATCGGTTGCGACTTGCTCTTGGCCAAGCCTATGTTGCGCTCGATGATCTCCATTGCCGACTTGGCGATGGTGCCCTCCTTCTCCTGTTCCAGCCCGCGCAGGATCGCCGTCTGCACGTCGTCGGGGATCTCCGCCGAGGTGCGACGAATCAATTCAATCAATGACTCCCTGAGCCTGCTCATTACGCGGACAGCATAGGCATTGGAGCTTCCCGTGTCAATGAACGCTCAACCACCGCGCTTGAATCCCTTGCGCTCGCGCTTGTTGTGCGCGGCCATGTCGCCCTGCATGTCCCCGAGGGTGTCGCCCATCATTTGAATGAAATTTTCGCAACTGCACGCCACGCTGCCGAGGCTGATCACCGTCTCGCGCTCGGCGAAGTCGTTGGTCACCGCCATCACCTCACCGTACGGTTTCATCAGGTGTGCCACCCGCTCGATGATCTGGTCTGCCGTCTGGCCTTTTTTGGAAAAAAGCACCTCGATGCCGCCCTTGGCCGTCTCGTTTTTCGGCGTGTCGGGCGGTGCGCCGCTGCCGTCAAAAATCACCGTGAGGGGCGTGCCGGACGAATCCTGATACTGCGTCAGCGCCACCATCAGTGCGTCTCGCGCATGGAACGAGTGGCGCGGCTTGGCCGGTGCCAACTCCTCCCAGTGATGCAGCAGGCTGTACCCATCCACCAAAATTCGAACGATCCCCATGCGCCAGACGCTACGGTCTCGCCCGCGCTTGGCCAAGCGCTTGGTTTGGTGGTAGCGTGCCGCAGCGGGTGCGATGCCGATTTACGAATACGAACTGTGCGACGATAAGGGTGACTGCAGACCATGCGGCGGCCCCGGCTTCACGCTGCGCCGCCCCGTCTCGGCCAAGCCGCTCGAAAAATGTCCGGCCTGCAAACGGCCGGTACGAAAAATCATCTCCGGCTTCAGCACCCCCACCCACCTCAAGCCGCTCTCGATCACCGACGCAAAGAAGGCCGGCTTCACCGTTTACAAAAAGCTCGGCAAAGGCGAATACGAGCGGCAGTAACGGCGATTCTTTTTTCTGATTTAATGAACATTTCGCCCTAATCCGGCGTCTGAACCCCTGATGTCCGCGCTTGTGGACGTCCGCAGCGTAGTTTTCGTTGTGACTTTAGATGGCCGTTTTTCGGCCAAAGGAGGTTGGTTTGGTTGTTTGGGTTGACGGGCGTCCCGGTAGGGGCGCCCGTATTTTTTGCCCCCTAACACCTTAAGCCCCGGCGGCGCGGTTCAGGCGGTTCCGGAGTGCGTCCCATTCGTCTCCATCAGGAAGTGGCTGCACCAGAATGGTTTCCGCGCCGAGTCGGTCGCAGCGGTGCAGCGTGTCGTAAAGTTCCCTCGCGAAGCCGGCGGCGGCGTCCGGCAAGCGATGCCAACGCTCGCTTGGCCAAGCGGCGGGCGCTGCTGTGCGGGCGATGACGTGGGCCGTTACGTCCGCTTGGCCGAGCGCCGCGTCCAAGTCGCCCTCCACTAATATCAGCTTTGCTCTCGGCGAATAGTGCTGCTGAAGCTGGCCGGGGCTTTTCAACGGCTCGGCGGCGGCGGGCGGCTTGGCCGTTGCCACCGGGCCGAGGACGGCTTGCAGTTGGCCAAGCGAGATCATCCCCGGGCGCAGGAGGGTCGGCGTGTCGCCGGTGAGGTCGAGCACGGTGGACTCGATGCCGAGGTCGCACGCGCCGCCGTCGAGCACCAACGGGATGCGGCCACCGAGTTGATCGACGACGTGCTCCGCCCGGGTCGGTGACACGCGGTTCGACCGGTTCGCGCTGGGTGCCGCGAGCGGGAAGCCGCACTTGGCCAGCACAGCGCTGAAAACCGGATGCGCGGGGCAACGCACCGCCACGGTTGTGCCCCCGGCGGTGACGATGTCCGGGATCGAGTCGGCCTTGGGCAGCACGAGCGACAACGGGCCGGGCCAGAATGCCCCGGCCAGTTGAGCGGCGGCGCTTGGCCAGGCGGCGACGCAGCCATCGGCCATCTCGACGGAATCGATGTGGACGATGAGCGGGTTGCCGGCGGGTCGGCCCTTGGCCTCGAAGATGCGGGCGACGGCTCCGGGCGAGCGGGCATCGGCGGCCAAGCCGTAAACGGTCTCGGTCGGCAGCGCGACGAGTTGCCCCTGGCCCAGTAACTCGACCGCTTGGCCAAGCGCGCCGGGATCGTCCGCCGGTTGCACTTCCGTGCTGAATGCGTGTTCGCTTGCTTCAGTCACGGCTTGGCCAGGGCGAGCGGGCGAGCGCGTCCTTTATTGAATCAGCAATGGCGCGATCACCAGTGCGATGACGGTCATGAGTTTCAGCAGGATGTTCAGCGACGGGCCGGAGGTGTCCTTGAGGGGATCTCCCACGGTGTCGCCGACGACGCCGGCTTTGTGGGCGTCGCTGCCTTTGGTGTGGTAAACGCCGTCCACCTCCACGCCTTTGCCTTCCTCGAACATTTTCTTGGCGTTATCCCAAGCGCCACCGGCGTTGGCTTGGAACAGTGCGAGCAATACGCCGCTGACGGTCACGCCCGCGAGCAGGCCGCCGAGAGCTTTCGCGGCCTCATGGCCGTCGCCGCCCATGGCCCATTTGAAACCGAACCCAACCACCACTGGCGTGAGCACGGCCAGCAAGCCGGGCTTGACCATCTCGCGGATGGCTGCCGCGGTGGAGATGGAAACGCAGTTGGCGTACTCCGCCTTGCCATCGGCGGCCTCGTAAATCTTGCGGTCCTCCTCGGGCCATTCGTCCACCGGCTTGTCGCCGTGTTCCTTCATCTTGGCGAGCGCGGCCTTCAGCTCGGGGATGTCCCTGAACTGCCGCTGCACTTCAATAATCATGTCTCCCGCAGCGCGGCCCACGGCATCGATGGCCATGGCCGAGAACAGGAAGGGCAGCATCGCGCCCACGAACAGACAGGCCATCACGTTGGGGCTGGCAATATCAATGGTTGTAATACCCGCCACGCCCATATAGGCGGCGAACAGCGCGAGGGCCGTCAGTGCGGCGGAACCAATCGCGAAGCCTTTGCCGATGGCGGCGGTGGTGTTGCCCACGGCGTCGAGGCTGTCGGTGCGGGCGCGCACTTCCTCGGGCAGCTCGCTCATTTGGGCGATGCCGCCGGCGTTGTCGGCCACGGGGCCGTAGGCGTCCACGGCCAGTTGGATGCCGGTGTTGGCCAGCATACCCACTGCGGCAATCGCGATGCCGTACAGGCCGGCGAAGTGATGCGCGCCGAGAATGGCTCCCGCGAGAAACAGGATCGGCAACATCGTCGAGCGCATACCCACGCCGAGGCCGGCGATGATGGTGGTGGCCGCACCGCCCTTGGCCGATTGCCGGGAAATTTCCAACACCGGTTTCTTGTTGAAGCCGGTGTAATATTCGGTGACAAATCCAATGCCCAGCCCGCAGAGGAGGCCAATCAAACTGGCATAGAAAACTCCCATGGCGGTGTAGGTCGCATCGCCCTTCACCCACTCGGCGGGCAGCAGGTTGGTGATGAGAAAATAGCCACCCGCGAGCATGATGACTGCGGCGGTTAATTCGCCGCGAGTAAGGGCGGCCTTGGGGTCACCGCCTTCTTCCACGGATACGAACATCATGCCAATCATCGAGGCCACAATGCCGATGGCCGCGAGGCACAAGGGCAGCATGACCACGCCAATCGGGCCGATGCCGCCTTTAAAGTATTTAAACGTATCATCGCCCGTCATCAGCACCGCGCCGAGCACCATCGCGGCGATCATTGAGCCCACATAGCTTTCAAAAAGGTCCGCTCCCATCCCGGCCACGTCGCCCACGTTGTCCCCCACGTTATCGGCGATGGTGGCGGGGTTAAGCGGATGATCCTCCGGAATGCCCGCCTCCACCTTGCCCACAAGATCCGCGCCGACATCGGCAGCCTTGGTGTAAATGCCGCCGCCCACGCGCGCGAAGAGCGCGATTGACGACGCGCCAAAGCTGAAGCCTGTCAGCACAGTGATCACCTTTTTGATTTCCCAGTCTTGGCCTTGATAAAAAAAGAAAAACAATCCGGAAAGCCCCAGCACACCGAGGCCCACAACGCCCATACCCATCACCGAGCCGCCGCGGAAGGCGACGGTCAGCGCGGAAGCAAGGCTCGTGCGGGCGGCGTGGGCGGTGCGGACATTGGCCTTGGTGGCCACTTTCATTCCTATAAAACCAGCCAGCGCAGAGCACGAAGCGCCTACGACAAAGGAGAGCCCAATCCAGGCGCTGGTTTTTGCCGCGTCACCGCTGCTGCCTTGATAAACCAGCAGCAACGCCACGCCCACGACGAACCACACCAATTTTGAGTATTCAGCACGCAGAAACGCCATCGCGCCATCGGTGATGTAACCGGCGATGCGTTTCATCCGGTCGGTGCCCGGATCCTGCCGAGCCACCCATTGGGCACGCAGATAGGTGAAGAGTAGGGCCAGTAATCCCGCGAGCGGGATAATATACATGTTTTTATTCATGAGTTTTAGTTTTGGGAAAAGTCAAATTTGTAGGAAGGGGCACTTACCTTGGACAATAAAACGGGAGACCGTTGGACGGTTTCAAATAGTAAAATGGCTAACCCGGAATCGGGGCCTGATATCATGATTTATTGAGTTGAATCAGACTAAACCTCCTCGCGAACGCCCATTAGTGAAACTAATTTTTTTGCTCGTCAAGGGGTTAAATCCGTTTGAAACAAAAAATCTCGCCGGACGTGCCCAGGTCGACTATTCCCCAACGGCATGAGCGGAGGCGAATGGGCGATTCGGTTGACAGCTTTCCTGGCCTTTGCCGGATACGTCCTCGCGCTGGTAAGTTGCCGGCGGTGGCCGCACCGCACCGGGCCAAGCGCCAGCGGCTGGTGGTCACTTGGCTTGGTGGCGTTCCTCGCCCACTTCTTCTGCGCCTTCCACTTCGAGCACGGCTGGAGCCATGCCAAGGCGCTGGCAGCCACGGCCGCGCAGACTGGGGAAGCCACCGGCTTCGACACCGGCTTCGGGCTTTACCTGAATTACGCCTTCGCCTTGGCTTGGCTGGCGGACGCTGCCTGGTGGCACCTAGCCAAGCGGAATCACCAAAGCCGGCCGGGGTGGATGGACGCAACACTGCACAGTTTCATGGCGCTGATGTGGTTTAATGCGACGGTGGTCTTCGGGTCGCCGTGGGGCCAAGTCGCCGGATGGGCCGCCGTGTTTGGGTTGGGCGGCCGGTTTATGCTCCAGCGAAGGCAGGCGGTTTAGCTGGCTTGGCCAAGCGACTTTTTTTGCTGCTTGAGCAGGGCGGTGACTTTTCGCAACTCAGCCTCTGCTTGGCCAAGCGGGCTGCTGGCGGCGGCGGTTTTTCCTGATTTCCCAGCTTTCTCCAGGGCCTCACACGCTTGGGCCAGCCGCTCGGCCCGGAGGTTGCGGGCGCTGCCCTTGAGTGAATGGGCGGCTTCGACGATCCCGGCGGCGTTGCCGGCGGTCAGGGCTTCCCGGGCCTGCGCCAGCCGGGCCGGGGCGTCCTGCAAAAAAAGATCGATCAGTTCCGCGATCACAGCGGCATCGCCAAAGGAGCGAAGCCCCTCGGCGATGGAGTCTGCGTCGCCGCGATCGCCCTCCCCCGGCGCGGCACCGACTTCGCTGGCGATCTTTCCCAGCGCTTGGCCAAGCTGCTTGAGGTCGATCGGCTTGATGAGGTAGTCGTCCATGCCGGCATCGAGGCAATTGCGTTTTTCCTCCGGGTTGGCGTTGGCGGTGACCGCCAGAATCCGGATGAGCCGGGCGCGGCCGGGGAGTTGGCGAATGGCGCGGGTGGCCTCGTAGCCGTCCATCTCCGGCATGTGGCAGTCCATCAGCACGACATCGTAGGGCATCTTGCGAACCGCCTGGACGGCCTCAAGTCCGTTGGCCACTGCGTCCGCCGTGTAGCCGAGGTTCCCGAGTTGCAGCAACGTGACTTTCCGGTTCACCTGATTATCCTCCGCCACCAGAATCCTGAGCGGCTTGGCCTCGCCCACCGCGTCCCGGGCGGGTGCAGCGCTTTCGCCGGTGAGCAGCCGGGTGATGCTCTCGAGCAACCGGGTTTGCTTGACCGGCTTGGCGAGGCAGGCGTCGATGCCGGCTGCCTGCCAGTCGTCGGGTTGCAGCACCTTTCCCATGGGGGTCAGCAGGATCAGTTTTAAGTCAGTGAAGAGCAGATCGTCCTTGATGGCTCCGGCCAGGCCAAGGCAGTCCTTCTCCGGCATTTCGCTGTCCAGAATGACGACTTGAAAAGGAGAGTCGGTGGCGACGGTTTGCTGGAGCAACTTCAGCGCCTCGGTGGCTTCACCCGCCTCGGTGGTCTTGATCCGGCGCGAGCGCAGTTGGTGCCGCAGAATCTGGCGGGTGGTCTCGTTGTCATCGACGACCAGCACGTTCAGGCCGGCCAAAAGTTGGTGCTGTGTCTCCGCTGCGCCGGGCTCGAGCTGTTTCCGCAGCGGCAGCTCGAACCAGAAACTCGAGCCCTGCCCCAGCTTGCTCTCGAACCCGATCCGGCCGCCCATGATCTCTGTCAACTGCTTCGAGATCGTCAGGCCAAGGCCCGTGCCGCCATATCGGCGCGTCAGCGATCCGTCCCCCTGGGTGAACGGTTGGAACATTTTTTTTTGCGCCTCACTGGGAATGCCAATGCCGGTGTCAACAATCTCGCAGCGAATCTCCACGTCCCTGCCCGTCTCCCGGACCGTGTTGAGCCGCACCAGCACATCGCCCTGCTCGGTGAACTTGATGGCGTTGCCGACGAGGTTGGTCAGGATCTGGCGCAACCGCCCCGGGTCGCCGATGACACTCGTCCACACCTCCTCGTAAACAAGGCAGGCAAGGTGCAGGCCCTTGCTCTGGGCACGCTCGGCCAGAAGTTCCACGGCGCTCTCCACCGTCTCGCGCAGGTCGAACGGAATCTCCTCAATCTCCAGCTTGCGCGCCTCGATTTTTGAGAAGTCGAGAATGTCATTGATGACCCCCAGCAGGGCGTCGGCGCTCTGCCTGATGGTGTGGAGGAATTCGCGCTGCTGCTCGTTCAGCGGCGTGTCCAGCAGCAGCCCGGTCATGCCGACGATGGCATTCATCGGGGTGCGAATCTCGTGGCTGGTGTTGGCGAGGAACTCCGACTTGACCTTGGCCGACTCGAGCGCGGCGTCACGCGCCTCGGCCAGCTCGGCCTCTGCCTCCTTCAGCGCGGTGATGTCCTTGGAGACCCCAAGCGTCCCGACGATCTCCCCGTCGGCGTTGCGCATCGGCATCTTGGTGGTGAGCACCCAGCCTTCGCGGCCGTCGTTCCACGTTTCCTTTTCCGTCTTGCCGATGATCGCCTGTCCCGTCTCGAGGATGGCCTGCTCGTCCTCGAGCGCGAGCCGCGCGTGTTCCTCGCTGAAAAAATCGGCGTCCGTTTTCCCCACCGCCTCCCCGGGATCGCCGAGCCCGAAGTCGCTGGCCACGGCCCTGCTGATCATCAGGAACCGGCTGTCGCGATCCTTGAAATAAATCCGGTCCGGTATGCTGTCGAGCAGCGTGCGCAACAGATCCCGCTCATGAGCCAGCGCGATCTCGGTGTGCCTTTGCCGGGTGACATCCCAAAAGATCCCCTGCACGCCGATGTACCTCCCAGCCTCGTCGCGGATCGGTGTCTTGACGACGTGCACCCACGATTTCTCCCCCTCGGGCGTGACGTGTTCCTCGACCGCGTCCAGAGACTCGCCGCTCTCCATGATGCTCAAGTCGTCCTCTCGGTACTTGCCCGCGAGGTCGGCCGGGAAAAAATCTAAGTCATTTTTGCCGATGATCTCCCGGCGCGGCTTCCCCAGTTCCTCGCAGAAACGGGTGTTGGCAAAGGTGAACCTCCCGGCGGCGTCCTTGCGGAAAATATTCTGCGGCAAATTCTCCACCAGCGAGTGAAACAAAATCTCCGACCGGCGCAGCTCCAGCTCGGCTCCCTTCTGTTCGGCGATATCCTGCACCGTGCCCTCGTAAAAAAGCGCCTCGCCGGACTCGTCCCTCACAATTCGCGCCGTCTCGGAAATCCAGATCCGCGAGCCATCCTTGCGGAAAATCTCCGACTCGAACTGCTCGATTCGCCCCTGTTGCTGGATGAGTGTCAGGAACAAATCCCGCTGCCCGGGCTCCACGTACAGCTGCCCCTCAATGTCGCCGATCGCCTCGATCAACCGCGCCGGCGACTCGTAACCGTAAAGCTCCGCCAGCCTGTGGTTGGCATAAATATACCGGCCATCCTCCGTGGTGCGGAAAATGCCCACCACGACATCATCGAAAACCTCGGGATTGCCGGGTGGGTCGGCGGATGGTGAGTCGTGGGTCGGGTCGGTCATGAACAGGGGCACTCGCTTGGCCAGCCGAGAGTAGAAACTCCCCGACGCTTGGCCAAGCGCATTCGGCGCGGGCGATCGGCGCTTTACGGCTTGCGGGGTGGCGATCATGCTGCGCGGCCGCTTGGCCAAGTTTGCCGGCGGAGTATGAAACTTGGTTCCCACATGTCCGCCGCCGGCGGTGCCTGGAAGGCCATCGAGCGCGCCCGCTCTGTTGACTGCCAAAGCACACAGATTTTCGTCAAAAGCAACATGCAGTGGTTCGGCAAGCCACCCAAGCCGGCCGACGCGGAACGATTCAGGACGGAGTTGGCCAAGGGCGACGTGGGAACGGTGTTCGGCCACGCCGGCTATCTCATCAACCTCGCCGGGCCGGACGGCGACAACCGCGACAAGTCGATCGAGTCGCTCACGCGGGAGATCGAGATTGCCGCAACGCTTGGCGTGCCTTTTCTCGTGCTGCATCCCGGCGCGCACCTTGGCCAAGGCGACGCCATCGGCGTGAAGCGCATCGCCAAGGCGCTCAACGAAATCTTTCGCACCACGAAAAAGTTGCCAGTGCGCATCGCGCTCGAGAACACCGCCGGGCAGGGCACCTATCTCGGCCACCAAGTCCGGCATCTCGCCGATATTATCGGGCGCGTCAAGCAGCCTGAGCGGCTCGGTGTCTGCCTCGACACGGCGCACTTCTTCGCCGCCGGTTACGACATCCGCACGCCCAAGGGCTGGGACGCCGCGATCGCCGAGGTCGGGCAGATGATCGGCCTGAAGCAGGTGCTGGCGTTTCACCTGAACGACTCAAAGACGGATCTCAATTCGCGGGTCGACCGGCACGACCACATTGGCCACGGGTTGATCGGCAAAAAGGCGTTCGGCCACATCGTCAACGACCCCCGTTTCGCCGACACGCCCGGCTGCCTCGAGACGCCCAAGTCCCCCGATCTTCACGAGGACATCGCGAACCTGGCCACCCTCCGGTCGCTCCTCAAAAAGGGCAAACGCCCCCGGAAAACAAGGTGATCCCGGCCGGATCGGCGTCAGGAATAATTTATACCTAAAGGAAAACCGTTTGCCGCCGATATTGATGGCGTTGCACGAGGAACGGTTCCTCAAGGTTTTTTGAATCACCCATCATAAAGGTTCATCAGCGACACGGATGCCAATGCTGTAAACGACAAACGGATTTGTCGACATGGTAATAAATACGAACCTGGCTGCCTCCTATCGAAGCTTAACTAAATCCCTCGCACGGCTCTCGACCGGTTCCCGAATCATCGACCCACAGGACGATGCCGCCGGACTGGCGGTGAGCAGCCGGTTCACCGCCCAAATCAGCCGAAACTCGGCGGCGATGAACAACCTCGTCAACGCGGTTTCCTTCTCGCAGACACAGGACGGCTACATGCAAAAAGTGTCGTACGCCCTGGATCGGATGGGTGAATTGACTGTGCTCACTCAAGACATCACCAAGACAGACACGGATCGCTCGAACTACTCGGTCGAGTTTTCCCAGTTGCAAAACTACGTCAGCGACATCGGGACAAAAAGCTTCAACAGCGTGGCCTTGTTTGAAAGCACCGGCAACGAAGTCACCATCGACAGCGATGCCAAAACGTTCACCATGAACGCGGTGGACATGAACTCCACCACGGCGGCAACCGGCCTGGCCCGCGCGTTCGACGCTGCCACCTCCGCGATCTACACCACCACCAGCGCCTCCTCCGCGTTGAGCAACATCCAGACGGCCATCCAAAACCTCGCCGACATGCGCGCGCGCATCGGCGCGAACATCCAGCGGCTGAATGTCACCCGCTGCCAGGTCGGTCTTCTCAACGAAAATCTCGCTGAAACCAACAGCCGGATTCTTGACACCGACGTGGCAGAGAGGAAACCACCGAGTATGCCCGCTTCAACATTCTCGTCCAGAGCGGAACCTCCATGCTCACCCAGGCAAACCTCCTGCCTCAGGCGGCTCTTCAATTGATCACCTGAACCTGATTTTCCAAGTAGGGAAAAACCCAGGGAACGCGGCCCTCCAACTTCGGAGTCAGCCCGTTCTCGTGCAACAACTGGGCAGCGCCATTCTGGCGCTGCCTTTTTGCTTTCGGCTACTCGGCCTGCAGCATCCACGCCAGCAGATCGGCCATCTGGCTGTTGCTCAACCCGGCCTCCAAGCCGGCCGGCATCAGCGACAGGCCGGTCGACTCGACAAGATCGGCATCCGAACGGATGAACTGTCGCTCACTCCCGTCGGGCAACCCCATCGCCATGGCAGAGCCGCTCATGTACTTGATCGTTCCCACGATGGTCTCTTTGTTCTTTGCTGAGTACACATTGAACAGCACGTACTGCGGCGCCACTTCGCGGTTGGGATCGATGATGCTGACGAGCAGTTTCTCCGCGCCGTTCGCGCGGACCGATTTCAAGTCCGGCCCAATGTTCCGGCCAACGCCACCGAGTTGATGACACGCGGCGCACCGCTGCTCAAACGTCACGCGCCCAAGCTTCGCGTCGCCGCGCTTGGCCAAGGCCGGCCGGAACTGCTCGACGACCTTGGCCCGATCCGGATCGACCTTGCCGGCCGGCTTGAAAACCTGCGGCAGATACGACGACTTTTTTGACTGGATGGAAAACTTGGCCAAGCGACCGGCGCGCATCGTCTCAAAATTCCGAAAGATGATGTCGCCGAAAATTGACTTTGCAAACGTCGTGTCTCCTTTGAGTTCGTCGATGAGTTCCGCGTGCTGTTCGGTTGCGGCGTTGAGCAATGCCACCAGTTGCCAATGATCGGCACCTGCTTGTCGGAACAGCCTGGCCAAGGCCTTCGTCTTGCCGGGAAGCTCCGCCGCGCCGAGTGTCCAGGCGAGTTGATACCGCACGTGTTTGTCGTGGTCGTCGGCCAAGCGGAGGAGGCTCTGCGCCAGCGGCGTCGCGCCGGTTGGCTTTCCGCCGACACCGGCTTGGCGCTTGAGCAGAAATCGCTCGGCCAAGCGGATGGCATGCGTCCGCACGACCGGCGAAAAATCGGTGGTC
>ERZ813253.470-NODE-470-length-14339-cov-10.944343_pt1 | contig 14339 bp, 11 predicted proteins | sample MGYA00520893_ERZ813253 | MGnify/ENA primary metagenome ERZ813253 (study PRJEB31669, sample SAMD00080414) | marine metagenome | biome: oceanic hadal pelagic zone biome; feature: marine hadalpelagic zone; material: sea water | place: Pacific Ocean:Izu-Bonin Trench...
TTCCTAATAAATTGTTCTCATTATAATAATCAGTAATCTGGGCAGATGTTTTTTTCATTCCAATTCCACTTCCAAAATCTATTTCCAATGCTAATGCAGGTTTGCGAGCCCTTTTATTTTCCTCTACAGCTTTGACGGTTCCCATATGGATTTTTACTTTTCTGAAATTTTCATAAGAAATTTCCATTTAGATAATCCTTTCTTATTTAATTAAAACGATTTTTTGTGTAACTGAATAATTAGAAGCAGAAATATTTATAAAATAAATGCCACTGGGATAGCTTGAAGCATCCCATGTGATGGAATGATATCCTGTTATCTGAAATTCATTGATAAGTGTGGTGATTAGTCTCCCATTAATATCGTAGATTGAGATTTGAACATCTGAATTCTGTGCCAAGCCATATCGGATGGTTGTGATGGGGTTGAATGGATTAGGATAGACTTTGTTAATGGTTAATATTTCAGGCAAAATCTTTCCACTAATGGATAATAAACTTCCTGAACAGTCATACTGAGAAAAATCAGATTGATACTCTAAATCGGTGACGAGACATCCCCCGTCTTTTGTACAAGGGAATCTACAGCTACTCTCTCCGGTAAGAAATAAATCAGATGGGGGAATATTTGAACGTGTAGAAAGGCCAGTATTACATGCAATTTCTTCGCTGCAGGCAGTGTAATCAAGTTCAATGGAATATCTCATATTTGCAAGTTGTTCGGGAGTAAATCCTACGTCTTGTTCATTAAGACAATTATCCATTACACGGGACCATTGTAAAAAATTGGCGGCGATGGGTAAAAAATTATATAGAGTATCAAGACATTCTGTAGAGTACTCCTCCTGGTTGCTCAAAAAACAAGAATCAGGGATCCCTTGCGTCCCCCAAAAACTCCCAATGTCATCAAAATTGCTATTAGAAATTAAATTGGTATAATTATCAAAGTCATTTCTATAGCTTCCTGTTGTATCTGAACCGCCAATTTTTAAAGTATTTTTAATGGCATCATATTTGCCGCCAAAACCATGATAGATACAATAATCTAAATCAAAGGTATCATCAACATTTTGTAGAGGCTGTCCCGGCGTATCACATATCATATCTCCTCTGCTATTACATTCATCATCAATATGAATGGCCAGTTCTCTTTGGAAATCAGAAACAACTACAAAAACAGTATCATTTTTTATTACTGGCAGATGATATAAATGCCTTAAAGTAAACATATGCCCAATTTCATGTGCAATAATTCCAGTTGAATTATCATTTATTCCAGGAAAGGCAGAATGTTTTACAGCTATTCCGGGTGGGGCTGTAGAGGAAATATATTCGGGATATATTGTTTGTGCCCCTATGGTTCCACATTCAAGATCTTCCGTTTCATTATTTAGTCTACCAATGCAATAATCAATATATATATTGAGGACATTATCAATATTGTTATTATTTCTAATCTCATTCCAATTCTCATTATAAATAAATAATGTCCCATTTCCTTTTATATCTTCAACAACCAAAGACGTATCTGTGGGGGGAATAAATTTTATCTGTGTAGATAAAAACTGCTGATTCAGTATTTCCAGGACTTTTTCTGCTCGCTCAATACAAACAAGACTATCATTATTATTGGTATAAACTCCGGCTTCATTATTACCACTTTCATAGTCACAGAATGATCGGGAGGGAGTACCATCAATTATTTCGTAATAATTATGAAATACTACAGGTACGTATAATATTTCCTCTTCATTTCTATGTAAATTCTTGTTCATAAATTTTCTTACATTTTTTCGTCTTTTTACAAGATTATTATATTCTTCTTCTGTGAAGTCGCCATATAGTTCGTCGGTTAGACAATCTGAATTGCCATCAATATTTTGATGGGTTGTTGATGCGTTATTGTATGCGTACTCCAACGAAAGAAATATGAAAATGATTATATAAAAACGCATATATAACTATTTACACCAATAGCCTAGGTGATGACCGGCATTATCAATACAACTATATTTGGACAGGACATCCATATTACCGTTACCATTGAAGTCAATTGGAAATACAGAAACAGATCCTTTTATTTTTTTGGAAATGGTATGGGAAACATAGGAAGCATTTCCTTTATTTTCAAGCCAGGTTATGGTGTTGGATTCAATGGAGGAAAATAAAAGATCGGTATAGCCATCTCCATTTAAGTCAATTGCGTGAAGGGAGAGAATACCCTTTTCTCCACCGTCCATTGAGTGGGGAGTGAATACAATTTTGCCGTATCCAAAGCTGAGTATGATGGAAAAGAGAATTAATCTCATAGCTAATACGGATATAAAGTTACAAAATTAATACCAGAGAAATGAACGTGAAAAAAAGGATTTTAACTTAAAATAAATCAAGTTAAAAGGTGGGGATGAAATAATTAGTTATTGTCATTGAATTTTCAGCATTTAATTGCTCCAAAAATCTAACAGACTTTAATTGAAATATTCTAATCGAAATAATCTAAAAAATGCCACTAAATCTTTTATAATTTTCACACCTAATTTCAGGATTAAAAATTGATTAAGCGAACACATACCTGCGGAGGTCTCCGTAGTAAAGATATTGGCAATACCATTTCACTGAATGGGTGGATTTCTAAAAGCAGGGATTTAGGTGGTCTCCATTTTATCGATTTGCGCGACCGCTATGGTAAAACCCAAATTGTTTTTAATGAGGATATCAACAAAACCACTTTTGACCGCGTTAAAAAACTGGGACTTGAAGATGTAATCGGCATTACCGGAAAAGTGGTGGCTCGCCCGGATGACGCCGTAAATAAGAAAATACCCACCGGTGAAATTGAAGTGGAAGTAACCGAGCTTACTATTTACAATGAGTCAGCGCCACCCCCGTTTGATATTAATGACCGTAACTCCGCTTCTGAAGACCATCGCTTAAAATATCGTTATCTGGAGCTACGAACTAAAGAACTTCAGCATAATATGCTCATTCGTCATAAAGCCGCCATCGCCACACGAAATTTTATGAATGATCAGGATTTTGTGGAAATTGAAACACCAGTACTAATGAAGTCCACCCCGGAAGGTGCCCGGGATTTCTTAGTACCCAGCCGACTTCATACTGGGCGGTTTTATGCTTTACCTCAATCTCCCCAAACCTACAAGCAGCTTTTGATGGTTTCCGGCTTTGATAAATATTTCCAAATTGTAAAATGTTTCCGGGATGAAGATTTTCGGGCGGACCGCCAACCAGAGTTTACCCAAATAGATATTGAAATGTCGTTTGTAGATCAAGATGATATCATAAAACTCGGCACAAACCTCACCCGCCATATTTGGAAAATAGTGAATGATGTGGATTTACCTGAAGAATTTCCCATTCTGAATTACCACGATGCTCTGGAACGCTACGGCTCAGATAAGCCTGATATCCGCTTTGAGATGGAACTGCAGGAAATGGCAGGATTTGTGGAAAAATCTGACTTTAATGTTTTTAAATCGGTATTGGAATCTGGTGGTAGAGTGAAAGCATTGGTTTGCCCTAATGCCTCAACTTACAGCCGAAAAGTCATTGATGAACTCACAGATTACCTGAAAAAATATTTCGGCGCTAAAGGCTTGGCGTGGATGAAATGTGCAGATGGAAAATTAGAGGGCGGCATAAGTAAGTTCTTCACAGAATCGGTACAAAACGATATCATATCTCAACTTAATGTAGAAAATGATTCCGTACTATTTATGGTGGGAGATAATGGCAAAACGGTATTCTCATCATTGGGAGCTCTCCGCATTGAACTGGCAAAACGGGAAAACCTCATTGATAAAAATAAATGGGCACCGCTCTGGGTGGTGGACTTCCCCTTAGTGGAATGGAACGAGGACAAAAACAGATGGGATGCCCTGCACCATCCTTTTACATCTCCCAATTTAGAAGATTTAGACAAATTGGATTCAACTCCGGGAGATGTTCGTTCTTTTGGCTATGATGTTATAATGAATGGTTACGAATTAGGGGGTGGGTCCATCCGTATTCATGACCGAAATTTACAAGCACGTATTTTTAAACTTCTAGGGATTTCTGATGAAGATGCTCAGGAAAAATTTGGATTTCTCATGGATGCCTTCAAATATGGCGCGCCACCACATGGAGGCATGGCATTTGGCTTTGACAGGATTGTCATGCTCCTGGTAGGGTCTAATCAAATCCGTGATGTCATTGCATTTCCCAAAACCACATCGGCATTATCGCTCATGGATAATTCGCCATCTCCAGTTTCAGAAGAACAGTTGGAAGAGCTTCATTTGAAAGTGATTCAAGAAGAAGAGTAGAAGAAAGGAGGCAGGAAACGGGGAAACAGGAATGATAAATATCGAACACTGATTAGTGAATAATGAATTCCCAGAACCCAAATCTTCCATCTTCCCACCATTGTTGTTTGTTTTAATTTAGGTTAGCGGACAAGCCCTCTTAATTCTTCAATTTATTTATCCCGAAGACTAATTGATATACATTATACTAATTGTTTAAATTACCAAGCTTTATGAAACCGATTTTTTAAAATTAAAACTGCTCCAATCTCCATTGTGGGTGTTGGAGTTTTTTAATGTAATTTGGAGTAGTTCTGAAAAAGAAAATTGATATTTCCGGTGTTGACTCCCTATCCTTTCTGGGTGTTGGCGACCAAAATATAAAAACCATTCAGGAAACAGTGAAGACCCAAATTGTTGTCAGAGGATCAGAGATGCATCTTGATGGCAGCAAAGATGATATAAAACTGATTGAATTGGTGGTGAATGAAATGATGCTCACTATTAATAATAAGGGTTTTGTAGAACCGGAAGATATCAGTAATTATTTAGCTTCACTAAACAACGATGAGCCGGCTCTCTTGAATGGAAATAGTGAAGAACCGGTGGTTCTCTACACCCATAAGGGCTCCGTGAATGCCCGAACGAATGGGCAAAAGAGATATCTGGAAGCAGTGAAAGAAAATGATATTGTTTTTGCCATTGGTCCAGCCGGAACAGGAAAAACCTATCAAGCCGTTGCCATGGCAGTTTCCGCTTTAAAAAGCAGAGCTGTAGATCGCATTATTATTACACGCCCAGCCGTGGAAGCAGGGGAGAGGCTGGGGTTTTTGCCAGGTGATTTAAAGGAAAAAGTGGATCCATATCTTACTCCATTATATGATGCACTGAATGATATGATTCCCCGTGAAAAACTCAAAACCTACCTGGATCAACGTACTATTGAAATTGCCCCGCTGGCATATATGCGGGGAAGAACTTTGCACAATTCATTTATCATTTTAGATGAAGCACAAAATGCAACCCCCATGCAAATGAAGATGTTTCTTACTCGTTTAGGCGTAACCTCAAAGGCTATTATTACTGGAGATGTAACCCAAATTGATTTGCCGTTGCATGATAAATCTGGACTCATTGATGCCGCTAATATTTTGAAAAAAGTAGATGGAATCTCATTTGTCCATTTTGATGAAACGGATGTGGTTCGGCATACACTGGTGAAAAATATTATTAAAGCCTACGCAAAAAGTGATACCAAAAAGAAAAAGGTAAAAAAGGATTAATACATGTCCAAGAATTCAGTAATTACGGCTATCGCCCGTACAGCCATTGGGAGCTTTCAAGGAGTTCTCAGTACCGTTCCAACCGTTCGCTTGGGGGCTGCAGTCATTAAGTCTGCAGTTGAACGTGCCGGATTAAAAGGGAACCAAGTTGATGAAGTCATTATGGGGAATGTGTTGTCTGCCGGAGAAGGGCAGGCGCCGGCTCGTCAGGCAGCAATATATGCAGGACTCCCCGATTCGGTGGAATGTATGACCATTAATAAAGTCTGCGGTTCAGGATTAAAATCAGTGATGCTGGCAGACCAGGCAATCCGCTGTGGTGATGCTGATGTGGTTGTTGCTGGAGGCATGGAGAATATGAGTTTGTCCCCATATTATTTGATGGATGCCAGGGATGGGATGCGGCTGGGTCATAAAAAAGTTGTGGACTCCATTATTGGCGATGGATTATGGGACCCATATGGGGATATGCATATGGGGAATTGCGCTGAAGTATTGGCGAAAGAAGAAAATTACAGCCGAGAAGAACAGGACTCATTTGCTGTGGAATCTTATAGGCGGTCTGTGGATGCTATTGAAAAGGGGTATTTTAATGATGAAATTACTCCTGTTGAAATTCCCCAACGAAAAGGGGATCCTGTAATTGTAGATACTGATGAAGAGCCGGGAAGAGGGAAGCCGGAAAAAATAGCCAACCTGAGAACTGCCTTTGAAAAAGATGGAACCATTACCGCAGCCAATGCCAGTAGTATAAATGATGGAGCTGCAGCATTGGTGGTCATATCCGCAGAAAAAGCAGCTGAATTAAATTCAGATCCCATTTGTAAAATAGTTGCCCAAACATCCGCAGCCCATGAACCGCTTTATTTTACCACAGCACCAGGTAAAGCAATTACCAAAGTATTAGATAAGGCTGGATTAACCATTAATGAGATAGACCTATTTGAAATTAATGAAGCTTTTTCAAATGTGACTCTAGCAGCCATGCGGGAATTTGATATACCCCATGAAAAGGTAAATATATTCGGAGGGGCTGTCTCGATGGGGCATCCCATTGGGGCTTCTGGTGCACGAATTTTAGTGACCCTCATTGCTGCATTAAAACAAAAGAATCAAAAATTGGGATTAGCAACTTTGTGTATTGGCGGTGGAGAAGCGGCTGCGGTTATTGTTGAGATGCTATAAATAATGAATCACGATTAGGGAATATTGAATAGTGAAAGACGATCTTTGTAACTCTGTAGCTTTGTTACTTTGCTACTGAAAAAATGAATAGTGAATTGAAAATTAAAACAATCGGTGTGATCGGTGCAGGAACCATGGGAAATGGTATTGCGCATGTCTCTGCACTTTCTGGATTTGATACTGTCCTAATGGATATTAAGGATGAGTTTGTCCAGCAAGGACTTAGCACCATCCAGAAAAATATGGGTCGACAGGTTAAGAAAGAAAAAATCAGTCAATCTGAAATGGAAACTTCAATGAGTAGAATTGCGGCCTCCACGGACTATAATCAGTTGTCAGCATGTGATTTGGTAATAGAAGCTGCCACAGAAAATCTGGGAATAAAACTAGATATATTCAGAGAATTGGATAATATTTGTAAACCCGAAACCATCTTGGCCAGTAATACATCTTCCATTTCTATAAACATAATTGCTTCAGCAACACAGCGGCCGGAAAAAGTTATTGGGATGCATTTTATGAATCCGGTTCCGGTTATGAAATTGGTGGAAATAGTTAAGGGAAAAAAAACTGATAATTCTATTACCAAACGTATCACCGATTTATCAACAAAAATGGGTAAGATTCCTGTTGAATGTAATGATTCTCCAGGATTTGTGTCTAATCGAATTCTCATGCCTATGATCAATGAGGCAATTTTCTGCCTGGATGAAGGAGTGGGTACACCGGATGCCATTGATACCATCATGAAATTGGGTATGGCACATCCAATGGGACCATTAACCTTGGCAGACCTCATTGGATTGGATGTATGTCTCAGTGTAATTAATGTACTCTACACTGACTTTGGTGATGAAAAATACCGTCCCTGTCCGTTATTGGTAAAAAAGGTAGAAGATGGAGAACTTGGTAGAAAATCAGGAAAAGGATTTTACAATTATAACACTTAATAAACCAATGCAATGAATTTTCAACTCACAGAAGAACAAATATTAATTCAGAAAACAGCTCGGGAATTTTCCGATAATGAATTGGCACCCGGCGTAGTTGAAAGGGATGAAAAGAAAATCTGGCCCAGAGAAGGTATAGCCAAAATGGCTGAATTGGGTTTTATGGGAATGATGGTGGACCCAAAATGGGACGGTGGAGGTATGGATACGGTTTCTTATACCATTGCTATGGAAGAAATCTCAAGGGTGGAAGCCTCTTCAGGTGTTATCATGTCCGTTAATAATTCTCTGGTCTGTTATTTGTTAGAGAAATTTGGTAGTGAATATTTAAAAGAAAAATATCTTAAACTGTTGGCTTCTGGAAATAAACTGGGCGCATTTTCTTTATCCGAACCACAAGCCGGATCAGATGCCTCAAATATGAGGACTTTCGCTAAAAAAGAGGGGGATCATTATCTTATATCGGGTATAAAAAACTGGGTGACAAATGGAATTAACTCCGATTTTGTAATTCTATTTGCTGTAACTGAAAAGGGTATTGGTTATAAAGGTATCTCTTGCTTTATTGTAGAGAAAGGCTGGAATGGATTTGAAACCGGCAAACCCGAAAATAAACTGGGAATTCGTGCTTCAGACACATGTGAACTTTATTTTGATAATGTAAAAGTTCCGGTTGAAAACCTCATTGGTAAAGAAGGTGAAGGTTTTAAAATTGCATTGGCAACATTAGATGGCGGAAGAATAGGTATTGCATCTCAAGCATTGGGTATTGCTCAGGCAGCATTAAATGCATCTGTTTCTTATTCAAATGAACGTATTCAATTTGGTAAGCCAATATCAAAAAATCAGGCAATTCAATTTAAAATCGCGGATATGGGAATGGAAATAGAAGCTGCCAGGTTATTAATTCGGCAAGCAGCCTGGAAAAAGGATCAAAAGCAGAATTATGGCCATATTGCTTCCATGGCAAAAGTGTATGCGTCGGAGGTTGCCATGCGGGCATCCACCCAATGTGTTCAGATTCATGGGGGATTTGGTTATATGCGGGAATCTGGAATTGAAAGGCTTATGCGGGATGCTAAAATTACTCAGATTTATGAAGGAACTTCCGAAATTCAACGGGTTGTTATTGCACGGGAATTATTAAAAAAATAAGCGGAAATATGGATTTATTTCAAGAATTAGGAGAAAGAGGTCATGAACAGGTTTCATTTTTTCACGATCCAGATTCAGGATTAAAAGTATCTGTACAAGGGCTTGGTCATGTGGGAATGTACCTCTGTGAATATCTTCATAAAGAAGGGGCTGAATTATTTGTCACCGATATTGACCAATCACTAATGGGGCAAGCGGTTGATAATTTTAGCGCTACTCCTGTAGAGCCGGATGCCATTTATGAAGTTGATGTAGATGTCTATGCTCCTTGTGCATTGGGTGCACCAGTGAATCCGGATACTATTGATAAATTAAAATGTACAATTATTAGCGGCTCTGCCAATAACCAATTGATTGAAAATAACTTTGGTATGGAGCTTAAAAAACGGAATATTCTCTATGCACCAGACTATGCCATAAATGCTGGAGGGCTCATTAATGTATCAAATGAACTGGAAGGCTATAATCGTGAACGGGCATTTTCTCAGGCAGAGGGGATATATGAAACTTTAAGTGAAATATTCCATCGGTCAAATAAGGAAGAAATTTCAACCAATGAAGCATCCGATAGACAGGCCGAAGACCGCATTAAAAAAATTGGAGAATTAAAATCATTTTATCTCCCTTATAAAAAATCGTTTAAAATTAGAAATGTCTGAATTAAAGCCCAGACAAAAACGACAGGCCCGCATCATTACATTGCAGGCAATTTATGCCCGTGAGCTGCAGGGTTCCGATTTAGATGATACCTGTAATTTCATGATGGACGCTAAAAAACCACCATCAGAAAATGTGATTAAATATGGAAAGCAGTTGAGTAATCTCATATTTATGCATACTGAGGAAATCGATAAACTTATTATTAGTCGTTCTAAAAATTGGGATTTTGACCGTATTACACTTATTGATAAGTTGATCCTTAGAATGGCTCTGACTGAAATGGTGTATGTGAATGATGTCCCGCCAAAAGTATCCATTGCGGAGGGTGTTGAAATTGCAAAACAATTTAGCACTGAGGACAGCAGCGGTTTTATAAATGGTATCTTAGATTCAGTCTATAATGAAATAATTAAAGGAAAAGAGAAAACAGTATAAACATGTCAGTATTTGCAAAAATAGTAACCAGAATTTTTGGCAAGAAATCGGAGAAAGATTTAAAATTCCTTTCACCATTTGTAGATGAAATCAATGTTGCCTATAGTCCCCTAACTTCATTAACTGATGACGAATTAAAAAATCGATTTCAGTCCATCAGGGATGAGATAAAAGATTTATCAATAAATTCGCGAAAAACATTTAAAGCTGAGGGTCTTGAAGAAGAAGACCTTGATGAAGCAGTACAAAAAGCAGAACAGGAATATTTGGATTTAAAAATGGCAGAAGTTTTTGCCATTGTAAAGGATGCCAGCCGAAGGATTTATGGAACTGAATATATGGTGATGCACCAGAAGATAAAGTGGGAAATGATACCATTTGACGTACAGCTAATTGGAGGAGTGGTACTCCATCAGGGTAAAATTGCAGAAATGAAAACGGGAGAAGGTAAAACATTGGTTTCTACCATGCCCATCATTCTCAATGCTATTACCGGAAGAGGTGTGCATTTAATAACAGTAAATGATTATTTGGCAGAACGGGATAGTCAGTGGATGGGTATTTTATATGAATATCTAGGCTTAACAGTAGGATGTATCCTCAATCAAATGAATAGTCAACAGCGTAAAGAAATGTATGACAGGGACATCACCTATGGAACTAATAGTCAGTTCGGGTTTGATTATCTCCGGGATAATATGAGTATCCGGCCTGAAGATCAGGTGCAGAGAGGACATGCCTTTGCCATAGTAGATGAGGTAGATTCAGTTCTGGTAGATGAGGCACGAACACCGCTCATCATTTCTGGTAATGTAGATGCACCTTCAAATCAACAGTATAACGAATGGCGAAACAGCATCGAAAATATTATTCGTAAGCAAAATCAAATGGTAAATAAGTTAATTGCTGAGGCAGAAGAAGCCTTGGAAACGGATGATAAAAAAGCAGCTGTCAATCTACTCATAGCATCCAGGGGAGCGCCAAAAAACAAACGCCTCATGAAAATATTCCAGCAGCAAGGCACCCAGCAGCTTGTCCATAAAATGGAAAGTGAATATATTCGGGATAAGAAATTGAATGACCTGGATGAACAGTTATATTTCAGTATTGATGAACGGGCACATGTTATTGATCTTTCTGAGATAGGCAGACAGTATCTATCTCCGGAACATCCAGAAAATTTTATCATTCCCGATTTAGGAGAAATTTTCCACGAAATTGAAAATACAGAGGGTATTACTCAGCACCAAATTTTAGAGAAAAAGGAAGAATCGCAAACCCTTCACATGGAAAGAAGCGATCGAATTCATGCCATAAATCAGCTTTTACGTGCGTATTCCCTATATGAAAAAGATATAGAATATATTGTTCAGGAAGGCAAAGTATTAATTGTTGATGAACACACCGGCAGGGTGCTTCATGGACGGCGATTCAGTGATGGACTGCACCAGGCATTGGAAGCAAAAGAAAAGGTGGTAATTGAAAAAGAAACCCAGACCATGGCCACCATAACAATCCAAAATTATTTTAGAATGTATAATAAATTGGCAGGAATGACCGGTACTGCTGTAACCGAAGCCCAGGAGCTCATGGAAATCTATAAATTGGATGTTATAGAAATCCCTTCAAATCAGGACATAATTAGAAATGATACGGATGATCTTGTTTATCGTACCAAACGGGAAAAATATAATGCCGTTATAGAAAAAGTTAAAGAACTAACTCAAAAGGGGCAACCCGTTCTGGTAGGTACAACATCGGTGGAGGAATCTGAAACTCTTGCCCGCATGCTGAAACGGGGAAAAATTCCCCATAATGTTTTAAATGCAAAGCAGCATCAAAAGGAAGCTGAAGTAATTACCCTTGCCGGACAAACCAGCGCAGTTACCATAGCCACCAATATGGCAGGACGGGGAACGGATATTAAATTAGGGGATGGAGTAAAAGAGGTGGGTGGATTATTCATATTAGGTACTGGCAGGCATGAATCCCGCCGGATAGATCTGCAGCTTAGAGGGCGGGCAGGTCGCCAGGGAGATCCCGGAGAATCCGTATTTTTCCTAAGCCTGGAAGATGATCTCATGCGCTTATTTGGTTCTGACCGTATTGCTAAAGTGATGGATAGAATGGGTGTGGAAGAAGGTGAAGTTATTACACATGCTATGGTAACCCGATCCATTGAACGGGCACAAAAAAAGGTTGAGGGTAGAAATTTTGGTATCCGAAAGCATTTGCTGGAATATGATGATGTCATGAATCAACAGCGGGAAATTGTCTATGATCGTAGAAATTATGCCCTCCATGGTGCCAATATCGGCCGTGAGGTGGATGAAATTATGGCTGATTATCTGGATAATCTCATCGAATTATATTGCGGAAATGGAAGTAATCCCCGAGAATGGGAGTGGGATGAATTTACAAATGAAGTATTAAACACCTTTTCCTTAGATATAAAATCTGAAAATGACCGTGTGAGTACAATAGATGAATTAAGGGATATGGTGGTGCAGGGAGCAAATGCAATATTATCATATAAAAAAGAATTGGTTGATAAAAATGTATTTGACCAATTCCAAAAATGGGTGGTATTTCGTACCATAGATGAGAATTGGCGGGAACACCTGGCAGCTATGGATCAACTGAGAGAAGGAATTGGACTACGTGCCTATGGTCAGAAAAATCCCCTCATTGAATATAAGCAGGAAGGTTTTGGCATGTTTGCTGAAATGATGGTGGATACCAATCGGGAAACCCTCAAACGGATTTTCCGAGCTAATATTCAACAAGCTGAAAAGAGACCTGCAGCCCCCAGGCCAGCACCGGCCAATTTAAAAATGCAGCATGATGAATCTGCTGGAATGGGATTCACTGCACCGCCCCAGGGTGCGAGACAGGGAGCGCAGGTTCCTCCTCAGAATCAACAACAAAGGCAGCCCATATCGGTTGAAGAAAAAACAGGCAGAAATGACCCCTGCCCCTGCGGAAGCGGTAAAAAATTTAAAAAATGTTGCGGGAAAGCAATTTAAAACAATTAAAAAAGGATATATTAATGAAATTTGATACTAAAGTAGTCCGGTCGGGGATATCTCCCGATCCATCAACCGGGGCTATTGTACCGCCAATTTATCAATCTGCAACCTATGTTTTAGATGAGGTTGGCAAGGATAAGGGCTATGATTACACCCGAGCATCAAATCCTACCAGGGAAGTTTTGGAAAATAATCTGGCTGCCTTAGATGGGGGTAAATATGGAATTTGTTTCTCATCAGGAATGGCAGCGGTTGACAGTATTATGAAACTTTTTAAATCTGGTGATCATATTATTTGTTCTGATGATGTTTATGGAGGGGTGTCAAGACTGTATAATAACCTCTTGGTGAATTATGATTTAACATTTACCTATGTGAATTCATCCAATCCCCAGGAAGTAAAAGATGCTATCCAGGATAATACCAAACTGATTTGGATAGAGACCCCTACAAACCCTCTATTAAAGGTAACCGATTTAGATGCTATGGGCAAAATTGCCAAAAAACACAACATTTTATATGGGGTTGATTCTACCTTTTCTACGCCGGCATTATTGCGGCCCTTGGAATTTGGTGCGGATATTACCATGCACAGTACCACAAAATATATCAGCGGTCATAATCAGATTATTGGAGGGGTACTCATTACCAATGATGATGAGTTGGGTGAAAAATTTAAATTTATCCAGAAAACAGTTGGAGCAGTTCCATCGCCCTTTGACTGCTGGCTCACTTTATTGGGAATAAAAACCTTATCACTCAGGATGACCCGTCATTGTGAAAATGCCCAGGCAATTGCAGAATATTTAGAAGCTCATTCTAAAGTTGAAAGGGTAACTTTTCCCGGTTTGCCCTCCCACCCCCAACATGACATTGCTAAAGATCAAATGGATGGCTTCAGCGGAATGATTTCCATGGAATTAAAAGGGGGTATTTCCGCGGGTATTTCCCTAATGAACGGCTTGGAATTATGCTCCCTGGCTGAAAGCCTTGGGGCGGTAGAAACCATGATAACTCACCCCGCCACCATGACCCATGCCGATGTACCTAAAGATGAGCGCTTGGCACGGGGACTTACAGATGGATTGGTTCGCCTTTCGGTGGGAATTGAAGATAAAGATGATATAATTGCTGATTTAAATCAGGCACTTGATAAAATATAAAAGTACCACAATCAACCTTGATTGTGAAAAACCCGTCTGACCGCTTGAAGCGATCTGACTAATTGGCTTGAAGTGTATCTGGTGAAAAAATAGCTTATTTTATTTTATAATTGGTGTAATTTTTACAATGTTCATTAAGACAACTTTGCACAGCAACCCGCATGTGAACAATTATA
>ERZ813253.472-NODE-472-length-14266-cov-5.337860_pt1 | contig 14266 bp, 15 predicted proteins | sample MGYA00520893_ERZ813253 | MGnify/ENA primary metagenome ERZ813253 (study PRJEB31669, sample SAMD00080414) | marine metagenome | biome: oceanic hadal pelagic zone biome; feature: marine hadalpelagic zone; material: sea water | place: Pacific Ocean:Izu-Bonin Trench...
GAATACGGAATCCAAGTGGAAAATTGAGAAAGTAAAGGAGAATTTTAGTAAGTTTGAAAAAAAAAATTATGGAAAAATTTAAATGGAGTTCTTTATTGATAGTCCTAATAGGAGTAATTTTCAAAGCCGAACATTATCCTGGAGGAAGTATACTTTTATTTTTAGGGTTAGTTCTTTGTAGTATCTATTGTATATATAAAATCTTTAAAGGGTAGTCAATAAATATAATTATGAGAAAAATATTATTTGTACTATTATTTGGTTTTATTCCTTTCTTGGGAATGAGTCAATGTCATGTTTATGGTAAAATTAAAATTGTTGATTCTTTTGAGGATTATAAGGTAAAGATTGTTACTTCTTTTGAGGATATAAGAATTAAACAGGTTAGTTCTTTCTCCGATCAAGTTGGAAGATGGGAGATTGTTGATTCTTTTGAGGATTACAAAATTAAATTCGTAGACTCCTTTGAGGGATGTGATTAATTAGGAATCAACCTAAAATACCCCTCTTACTCCACCGTAACCGATTTAGCTAAATTTCTAGGTTGATTTAAATTAAACAAAATCCCATAACCTCAGTATAGAATCTTTCAGGATTTTCTGCATGTAGCCAATGGCCTACTCCATCAATTGTAGCAATACTGAAATCTGAAAAATGTTTATTTATAATTAGTTCGTCTTCAGTTGTTATGTAATTTGAATTTCCTCCTCTTATAAAATGAGTTGGAACATCACAAATTCCTTTTACAAAATCTGCCTCTTGTATATTATTTACTTTCTCCAAAAGAACTTCAATATTAAAACGCCAAGCAAATTCCTTGTTTTCATTTCTGTACAGGTTTTTCAAAAGAAACAAGCGCATGCCTTTATCCTTATAAGTGGAAGAAAGTACACTGTCAATCTCCTTTCTTTTTTCAAAATTTGATAAAGGTAATTTGTATAAGGTTTGTAAAAGATTCTGAATAAAATCAGTATTGTATCTTCTTGGCGCCATATCAGCAACTATTAATTTTTCTATTTTTTCAGGATATGTAAAAGCAAATTTCATAGCTACCTTTCCTCCGATAGAGTGCCCTAATAGTATTGGTTTTTGAATGTTATGATCCTCCATATATTCCAGCAAATCCCCGCACATCACATCATAATTAAAATCTGTAGAATGTGGAGATCTACCGTGATTTCTCAAATCTATCAGATGAACCCTGCAATATTTTGCAAATTTTTTCCCAAGGTAATTCCAATTATCACTCATCCCAAATAGGCCGTGTATCACAATCAAATCTTGCCCTTTATCTCCATGTATTTTCGAATAAAGTTTCATCTATAAAAGTCGTTTATACATTTGTATTGCATTTTCTAATCCTAAATAAAGTGCATCACTTATAAGTGCATGTCCTATAGAAACTTCAGCTAAATTTGGAATTTCTTTTGCAAAAAATGATAAATTTTCTAAACTCAAATCGTGTCCTGCATTTATTCCCAATCCTAATTCAGTTGCCTTTTTTGCAGCCTCAACATAAGGGGCAATTGCCTTTTCCTTATTACTACTATATAGTGTAGCGTAATTTTCAGTATATAATTCAATCCTATCCGTTCCACATAGTTTTGCTCCTTCTATCATTTCTATTTTAGCATCTATAAAAACGGAAGTTCTAATTCCTGCTTCTTTAAACTCTGTAATTATTGCTTTCAGTAAATCCTGAAACTTAATGGTATCCCATCCCTCATTGGAAGTAATTACATCTGGTCCGTCAGGTACTAAAGTAACTTGTTCAGGGTTAACCTCAATCACCATTTTAATAAAATCTTTTGATGGATAACCCTCTATATTAAACTCAGTAATTATAATTGGTTTTAAATCAATTACATCTTGTCTAGTGATATGCCTTTCATCTTGTCTTGGATGTATGGTAATTCCATCCGCACCAAACCTCTGGCAATTAATGGCCGCCTCAACAACAGAGGGGTATGCTCCTCCCCTTGCATTTCTAAGGGTTGCAATCTTATTTATATTTACACTTAAATTTGTCATAGGCTACAAAAGTAAAAAATAGTATGTTTGCCCTATGCAAGCAAGCGAACTAATTTCTTCTTCTGTTATTTCTCTGCATCCTGATGATAATGGCGAAAAGGCACTTTCCATCATGGATGATTTGAGGATAAGTCATTTACCAGTGGTTAGAAATAAATTTTATTTAGGTTTAATTTCTGAAAATGAAATTCTGGAATGGACATCCACTGATGAGTTAATTGAAAAACATTTACCCAATTTGATGACCCCTCATGTGCTTGGCAGTCAGCATCTTTTCGATATTATTGAGGTTTTGGAAGTGAATAGTTTGAGTGTAGTTCCTGTACTTTCAGAAGACAAAAAATACATAGGAGCAATATCAAACCGGAAATTATTGTACACCATTGCCAAAAGTACTGCCGTGCACAGTATTGGTGGGGTTTTTGTTTTGGAAATAAACCAAAATGATTATTCCATGAGTGAAATAGCCAGAATTATTGAGGACAGCAATGCGAAAATTTTAAGTTCTTATATTACATCTGTACCGGATTCTACAAAAATGGAACTAACCATAAAGGTAAACAAAACTGAAATTGATGCTATTATAAAGGATTTTGAACGCTTTGATTATAAAGTAAAGGCCTCTTACAAAGAGAGCGGTTCTCAGGATGATATGACGCAAAGATATGAGTCCTTAATGCGCTACTTGAATCCTTAAAAAATGAGAATTTGTCTTATTTTTTTTATTACTACATTTATTTTTTATCAAGGATTCACACAAGAAAAAGTCCTTATTGACAATATTATTATTGTAGGAAATAACATCACAAAACAAGAGATAATTCTTAGGGAGCTCACTTTTAAAAAAGGAGAGGTTTTAAGCCAAAAGCAAATAGAGGAAAAAATAAAACAAAGCAAGGAAAACCTTACCAACTTATCGCTATTCAACTTTGTGGATATTAAAAGTGCGGCTCGCAATGCAAAAGCGGATATAATTATTGATGTAGTGGAGCGTTGGTATATCTGGCCTTATCCTATTTTGGAGCTTTCAGAAAGGAACTTTAATGTGTGGTGGAATGAATTTAAAAAAAGTAACTATTCCGATTTTTCACGCCTTAACTATGGCGTGTATTTGGTTTGGGAGAATTTTAGAGGTAGAAACGAACTTTTGAAAATAAAATACAGAAAAGGTTTTAAAGAACATTACTTATTTAGATATGAAATCCCCTATTTTAATAAAGAAAAAACCATTGGCATAAGTGCTTTCGTTCAACAATTCAGAAGAAAAAAATCCTTTTACAATACCATTGATAATAAGTTGCTTTATTATGAAAATGGAGATAAGTACACTACTACAGATTCTGAATTTCAAATAAATATTTTATATAGAAAAAACACCAGGCACAAGCATAAACTAAAGCTAAACTATTTACAATCAAACATTGCAGATTCTATTAATTCTTACAATCCAGATTATCTAAAAAATGAAAAAATGAAGGGCGATTATTTCCAAATAACCTACCAATATGCCAATGAGCAAAGGGATTATGTGCATTATCCCTTGCACGGACATTATTTACATTTTCAGTTGAAGAAAAATTTTGAAGGAAGTAGCCCTGTAAATCATTTCGAACTAATAGGGAAAGTAGAAAAACACATGGAAATAAGCAATCGGCTTTTTATCGGTTCCAGTTTTAAAGCAAAAGTATCTTCTGATGGTTACCAACCCTATTTTGCACAAAAAGGATTTGGGTTTAATGATTATGTGAGAGGCTATGAATATTATGTTGTAGATGGGCAAGATTTTTGGCTATCAAAAACTGTTTTAAAATATGCCCTTATAGAAAAAAGAAACTTTGACATCCCTTATGTGAAAATGAAACAGTTTAATAAATCACATTATTCATTGTATTTGGGTGTTTTTTCTGATATGGGAGGTGTAAGAGACAAGCAAACTGAGGGGGACAATACTTTATCTAATTCATTACTTTGGGGAAATGGAATTAGCCTTGATTATGTGACCTATTATGACAAAATGCTAAGAATTGAGTTTGGAATAAACAGATTAGGAGAAAAAGGTATATTTTTGCACTTTACTAATCCATTTTAATTATGCGAATAGCATTATTTGGAACGCCTTGCTCAGAACAATTTACCAAATACATTCAGCATTTGGTAAGCCGACTGGAATCTGAAAATGTTTCTCTTTTGGTGTATGAAGATTTTTTGACTTTTCTGGAAAAGAAAGTAAAATTTGAAAAACCGCCAGAAGTATTCGACTCCTACGAAACACTAAAAGATAATGCTGATTTTTTATTCAGCATTGGTGGAGATGGCACTTTATTAGGATCGGTTACTCTTATCAGAGATAGTAATATTCCTATTTTGGGAATAAATACTGGTCGGCTTGGTTTCATTTCAAGTATTTCTACTGACCAAATTGAATCGGCAATAAATGATGTGCTCAACAATAATTTTGAAATTAAAAGACGAACACTACTTTGCTTGGAAACAGAAAATAATTTGTTCGGAAAAGTAAATTTTGCCCTAAATGAAGTAGCCATTGTAAAAAAGGACACTTCCTCCATGATTCGGATTGATGCTTTTGTGAATGATGAATTCTTAAATTCCTATTGGGCGGATGGTCTGGTTATTGCAACCCCTACTGGTTCAACAGGATATTCTCTTTCTTGTGGTGGCCCCATTATTATTCCAGGAACTGACAATGTAATTATCACCCCTATTGCACCACACAATTTGAATGTTCGACCTATTGTGCTTAGTGATGAAAATATCATTAAACTAAAAGTAGCAGACAAAGATCAACTTGCTCTTGTATCACTCGACTCCCGTTTTAGGGCCTTTGATTCTTCTATTTCACTTATCATTAAAAAAGCAGATTTCAAGATAAATCTTATCGAGCCACAATTTCATTCCTTTATCTCTACCATTAGGAGTAAGTTGATGTGGGGAATTGATAAAAGAAATTAAATTAAAAAAGCCAAAAAAATTGAAATATCCCTATATTTGCCTGATGAAAATTTTTACAATTTTATGATTAAGCCCCTTAAAAATAATAGGTTTGGAAAAGTCAGATTTATAGCTATTTTGTTAGTGGGTTTTATGTTTTTTACTTCTAGCTCAACGGCACAAGTTGTGTCCTCAACTGAAATTGGAATTATGGGAGGTGGCTCCTATTATTTGGGTGATATCAATAAAAAACATTTCGATTATATGATGCCAAGTGGTGGCATTGTGGTACGAAAAAATATCGACAGAAGAATTGTTGTAAAAGGAGCATTGCTTTTAGGATATATAAGAGCAGATGATTCCCGAAATGCAAAGGATACTGCAAATTTTAATAGAAATTTACATATCCGTTCACCTATTTACGAAATTTCTGGGCAAGTAGAATTCAACTTTTTACCCTACGAAACCGGGAATTCTCTCTACCCTTTTACCCCTTTTATTTTTGCAGGAGTTTCTCTTTTCCGTTTTAATCCGCAAGCAGAAGCAAGCAATGGAGAGTGGGTAGCTCTGCAGCCCCTTGGGACAGAAGGACAAGGAACAACCACTTTTCAAGACAGGAAAAAATATGCACTTACGCAATTTTCCATTCCTATGGGGGGTGGATTTAAGATTGCAGTAAACAAAACCTTTAACATTATTGTAGAATATGGAATACGAAAAACTTTTACCGATTATCTGGATGATGTAAGTACGACTTATACTGGTCCCCTCCCCCTTCCGGAATGGACCACTCAACTAAATTTGCAAATGGCAGATAGGAATTTAAATGGCCCAAAGGCAAAGGGTTTTCAGAGAGGAAACTCTAAGGATAACGATTGGTACACCTTTACTGGCATCACCCTTTCTTTCAAGATTTTATCAGAAAAAGAAAGGTGCAACTACTAATTCTAAAAAATATTTGGGAATAAGATGGCTTTGATAGAGCAGATAGAAAAAGAAAATTTACCAAAGCATATTGCCATCACTATGGATGGAAATGGCCGTTGGGCAGAGGGAAAAGGAAAATTTCGTGTTTTTGGACATCAACATGGTGTAAAATCGGTAAGAGAAGCGGTAGAAACAGCAGCCGAAATTGGCATAAAATATCTTACCCTTTATGCTTTTTCTACTGAAAACTGGAAGCGTTCTGAAAGGGAAGTAAATGCACTGATGACTTTGCTGATAAGCACTATTAGTAAGGAAACCAAAACATTAATGAAAAATGATATTTGCCTTAATGCTATTGGGAACCTTGGTCAGCTTCCAAAAAAATGCAAACAGGAATTGGAGCAAGCCATTGAAAAGACAAAAAACAACAAACGAATGACACTCATCTTGGCTCTGAGTTATAGTGGAAGATGGGAAATAGTAAATGCCGTAAATAAGATTATTCATGACTCAAAAAATAACTTAGCAATAGAAATAACAGAAGATATTTTTCAGCAATATTTAAATACTAAAGACGTTCCTGACCCTGAGCTTTTAATCAGAACATCTGGGGAGCACAGAATCAGTAATTTTTTACTTTGGCAAATTGCCTATTCTGAATTGTATTTTACCAATACCTTGTGGCCCGATTTTAGAAAAGAGGATTTGATAAAAGCTATTATAGATTATCAAAAAAGAGAAAGAAGGTTCGGAAAAACAAAAGCACAGATAAAATAATAAGAATTGAAAAAACAAATCATCATACTCATTGCCCTTTTTTGGGGTTTTACACAAACTAAGGCACAAGTTGCCCTGCACAAGGATTTATCAGTTATTGAATACAACAACCCAAGCGAATATATTATTGGAGGCATCACTATTTCAGGAACAAAATACTTGGACCACAACACTCTAATCAATATTTCAGGATTGAAAGTGGGAGAAAAAATAATTGTACCAGGAGAAAATATAAGCTCTGCCATCAAAAAATTGTGGAAACAAGGCTTATTTGCCGACATTAAAGTTTCAGCTACTAAAATTCAAGGCAATAGTATTTTTTTAGATTTTTATGTAGAGGAACACCCGCGTTTATCCAAATTTAAATTTGTAGGCAAACTAAAAAAATCGGACATTACTACCATAAAAGAGAAGTTGAAATTGATGAAGGGAAAAATCCTGACTCAAAATATTGTAAACAACAGCAAGCAAAAAATAAAGGATTATTTTATTGAAAAAGGATTTTTAAATATTGTGGTTTCCACCATTCAAACTGCTGATTCTACCCTTGTCAATTCTGCTATTTTGGTTTTTACTATCGATAAAAAGAAGAAGGTGAAAATTAATGAAATAAAATTTATCGGCCTAAAAGAAAGGGAGGTTAAGACGAAAAACATTTTTGGGAAAGAGCAACCTTATATTCTATCGGTTAAGAAGCTTAAAAGAACCATGAAAGATACCAAAGAAAAAAAATGGTATCGAATTTTTAAGGCTTCCAAATTTTTGGCGGATGCTTATAAAACGGACAAGAATAGCATCATTGAAAAATACAATGAAAAAGGATTTAGGGATGCTCGAATTATTAGCGATACTACCTATCTTAATGCAGATAACACCCTAAATATTCAGCTTACAATTAATGAGGGAAATCCTTATTATTTCAGAAATATTTCATGGGTAGGGAATGCTAAATTTAGTAATGAAGAGTTAGATAAATTACTGGGTATTAAAAAAGGTGATATTTTTGACCAAAGCATTTTGGATAGTCGTCTTTTTGGAAATCCGAATGGCACAGATATTAGCTCATTATATTTAGATGATGGTTATCTTTTCTTTAATATTACACCTGTTGAAGTGGCTACCAATAACGATTCTATCGATTTGGAAATACGGGTTTATGAAGGCAAACAAGCGAGATTAAATAGGGTTACCGTAATTGGTAATTCAAAAACCAACGACCATGTGGTAATGCGAGAAATCAGAACAAAACCAGGTGATTTATTTAATCGATCAAATATTATTCGCTCGCAAAGGGAATTGGCTCAGTTGGGCTATTTTGATCCTGAAAAATTAAATGTGGATATTGACCCAGACCCAATAAAACATACCGTAGATGTAGGATATATTGTAGCTGAAAAACCATCAGACCAAATTAATTTGCAAGGTGGTTGGGGTGCCGGAAGGGTAGTTGGTTCATTAGGGCTTGTGTTTAATAATTTTTCGGCAAGAAACTTTTTTAAGAAAAATGCTTGGACCCCACTCCCCTCAGGGGACGGACAAAAACTTTCTTTGACTGCATCCTCAAATGGAATTTACTATCAAAATTACAACATCTCATTTACTGAACCATGGCTTGGCGGGAAAAAACCAACTTCATTTAGCATTTCTTTATACAGATCCGTTTCTTCTAATGGACAAACAGGAGAAGATAGAGAATCCATTGAAATTAAAGGTGCAACTATTGGATTGGGGAAACGACTAAAATTTCCTGATGATTATTTCACCCTTTTTCAAAATATCAATTTCCAGCAATATGAATTAAAAAATTCCACATCTTTCTTTTCCTACACTAATGGCTATTCAAATAATATGAGTTATGGTATTACCTTTGGCAGAAGCTCGGTTGACCAGCCTACTTTTCCCAGAAAAGGTTCTAATTTTTCTTTGAGTTTAAAGCTTACTCCTCCTTACTCTTTGTTTGATGGAGTAGATGATTACATTACATTGGATGATCAAGAAAAATACAAATGGATTGAGTATTACAAATGGAAATGGAAATCAACTTGGTATACAGCTTTTGCCAACAAATTGGTTTTAGGCACTCGAATTGAAATGGGACTTTTAGGTGCTTATAATAATGATTTGGGTATTTCACCTTTCGAAAGATACTATGTGGGTGGTGATGGTTTATCTGGTTATGGAAGAATAATGGACGGAAGGGAGTTAGTAGCATTAAGAGGATATTCTAATAACTCTTTATCGCCAACTACTGGAGGTACAATCTATAATAAATACACAGCCGAACTAAGGTATGCCATCAGTTTGAATCCTACTTCAACAGTGTATGTGTTAGGGTTTTTGGAAGCTGGTGATTCTTGGAGCAATTTTGATTCATTTAATCCGTTTCAGGTTAAGCGTTCGGCAGGGTTTGGGGTGAGGATTATGTTGCCTATGTTTGGCCTTATGGGCTTGGATTATGGTTGGGGATATGATGATATTCCTGGTAATCCGGAGGCTGGTGGAGGACAGTTCCATTTTTCAATCGGTCAACAGTCTTAATTTATATATTTGTAATCTTTTAAAAAAAATCATGATGAAAAAAACAATTTTAATATTTATAGGCGCCTTTCTGCTTTCAGTAGGAACTTACGCTCAAAAATTCGCTTATGTAGATACAGACTATATCTTGAATAATATCCCTGAATTTAATCAGGCACAAGATAAGCTAGATGAAATAACCAAGCAATGGCAAGAAGAGATTGAAGCCATTTATGCGGAGGTCGATAAAATGTATAGAGATTATCAAACTCAGGAAGTTCTTCTTACGGATGAGATGAAAACCAAAAGAGAAAATGCTATCATTGTAAAAGAGAAATCGGCTAAAGATTTGCAGAAAAAACGATTTGGCCCTGATGGTGATTTATACGCCAAAAGACAAGAACTTATCAAACCCATACAAGATAAGGTTTATGATGCCATTCAGCAGTTAGCAGCCAACAGCAAATATGCTGTAATCTTTGATAGTTCAAGCGATTTAATAATGCTCTATTCTAATCCTAACTTGGATAAAAGCGATAAAATATTAAAAAATATGGGCTATATAGGAAAATAAATTAATACATAACACAAAAACAAAAATGAAGATAAAAAAACTGATAATTTTTAGCTTTTTAGCCCTTTTTACCCTTTGCACTTTTGCACAAAATAAATTTGGCTATATTGATTCGAGTGAGTTATTGTCCTTAATGCCGGAGAAGAAAAAAGCAGAAGGGGAGTTGCAAACTTTTGCTAAAAGTTTAGAATCTCAACTAGGAGCAATGCAAGCGGAATACCAAGCATCTGTGCAGGATTACCAAGCAAATGAAGCTACATATGACGATTTGGTAAAACAAGATAAGATTTCAGAAATCACTAATTTAGAACAAAGAATTCAAGCCTTCCAACAAAATGCACAAAATGCATTGCAGAAAAAAGAGCAAGAATTATTAGAGCCAATTTTAGCGAAAGCTAGAACGGCCATTGAAGATGTAGCCAAAGAAGGAAAATTCACTTTTATTTTTGATAGCAGTATGGGCAGTATTCTTTATGCGGATGAGAACGAAAATGTGATGTTACTAGTGAAGAAAAAACTGGGCCTGTAAGATTTAATTATGACATTTTGAAAAGCATCCTAAGTGATGCTTTTTTTATGTAATTTTAGCATATGCAAAATTTACCAATCGGCATATTTGATTCCGGAATTGGTGGGCTGACTGTTGCCCATGCTTTGAAGGAAAAACTCCCCAATGAATCTATTATTTATTTTGGAGATACCGAACATTTGCCTTATGGCGAAAAATCTGCTGAAGCACTACGAAATTACTCTAAAAAAATTACTCAATTTCTTCTTGAAAAAAATTGCAAATGTATTGTAATAGCTTGTAATAGTGCCTCATCAGTTGCCTTTGATGTTGTAAAAAAAACTGTAAAAAATATTCCTGTTTTTAATGTAATAGACCCAGTAATAGAAAAAGTGTCCAACAGTTGTAATTCCTGCAAAGTTGGTGTAATAGGAACAAAAGCCACCATTAGTTCAAATATTTATAAAAATAAATTAAATGCAAAATGTCCTAGAGCAGTAGTAACTGCACTGGCAACTCCTCTTTTAGCCCCAATGATTGAAGAAAAATTTATTGGGGGAGACATAAGCAAAAAGATTATTGCAAATTATTTATCCAATAAAAAATTACAAGAAATTGATCAGTTAATATTGGCTTGCACACATTATCCGCTTATTTACAAAGAAATTAGAGATTATTTTAAAGGGGAAGTAATTATTATTAATTCTACAAATATTGTTGCTGAGCATATTGCTTCAGGGCTTAAAAATAAAACCCTACTAAATAATCAGTTTAAACCGAAATACAAATTTTATGTTTCCAACTACACCAAAGCATTTGAAAAAAGCGCTCGTTTTTTCTTTCAAGAGAAAATCAAACTTAGAGAAGCTAATATCTGGAATTAACACTGAAAATAATTAGAGAATATGTAAGTTTGCAAAAATAAAAAAAAATGAATTATAGTATTTATGCCGAAAGCACCCCAAACCCTGCAGTAATGAAATTTGTTTCTAACAGAATTTTAGTTGCTGAAAATATAGAAATTCTAACTTTGGAAGATGCAAAGCAAATGCCTCTTGCCACAGCAATTTTTAATTTTCCATTTATTAAAGGTCTTTTTATAAGTGGGAATTTTATTGCCATCACTAAAAATGCAGAAGTAAAATGGGATGATGTAGCAATGCAACTCCGCATTTTCATTACCGATTTTTTAAACAAAGAAGGAGTGGAAATTGAAGAGGTGAAAACGATAAAAGAAGTAGAAAAAAAGATAGAGCAAGAAATGCTAAATTTTTCCGACATGGAACAAAAAATAGCGAATATATTAGATGAATACATTCGGCCTGCCGTAGAATCGGATGGTGGTTTTATTTCATTAAAATCTTTTGAAAATGGAGTGGTTTCTGTTGTATTGAAAGGAGCTTGCAGTGGTTGTCCTTCCTCTTCCCTTACGCTAAAACAAGGTATTGAAAGCTTGTTAAAACAAAGGTTTCCTGAGCAAATAAAAGATGTAGTAGCCTATGAAGAATAGACTGCTTTTTTCTGTTTGTTTTGTTTTAGCAGTATCCGTAAATTGTCAAAATCGCACCTATGTAAAAGATGATAAACTCACTCCAAGAGAGCATAATGTGGATATGCTACATTTACTTTTAGATGTTAGCTTTGAACCGAAAATTGGAAAAGTAATTGGGAATGTAGCGCTCACTTTTACGCCTTTACAAAGTAAAATAGATACACTTTTTTTAGATGCTGTAAATATCAATATTCAAAGTGTGAAAATGGGTGATGAAGAACTTGCTTTTTCTCAAAATGAGAAAGGAATTACCCTAGAGTTTGCCAATACTTTAAGCTGGGAAAATCAATACACTATTACTATTGAATATGATTGCTTCCCTAGAAAAGGAATTTATTTTATTGGATGGAATGATGAGAAAAATTTGAGCCGAAAACAAATCTGGACACAAGGGCAAGGCATTGACAATCGACATTGGATTCCGCATTATGATGAAATGAATGACAAACTTATTACGGAAATTATTGTTCATTTTAAAAAGGGCTATAAAGTGCTTTCCAATGGAAATTTGATTGCAAAAACAGAAGAAGAAGGAAATTCAATAAAGTGGCACTATAAAATGAGCAAGCCACAAGCTTCTTATCTAATAATGCTAGGAATTGGCGAATATGACATATTGGAAAAAACAGCAAAAAGCGGAACACCCCTGAATTTGTATTATTATCCGGATTGGGAAAACAGAGTCTCTTCTGCATATCATCTCAGTAAAGAGATGTTTGACTTTCTGGAAAAGGAAATTGATGTGCCTTATCCTTGGGAGAGTTATGCTCAAATTCCTGTACAAGATTTTATGTATGGCGCCATGGAAAATACTACCGCCACTTTGTTTGGGGATTTTTATTTTGTGGATTCTGTAAGTTTTAACGATATTAATTATGTGTATGTAAACGCCCATGAATTGGCACATCAATGGTTTGGCGATTGCATCACTTCTAGAACTTCCTCACACCATTGGTTGCAAGAGAGTTTCGCCACTTATTATGGCTATATGGTAGAAAAAGAATTTTTCGGCAAAGATTATTTTGATAATACCAGAAGAAAAGCAAAAGATAAATCCCTAAAAGAAGCTCTGAAAAATGACAACCCAATTGCTTGTTCTTATGCCGGTGGAGTGCGTAAATATCCCAAAGGCGCCATGATTTTGGATATGCTAAAATATGTGGTTGGTGAGGATGAGTACCGAAAAGCCATCAAGCATTATTTGGAAAAACATGCCTATGAAAATGTAGATTCAGAAGATTTATTAATCGCTTTTCATGAATCACTTGGCCTTTCTTTAGATTGGTTTTTTGAGCAATGGATTTACAAAGGTGGCGAGCCCAATTATAATATAAATTACAAAAGAATTCTACAAGAGGTAACTTTTTCTGTGGAGCAAGTCCATGATACAACTGAGCTTATTGGGCTTTTTAAAATGCCAATAGTTTTCGAAATATATTTTACGGATGGCACCTCCATTAGTAAAACGGAATGGATTGAAAATCAAAATCATGAAATAAAATTAATTATCGCAAAGGGCAAGAAAGTGGCTTTTGTTTTGTTTGATGTGGATAATAAAATTTTGAAAAATGTAATATTCAAAAAATCCTTCAGGATGTTGAAAGCACAAGTTATTTCTGCTGAAAATATTTTGGATAGATTTGATGCACTTGTGGCTTTAAGAGAAGTTTCTTACCAAAAAAAGAAAGGATTGTTATTTGAAATTTTTAATGCGGAGGAATTTTATTTACTAAAAACAGAAGTGATAAGTCAGTTAGAAAAAAGAGATGTTGAATTGCTCATTGTAGATTTTACGCACAAGCATAAAAGCCAAAATGATGTTAAAGTAAAAAATGCTTTACTTAACAAATTGGAAGTAAGTGAGCAGACAGTTGCTTTTTTTGTAAAGGCTTTAAAAGATTTATCTTATAGGAATAAAGCTCTTGCCTATAAAAAGTTGGTAGCGCACAATCCTGATTTTTTGTATCAAGATGTGGAGCAAAATATAAATGGAGCAAATGATTATGGAAGGCAATTAAGCATTACTAAATTAGGGATTTTTATCGATTATGGCGTTAGTAAAGATTCAGTAATGGCAGTAGATGAGTTGATTGAATATACCAGCAATTCCTATGAATTTATGACAAGAGTGAATGCAATAAATATGCTGAAATCCAAAACCCTTTATGATGAGAGTTTGGTAAATAATTTATTGGATGCCATCTATAACCCTAACAAACGACTCAGGAGTCCTGCAAAAAAGTATTTGAAAGAGTTGTACAAAAATAAAGATGTGAAATCTTGGATTGATAAAGAAAGGGAACAAAAACTTTTTGATTGGCAAATAGCCTTACTGAACAATCTAAAATAAAAAAAGCCTCCAAATGGAGGCTTTTCTTTAAATCAATTTTGTGAATTAGCATTATAAGTGCATCCACTCTTTCTTTTCTAG
>ERZ813253.473-NODE-473-length-14237-cov-9.011552_pt1 | contig 14237 bp, 13 predicted proteins | sample MGYA00520893_ERZ813253 | MGnify/ENA primary metagenome ERZ813253 (study PRJEB31669, sample SAMD00080414) | marine metagenome | biome: oceanic hadal pelagic zone biome; feature: marine hadalpelagic zone; material: sea water | place: Pacific Ocean:Izu-Bonin Trench...
GAACCTTTCATTGTCCATGATCTCAGTTATAAGTTTATGGGTTGGTTTGGCTGCTGTGGAGCAAGTGAAGGCTGGCCGTCAACAGTTTTCATAAATCAGGATATGGAAGTTGTATATAAAGGGAATTATATGAATTATATGGAGGTCAACTACATCATCGAACAGATGCTGGATGATTGCGGAGATGACTGTATTTCACCTCCCCCAATGGCATTATTTGCCTATGAGATGGATGGATTAACCGTAACCTTCATTGATCTGTCAGTTTCCGAAACATCTGAAGTAACTAATTGGCAATGGGATTTTGGAGATGGCAGTACCAGCCAGGAGCAGTTTCCGACCCATACATATAGCGTACCTGGTACCTATTATGTTACCCTGGATGTCTCTGACCAATATGGTGCAGATGGAATTCAATATTGGGAGTATATAACTCTTGAAGGTGAGTCTGACTGTGGATCTGATGCAGGAGATGTTACCGGTGACGGTTCTGTTAACATATTGGATATTGTGCAGGTGGCAAATTACATATTGGGTACCGCTACTCCGGCCTATCCCTGTGCAGCTGATTATACTGGCGATGGCATGGTGAATATTTTAGATATCGTACAAATTGCCAATTTTATTCTGGATAATTAATTTTTATCATCAATTTAAATAAAATCAGGGGAATTTTTCCCCTTTTTTATTTTATGGGAATTTTGAACCAAGTAAATTTCCGCGCCTGGAAACGGAACAATTGGGGAATCGTTTAATTGGCAGGACAGCGGACTCTGACTCCGTCAATCTAGGTTCAAATCCTAGTTCCCCAACGCAGGCCCGTTCGTCTAGGGGTTAGGACGCTGGCTTCTCACGCCGGTAACAGGGGTTCGATTCCCCTACGGGCTACCAATCTAATCCCGTTAAAAGCGGGAAACGATTGGCAAGCATTAAAAATTAATTGCTTGTCTTTAGTAAATAAATTGCCAAATGCTAAAAGTTAATGGCAAACTGTTTAGTATGCACCCGTGGCTCAATTGGATAGAGCGTTTGGCTACGGACCAGGAGGTTGCAGGTTCGAGTCCTGCCGGGTGTACTCCTCTTCGTTTCACTACGAGGAGCAAGCAAATCTACACTTCGTTAAGAGGTGCAGGCAAAGATGTTTAAATAAAAGTTAGGAATAAAATATGCATACAATTCACATACCGGTAATGGGTACCGGATTTTCAATTGATACTCCAATTAGGGTTGCACCTTTTGGGATATCATCCGTAATGTCAATTATGGATGATATGCTCGTAGAAAAGATAAGAGAACATTACTGTGAAAAATTTAATTTGGCTTTTGCACCCATTACCAGATGGTCTGAAGATGCCCGTGCAAAACGAATTACTGCTTATATCAACACAGTTCAGGAAATTGTCCAGATTAAATTTAAAAAAATTAAAAGTCTGCCTTTCTTCGAATCCAATGATAAAGAAAAATATTTTATAATGCTGCCCGATGAAAGTCCATTAAAAATAGCCTATAATCGACTTTTGAAAATGGCTCCCGGAAAGAAAAGAGAAGAAGCTGAAAAATCCCTCACTGGTCAAATGGTTCGAGGTTCTATTGATGCCAATATAATGGTTAAGCTGGACCGCGTTAACCGGGATCGAAAAGGAAATGAACTTCCAGCGGAATATTCTGATAGTAAAGCTGCGCTGCGGGGATTTGCTAACAGCATTGTGGAATCAAGTATAATTTTTTCGGCAGGGATTAATCAGAGTCTCTATAGTTATATGTCTGCATTTAAAGATTTTTACCGGGATAAAACCGGAAAAATGAAAAAGAAGATTATTATTAAAGTAAGCGATTTTCGTTCTGCATTAATCCAGGGAAAATTCCTGGCTAAAAAGGGATTGGAAGTTTATGAGTTTCGAATTGAATCTGGATTAAATTGTGGGGGCCATGCCTTTGCTTCTAATGGACAATTATTGCCGGTCCTGCTCAAGGAAATACATGAAAAACGTGACCAGTTGGCTGCATCTTTTAAACCACTCATCCAAAAATATTATGAAAAAATGGGCTGGGAATATCCTGATGCTTCAGCTAATCATACTCCGTTAATAACTGTGCAGGGAGGGGTGGGTACTCCGGGCGAAGTGAAACGCTTACAAAAAGATTTTAACATTGACAAAATTGGAATTGCAACTCCATTTTTACTGGTACCTGAGGTGACCTGTGTTGAATCTACAACATTCAATAAACTAAAGGAAGCAGATGAATCAGATTTGTATTTGAGCGAGGTTTCACCCCTGGGCGTTCCTTTTAATAATTTAAGGCATTCTGTTTCTGAGGAGCATACAACCAACCAGGTGGAAATTGGTGATCCGGGGTCTCCCTGCCCCAAGGGATTTTTGGTTTCTAACACGGAATTTTCAGAGGTGCCCATTTGTACTGCTTCAAAGGAATACCAACAGCAAAAGCTGAGTGAATTAAGTGCGACAATAGCCGATGGAACTGAACTTGCTTTAGAACAGGCGAAAGTAGTAAAAAAAACCTGTCTATGTGATCATTTGGGAAATGGTGCTTTAATTAATTTAGGGATTAAAAAAGAGCAGAAAGCTCCCCAGGCTATCTGTCCCGGACAAAATATCAGCTGGTTTAACCGGGAATATTCCTTGGTGGAAATGATGGCACATTTCTACAATAAACAGAAATCGCTTGTGTCCAAAGACAGACCTCACATGTTTGCTAAGGAAATCCAAATGTATGTGGACTATTTCGATAGGCTGATTAAGAAAAGTGATCTGAATGAGCGGACTACAAAAACACTGAATGAATTTTATGAGAATATGAAATCCGGTATGGAATACTGCCGGACATTTTCACAGAAACAGCCTTTTACTTCAGAAAATATTGATTCCATTAATGTCTGGATAGATGAACAAAGTATTCGGCTGGAAGAAATGTATGAGAATGCGTTTGGTGAACCTGTGCCGGTGTAGCAGTTAAAAGTTCCAGAGTTACAAAGAACTTAAGATTTAAGGTTGTAATTTCCTAAGTGCAGTTTACTTATAACTAATCAACAATAATCATTTTCCAAGATTTTCCATACTCCAGTTTTGTTAGTCCAACCCTCCTTTAGGTAATAAATAAACCAATATCATCTGCTTTGTTAATTATAATCAGATGCTTATATGATATTCAACTTATTAGGTACATTTGCGTCCGTTTTCATTGAATATTATAATAACCAAATTCAGTCTATAAATTAATTTTTTAAAATTATGTTATTAAAATTAAAAAATATTTCCCAAACCCAATAAAAGGAAAAACATTTTTTTTGAAGTCCCCCCAAATGAGTGTAAATTATATGAAGAAGAATCCTTGGAATAGAAATCAAAGGAGAATTATGACAGAAATTACATTTCATATTAATGACATCCATTGTGAAAAATGTGTGGAAAAAATCCGTCAAGCTCTTGAAAATTTGGCGGGCTTGGAAGAAGTACATATTAATTTAGATGAAAAGACAATCAAGATTGAAGGAGAAGCAGATCCATTAGAAATCCAAAAAATTATTCAGGAGGTGGGATATACCCCTGTTCAACTGCAGAAAGAAAATAATCAATCGTGAAATTCTCTCCCAATAATTTAAAAAGAGAATGCAACAATATGTAACGGGTACCCTTTAGCAAGGGTAATCCGTTATAAATTACCCACCAACCTCTGGAGTATTAAAAAACATTTATTAATCATTTCCCTGTGATTAATATGAAAAACGGCGGGGGAAATTATCAAAGTAGAGAGGAATTTATATGCGAAAACAGCTTAGTTTTATTTTACTTATTCTTAGTATTTCAACATTTAGTTTCACCCAGCAAAAAGACAAAGCAGAATCCCAAACAGATATAAAACATATTATTCAGGGGGAATTTGAATCTCAATATGGGCAGGGGTGGCAATTCTCATGGAACCTGAATTCAACCCCTCATCGAATATTCGGCGGATATATATCACAGCACTTCAATGCTGCTGATCCCATAGAAAGCGAATTTGCAGCTCGTGATTTTATAACTGCTAATCAAACTCTTTATAACATTCATGAAGCCAATTTAGACCTATGGGTTAATGAACAAATAGGAAACATTCGCTATCTCATTTTTAATCAGGTTTACCAGAATGTTCCAGTCTGGAATGGCCGTATTGATTTCAGGTATCGATTAAATGGTGACCTGGTTATGACAGGAAATGATGCCTACCCTAATCTTGAAGTAAATGTAAATCCAAGTATTAATTTGGCTCAATGTATTTCTTTTGCCAAGGATCATATTGGTTTTGATGAAAATTTAAATGATGAAGTAATTGGTGACCCCGAAATGTTTATCTGGGTGGAAAGTAGTAAGGAACCCGTTTACCATTTAGCATACAAAATTGAACTGTTTGTTCATTCTACCGATCCACAGGATGATGTGCCAGTACACCGTTGGCAGGTTTTTGTAGATGCTCATAATGGAAATATATTGGATAAATTTGATGAAGTGAGAACAGCTACTGTTGAAGGTCATGTTACCGGTGGTGTAAAAGACCAACCCTATGGTATGGAAATGAGCCGGGGAATGCCCCATGTAAAAGTAAATGTCTCAGGCGTGGGCAACACCTATACGGATGAAAATGGTTATTACTCCATTGATATTGGCAATACATCACGGAGTGTTACCGTAAAACTGGAAGGAAGCTTTCTCAATACCAATAATGCTAATGGCAGTGATGCCAGTATAACTCGGACGGTAAGTCCAGGAACTACTGAAGATTTTAATTTTGCAGCTTTTAATTCCATCCCCGGTGAGCGGGATACCTATTACCATGCCAATATTGTTCATGATTTGGCAAAATCTATCCATAGTGGATTTACCGGAGCTGATTATGTAATGCCAGCCAAAGTAAATATTGGCCCTGAAGATTACTATTGGCCCTGTAATGCCTATTGGGATTATAATGGCATCAATTTATTTTCAGAAGGCGGTGGTTGTGCTGGTACCGATCAGATGGCAGATGTGATCTATCACGAATATGGCCATGGACTGGCACAGTTTATTTATGACCCCTATACACCTCCCTATAGTTCATCCGGGTTAAGTGAAGGTTGTGCTGATTATTGGGGAATTACCATAACAAATAATCCCTGTCTTGGGAATGGTTTTTTTGGAAATGGTACTTGTTTACGACATGGAGATAATACACTTCAGTATCCGGCAAGTTCATGTGGAGGGGAAGTCCATTGTTTAGGCGAATATATAATGGGCGCTCTCTGGAAAATGCGGGAAAACCTCATTGCCCTGCACGGCTATGAAAATGGCGTAAATATTTCTGACGATATTTTTTATTGGGCACAAACAGGTCGCCCTAATAATGATATGGACTTCCTGACAGAAATCCTTTTGGCAGATGATAATGACGGTTCTATTCAAAATGGTACTCCCAATTATATGCCAATCTGTGCTGGGTTTGAAGCCCATAATATGAATTGCCCCTATGAGGGACCATTTGCAGATTTAGAATTTTCCTCTCCTTCACTTGATTTTGTTCTGGCATCAGGTGAAATAGGAAGTCAGGAGCTCACCATTTCTAATGTAGGTGAACCCGGATCGGTACTTACATTCAATTCAGGAGTATCCCCTTTTGCGGAAATTGGTGATGGACCTGATGCATTTGGAAATTTTTGGTCCGATTCTGATTTAGATTCTGAAATTAGTGTGGATTGGGTGGACATTGAAGGCATGGGAACGCTGTATAATTTTCCTCATAATGATCAGGCGGGCGGCCAAATAGATATTGGCTTTAATTTCCCATTCCTTGGGGGAGAATATTCTCAATGTATTATTAATGCCAATGGCTGGATTGGATTTGGAAGCGATGCCGCTTCTTGGGAAAATTTAAGCATTCCTTCCGCAGCAGCACCCGGACCTGCAATATTTGGATTTTGGGATGATCTGAATCCTGTGAATGATCAGTGTAATTCATATTGCTCAGGTGAGGTGTACTATTATAGTGATGGCGATAAATTGGTGGTTTGGTTTGATAATGTTGCCCATTGGTGGACAAATTTTGAAGATAGTTATTATGATTTCCAGTTTGTTTTATATCCTGATGGAAAAATTGACTTGAATTACAATACGATTACTGGTACCCATTCAGCTACAATCGGTATTCAGGATGCCAATGGTGCGAATGGTCTGGAAGTAGCATTTGATCAAGCCTACCTTCATGATGGCCTTAGCCTGAAATTCAGTCAGGGACCAGATTGGATCTCGGTTACCCCACCTTCTGGACAGGTAGATGCAGGTTCATCAGAAACTCTAGTAGTTGAGGCAAATGCTACTGGATTAGATGATGGATTATATGAAGGCTATTTACGAATGGTTACCAGTGGCGGAAATGCCGGTGTAGCAGTAAGTCTTTTGGTCACTGGAAATCCTTCATTACCGGGAGATATTAATGGAGATGAATCCATAAACATTCAGGATATTATTATCCTCATAAATTTTATTTTGGGTACGGATGATCCAGATACAGGCGAGTTTAATGCTGCTGATATAAATAGCGATGGAGTCCTAAATATCCAGGATATTATTCTCGTTGTAAATTTAATTCTTGATTAAATAAAGTAATAAATTTGTAACCTCATAAATTTTTTAAAAGGCAATTCTAAAATTATAAGGATTGCCTTTTTTCTTATATCTTCAGGTCAATTGTTTTTTCATTTCTAATAATTAGTGTAAATTACAGTCCATGACAAAGCACCTTCCATTGCAGCAATTTTCATTTTTAATCCCCCTTTTTATTTTCATTGTATCCTGTGGTTCTGATATGGTGGAAGATGTGGTGGAAACCTACGATTCTGGCAATAAAAAAGTATATGTCCGCTACCATCCAGATCCCAATGTGTTGGAAAAACACTTCTACAATGCAGCTGGTGAAATGATTCACCTGGAAAGAGATAGTCTATCCTATGGATATGATTTTAAACATTTTATGTCCGGCACCTGGATAATGGATAAAATGACAGTGGATGATGAGGTTATGTTTGAAAAAGATTCAGTGTACAATCCAGACAACCCGCCTAATATATATACATTTTCAAGTGATAAACTTTTGGTTTCAGGACCTCAATATTCAGCAGATTACAAGATAGGTTATTTAGATAGCAGTCAGGTTGCGTTGGATGGAACCTGGACTTATGGTATTGAAGGTGAGAAAAACTATCGTACCAAAAGAGTTTATCATATTCACCATTTTCAAATATTATCTTATTTCACTTTTCTCTGGACAGATTTTCTTAAAGACACCGAAAAAGAAGAAGAGGTAATATTTCGTAGAATTAATATTCCCAAAACTGAAGACCCGCCAAACAGTTCCCTGGTAGCTCCGGCAACTCCAGAAGAGCCTCGATAGTATCCTTATTCAGAACGTTTTAAGGTTCTGAAAATCTCCGTCATATTTTCAAAATAAAGCCACTTAATTTGTGAGTTGAATCACACTTGAAATTAAAAGTGAAATGCGTCACAAAATGCTGGCTGTGCTGTTTTTAATATTCACTAAGCGTAAATGAGGATTAGTATAATGGCACAACAAAATGAAAGATTAGTAGAAGAAATAAACCAGGCAGAATATCTTCAGGAAATTTGTTTAGAAACCCCCCAAATAACAATTGGTACTCAATGTGGGATTGGTATGTATGAATTCAAAAGTATCGGTTATAGAGATAGTGAATTGATTTTAGAATTCAAATTAGTTATGGATACTAAGCGGTCCGATTGTGAACGAATCGCATATAATCTCGGTGACCGCTGTGTACTCACAGCGGCTCAGTTTTTATATGCTTATGAATACCACGCATTTGCCTAGAAGGAGGTAGAAGAAGGATATAAACTGTCTGGTACCACTTATGTGGTCGGAAGGAGCCGGATAGTATAAAAAGACCTCTCAATTTTGAGAGGTCTTTTTTATCTATGGTGATTTTTTAATCAATTTTATTCGTAAATTTTTTCCAGTGATTATAATGTAAATTCAGAATATTCATTTATATTAGGACTGGATTAATCAAAACTGAAACAAAAATTAAATGGCAGATACTTTTTTTTGGACTGACCCAAGTCCCATTAATTTTCTATTGTCGTCCCAAAGTGGTGAGCATTTCTGACTCAAAGTTAGAAATAAAAATCAAGTTAAATCGTAGGACTAAAAACCACTTAAACTCCATGTATTTTGGTGTATTAGCAGTTGGTGCTGATGTGACCGGTGGATTTTTAGCAATGAGATATATCCAAGCCAGCACGTCAAAAATAGCCCTGATTTTCAAAGACTTCAAGGCGGAATTTCTGAAAAGAGCTGAGGGTGATGTTCACTTTGTTTGTGAGGATGGAATTGCCATACAAAATTTGGTGCGTGCAGCAGAAGAAACAGGTGAGAGGCAAAACCTCCCTGTGCAAATCATTGCAACCGTTCCCAAAATTTCAGATGAACCTGTTGCTAAATTTATTCTCACGCTATCTATCAAGAAAAAATCTAAATGAAAATTCAATCAACTATTTGCTGGCATTGGATTATTATTTATATAGCCTTTAACTCTTTCATGAATGCAAAAGAACTCAAGGTAATGAAATTAGTTGAAGGACTCCATAAACCGGTCTATCTCACCGCATCGGAAAATAATTCAGATACTCTGTTCATTGTTGAGCAGCAGGGAGTAATTCAGCGTTTGATAAATGGTGAGGTAGCAACATCTCCTTTATTAAATATCCGTCATCAGGTACACCAACCTATATTACCTGGAGATGAGAGAGGTTTACTTGGATTTGCTCTCCATCCGCAATTTTCAAAAAATGGAAGAATATTTGTGAATTATGTGAATAAAAAAGACAGCACAGTAATATCTGAATATGAAGTTGACCCAAAAACCAGTATTGCAAATGCAAAAAAAGAAAAAATTATTTTGAAGTTTCAGCAGCCTTACTCAAATCATAATGGCGGACAATTAGCTTTTGGTCCGGATGGGTTTCTTTACATCGCTGTGGGAGATGGTGGTTATGCCGGGGACCCCCATGAAAATGGTCAAAATATAGAAACCATTTTTGGCACAATTCTTAGAATTGATGTAGATGGAAAACCACCCTATGAAATACCGGTTGATAATCCATTTTTAAATGAAAAAAAGGCAAAGGGAGAAATTTGGTGTTATGGTCTCCGAAATGCCTGGCGCTTTTCATTTGATGCAGAAACTGGGGATTTATATATTGGCGATGTGGGTCAAAGTAGCTGGGAAGAAATTGATTATCTGCCTGCAATATCTCCCGGTGCAAATTTTGGTTGGAATAAAATGGAAGGCGCTCATTGTTATCCTCCAGGAGAAGATTGTGAAAAAGATGGGTTAGTGCTGCCCATTTTTGAATATCCCAATAATGCCAATTATATGAAAACTCTCATTGGCTGGGACCAGAATGATGCTCAGGGATGTTCCGTTACCGGTGGCTATGTTTACAGAGGCCGCCAAATTCCTGAATTATACGGTCACTATATTTTTGGAGACTACTGCACCGGAAAAGTATGGAGTTTCACGGTAAAAGATGGCGCTTTCCAAAACTATGAAGAGTGGAAGATAAACGGACTCGAAGAAGATTTGTACCTTTCCTCATTTGGTGAAGATGGCAGGGGAGAGTTATACATAGTAAACCATACCGGATCAATTTATAAACTTATTGGTGTTAAATAAAATCTTAAGAGTTTATTGTATCTGGCTGGTTTATTTCGCAACCATGTGGTGTTGTGATACTGGTTTTATAGAATTTGAAAACAACTGCTATTTCCAGAAAGATATTCAGTTTTTACAAGCACTCATTAAAAATAGTCAATATAATAAAAATTCTCCCTCTTCTGATTTAAACCCCATTGAACTTGGCTGGCAAATTTGGGAAAACGGTCGCTTAGTTGAATTTTGTTCGTCACCTAGTACAAACACAGAGTGTAGAATGGAATATGTACTTTCTGGATTAATTCCAAATGAAATTGGCAATCTAACCCAATTACGGAAACTATCGTTGGAATCCAATAAATATATTGGAGTTATCCCTCGAGAAATTGGGGCATTGAAAAATATAACGTACCTAACCTTATCTTCAAACCAATTAAGCGGTAACATTCCCTCTGAAATTGGAAAACTTGAATCATTGGAGCATTTAGCCTTAAACAGCAATACACTTTCAGGATATCTGCCTCCTGAAATTGAGAATCTCAAAAATCTAAAATGGGTGTATCTGGCTTCCAATTTTTTTACTGGGAATATCCCCTCCAGTTTTGGTGATATGGATGGAATGACTTATTTAAATTTATCCAATAATCAATTTGATGGAATCATTCCCCCTGCGCTTGGTAAGCTTTCAAAGTTACAGTATTTAAACCTATCACAAAATAAATTGACTGGGCAGATCCCGGTGGAACTTGGTAATCTGAACCTATACAGATTGAATTTAGAATTTAACCAACTAAGCGGAACAATCCCATCGGAACTGGGAAATCTAATTAATTTGGTTAATTTAGATTTAGAGTCTAATCAATTAAGCGGTGTTATTCCTGCTTCATTGGGAAACATGTCCAAATTAATTGAATTAGACTTACACAATAATCAGTTAAGTGGGCCATTGCCGGCTACTGTAAATGGGTGGTTGGCTTTGGAAAAATTAAATGTAACCAATAATCAATTAGGAGGGGACTTACCCATAGAACTGGGAGAATTGACTAATCTCAAATCATTTAATATAAGTTTCAATAATTTTGATGGCAGTATTCCGGAAAAACTGTTGCAGATAAAAGGCTTGGAAGTTCTTTATATTCATGCAAATCAATTATCTGGTCAGATTTCCGATGATTTTTGCGATGAAGAAAAATCCAAGAAAATATTGATTTATGGGAATTCATTCTGTCCGCCTTATCCGGAATGTATCAAGTATATCGGAAAACAGACTTGCGAAAATTGATTATCCACCTCACCCTTTTATTTACTTTATTATTCGCAAGTGACCGACCTTATGTGCTCATGGTTTCTTTTGATGGCTTTCGGCATGATTTTACAACAATGGCAGATACACCCAACTTTGACAAACTGGAAGAGGAAGGTGTAAAAGCAGATGCGCTTATACCGGTATTTCCATCCCTTACGTTTCCGAACCATTATTCAATTGCTACAGGAGCATATTCGGGTACTCACAACATCACCGGAAATTCATTCTATGATAAAGAATTCAGGGAAAAGTATAGTTTGTATGACCGGAACAAGGTACGTGACCCGAAATTTTATAAATCCGAACCAATATGGGTTACTGCTGAAAGGCAGGGAGTAAAAGCAGCTTCCTTTTACTGGGTGGGGTCAGAAGCGCCGATTAAAGGATATGCACCCTCTATATTCAAATATTATGATGGAAGTGTACCCTTTAAAGCACGGATTGATTCGGTAATATCTTGGTTTAATCTTTCAAAAGAAAAACGTCCGCATTTGGTGATGCTTTATTTTTCTGAACCAGATCATACCGGTCATGATTGGGGAGTGAACACTCCTGAAATAGTGAATACGATAGAAGAAATGGACAACCTGTTGGGCTATCTCCTACAAAACCTTGAAAGCCTGGAAATATTTTCTAATCTCAATCTAATTATTGTGAGTGACCATGGCATGACAAATGTGAGCAAAGAACGCCGTATTGTTTTGGATGATTATATAACCCGTTTAGGCGACCTTTATTTGAATGGTCGGGACGTTCATGTTCAAATTGATTTGAAAAAGGGAAATAAAAGGTATGGGAAAACCTTATTCAAGGAATTACAAAAAATACCTCATTGTAAAGTGTGGAAAAAAAATAACATTCCGGAAAGATTTCATTTTAACAATAATAATACTGGAGAATTCCTGCTTCTTGCTGATGAAGGCTGGCTCATAACTACACAATCTGCTATGGATGAGGACGAATTTACTCTGGGTGGAATGCATGGGTATGATCCCCAACTGCCAAACATGCATGGAATTTTCTATGCTTTGGGAGCAGACATTAAATCAAACCTGCAAATCCCAGCATTTGAAAATATTCATATTTATCCAATGATTTGTAATTTGTTAGACATTGAACCCTATTCGGGAAAAAAAGATTCTCATGAGGGTGATATACAAATTCTAAACCATATTTTAATTGAGAAAAATGAGTGATGGATCAGTATTTTTATTCAACCCAGGTTTATGAAGATTTTATTATTTTGCCAGAAGATGAAGCTCACCATGCCTTAAAGGTGCTGAGAAAGAAAATTGGGGATAAAATTACCGTTGTTGATGGGAAGGGTGGGGAGTATGAATCGATTTTTGAAAACGTAAATGCACTAAATTGCAAATTAAAAATAATAAATAGAAAAAATAATACTGGATTCCTAAAGCACTCCATTCACATTGGAATTTCCCCTCCGAAAAGTCATGATAGACTTGAGTGGTTTATTGAAAAATCGGTTGAGCTTGGAATCCAGGAAATCAGTTTTATTTTAACAGAAAATTCAGAGAGGAAAAATGTTAAATTAAACCGAATATTAAAAAGGACAATTTCATCAATGAAGCAATCACTAAAGGCATTAATTCCTAAAATTAATGATATTATTCCGGTGAAGCAATTTATGGAAAATTGTATCAATAATGAAAAATTTATTGCTTATTTAGGCGAAGAAGAAAACCGCCATTTAATTAAACTTGCACCTGCCCAAAGTGATTACTGCATACTTATCGGCCCAGAGGGTGATTTTTCTGCTTCTGAAATAAAGAAATCTCAAAAGTTTGGTTTTCAACAGGTTACCCTTGGAGATAATCGATTGCGAACGGAGACAGCAGGAGTAGCAGCTTGCCATATTCTCAATTTGGTAAATGAAAAATGACCTCCATAAAAAATAACCATGAAAAATGGATGAAGGCTGCTTTCAGGGAAGCGGAAAAAGCATTCGAACAAGATGAAGTACCTATTGGCGCTGTGGTTGTTCACAAAGGAATAATCATCGGGCGAGGATACAACCAATGTGAAAGTCTCACAGATCCCACAGCCCACGCAGAAATTATTGCAATTACGTCTGCAGCAAACACAATTAAGGACTGGCGCTTGAAAGATTGCCAGCTATATGTTACGAAGGAGCCCTGCCCTATGTGTGCTGGTGCATTGGTAAATGCCCGAATTGATAAGGTGGTATTTGGCATGTATGACGAAAAAGAAGGCTGCTGTGGTTCCCTGTATCAACTGTGCAGGGATTTCCGTTTTAAGCATCAACTCACCGTAAAAGGGGGAATTATGGAAGATCCCTGCACCTTAATCATTCAGGAATTTTTTAAAAAACAGAGAAAAAAAACTGAAGAATCCCAATTTTGCCTTCCAAACTAAAAAATATATTTGTGACCTGCATCACATCAACTTCCTCCTTATAATTACCCTTAGGAATTTCCCCTCTTCATTTAATAAATTCCAGTTCAATTTTTGAAGGATATAATCAAGATAAGTTCGGTTTTAATTCTTGAAAATTGATTAATGATATATTTTCTTGCATTCTTTGGAGGAAAAAGAAGAAAGGAAATATTTGCCCTGAGGAGCTGAGGAAAATGGAGAGGATTATCCGGAAAATAGTTGTTGTCCCCATTGTTTTTGGGGGCTAAATAAAGGGATGATTGTATGACTCATATCACACGAGTACTCCTGCCATGGAGGCTAATTTAGTACATTGAAATGCATAGAGTAATTGAAAATATAAATATAGTGAGATTATTTAGTTTTACCATTCTGATGGGTGTTTTCCTGTCAGCAAATTCCAACAGTGAATATTTACCAGCGCCTATTCCAATTGATTTTGGCGTGAATAATGGTATGCGCAGTGATAGCACCATTTGTGAATCATGTAATATATCCTATGACGCAGATACAATGGGTGCCGCCTGCTGTGATGAAGCCACACAATTCAATTCTGATTTTACCTGTGAAGTATTAGAGACAACCTATTTATGGAATTGCTCAGGCTGTGCCTGTGCAGAGGATGATGAAAATTGGACTACCAGTTTTGGCTGTCAGGAGGATATGGACTACCTGATCAGTCGGAGATAGTTATTGAAATATTTAATTTATATGGAAAACGGGTGGAAACTCTTGTGGATAAATCAATGCCGGCAGGGTATTCATCTATTGTATGGAATGCAGATAAATTTAGCAGTG
>ERZ813253.474-NODE-474-length-14237-cov-5.756768_pt1 | contig 14237 bp, 11 predicted proteins | sample MGYA00520893_ERZ813253 | MGnify/ENA primary metagenome ERZ813253 (study PRJEB31669, sample SAMD00080414) | marine metagenome | biome: oceanic hadal pelagic zone biome; feature: marine hadalpelagic zone; material: sea water | place: Pacific Ocean:Izu-Bonin Trench...
CGGAACGTGCATAGGATACACACCGATTTCACCCATGCTGGCAGGTGCAAACACACACTTTGCATCGCCTGAGTATATTTCCTCAGTTGCGCTAACTACATCAACATGAATTACTGACATTTACGCTTTCTCCTCCGCTTTTTCTCTAACTTCATCAATAGAGCCCATCATGTAGAATGATTGCTCTGGAATTGCGTCTAGCTCACCTTCAAGGATAGCCTTAAAACCTGAGATAGTGTCTTTCAATGATACATACTTACCTGGTGAACCGGTAAATACTTCTGCCACGTAGAACGGCTGTGACAAGAATTTTTGAATCTTACGAGCGCGTGATACAGTTTGCTTGTCTTCTTCGCTAAGCTCGTCCATACCTAGAATCGCAATAATATCTCTCAACTCTTTATAACGTTGCAATACACCCTGTACGCCACGTGCAACATCGTAATGCTCTTGACCAACGATTAGAGGGTCTAGCTGACGTGAAGTTGAATCCAGTGGATCTACCGCAGGGTAAATACCCAACTCGGCTACTTGACGTGAAAGTACTACTGTCGCATCTAAGTGAGCAAACGTTGTTGCTGGAGATGGGTCGGTCAAGTCATCCGCAGGCACGTATACCGCTTGAATTGATGTAATTGAACCCGTCTTAGTTGATGTAATACGCTCTTGCAATGCGCCCATTTCAGAGGCTAGCGTTGGCTGATAACCTACTGCTGAAGGCATACGACCTAGTAGTGCTGATACTTCAGTACCCGCAAGCGTATAACGATAAATGTTATCAATAAATAGGAGTACGTCACGGCCTTCGTCACGGAAGTACTCGGCCATTGTCAAACCAGTTAAAGCAACACGCAGTCTGTTCCCCGGTGGCTCATTCATTTGACCATACACCAATGATACTTTGTCTAATACGTTTGAGTCTTTCATTTCGTGGTAGAAGTCGTTACCCTCACGAGTACGCTCACCAACACCAGCAAATACAGAGTAACCTGAGTGCTCAATCGCAATGTTACGGATAAGTTCCATCATATTTACTGTCTTACCAACACCGGCACCACCGAAGAGGCCAACTTTACCGCCCTTCGCAAATGGGCATATTAAGTCGATTACCTTAATGCCTGTTTCAAGCAATTCTGTAGCAGGCGATAGTTCGTCATAGGCAGGCGCTTTGCGGTGAATTTCCCATTCCACCTCAGCGTTAATATCACCAGCATTGTCGATTGGCTTGCCCAAAACGTCCATGATACGGCCAAGTGTCTTCATGCCTACAGGAACAGTAATTGCTCTACCTGTATTTGTCACTTCAAGACCACGCTTAAGACCCTCAGAACCACCCATCGCGATCGCTCTTACAACGTTGTCGCCAAGCTGTTGCTGAACTTCTAGCGTAAGACCTGTTTCTGTTACATGAAGGGCGTTGTATATTTTAGGTATCGCGTCTGCTGGAAACTCAACGTCGATAACCGCGCCAATAATTTGTGTAATTTTACCTGTGCTCATTTGCTTTTCCTTTTTCTAAATCTAAACAGCAGCGGCGCCACTTACAATTTCAGAAATTTCCTGAGTAATTGCAGCTTGCCTTGCCTTATTGTAAATTAACTCTAACTCTTTAATCATGTCGCCGGCGTTGTCAGTTGCACTCTTCATCGCAATCATTCGAGACGATTGTTCACAAGCAATGTTTTCAACAATTCCTTGATAAACCAATGCCTCAATATAACGAACCAATAATGCGCCCAGTGCAGCTTCTGCATCCGGCTCATAGATGTAGTCCCAATGATGGCCCATGTCTTCCATCTCTGACGCTTGCATCGGCACAATTTGCTTAACCGTTGGCACTTGTGTCATTGTGTTTTCATAGTGATTATAAGCAACCATGATTTGGTCAAACTCGCCTGAATCGTAACGATCCAACATCACTTTAATCGTGCCCAGTAGGTCGTCAAAATGTGGCTTATCGCCAATGTCGGTTAATACCGAGACGATTTTAAGACCAGAATTTTTGAAAAATGATGTACCCTTCTTACCAATGGTACAAAGCTCTACTTCAACACCTTCGGCCTGCCAAGCAAGAACTTTTTTCAAAAAGCTTCTAAACAGGTTGGTGTTTAAACCACCACATAATCCTCTGTCACTTGAGATCATGATAACGCCAATGCGTTTCACGCTCTCAGGAGTCGTCATATAAGGGTGCTTGTACTCAGAGCTGGCATGCGCCAAGTGGCCAATCACTTTGGCAATCTTGTCAGAATATGGGCGAGACGCCAACATTCTGTTCTGTGCTTTTTTCATTTTAGACGCAGCAACCATTTCCATGGCCGAGGTAATCTTCTGAGTATTTTGAATACTCGCGATTTGTGTTTTAATTTCTTTTCCTGCTGCCATCATCGTCTACCAGTTAGCTTGTATATACTTAAGTGCCATCGTTTTTACCAAGTATGGTTAGCTTTAAAGTCCGCAATTGCTGAGCTAATTTGCCCTTCAATGTCATCGTTATAGTCGCCAGTGCTGTTGATAGTTTCCATCAGCTCGGCTTGGTTTGCATTCATATAAGCAATCAGCGCGCCTTCGAAAGTCACCACTTGGTTTACTTCAATGTCATCTAGTGCACCAGAGGTGCCAGCGTACAGAGATGTCGCCATTTCGGCAACTGTTAATGGTGCGTACTGCGCTTGTTTCATCAGCTCGGTAATACGCTGACCACGATCGATTTGCGCTTTAGTCTCTGCATCAAGGTCAGATGCGAACTGAGCAAATGCTGCCAATTCACGGTACTGTGCTAGTGCAAGACGAATACCACCACCAAGCTTCTTAATAATCTTAGTCTGTGCTGCACCACCTACACGTGACACAGATAGACCAGCGTTAATCGCAGGGCGGATGCCTGAGTTAAATAAGTCAGTTTCTAGGAAGATTTGACCGTCTGTAATTGAAATTACGTTTGTTGGTACGAAAGCAGATACGTCACCCGCTTGCGTCTCAATGATTGGTAACGCTGTCAAAGAGCCTGTTTTGCCTTTAACTTCACCGTTAGTAATCTTTTCTACGTATTCAGCATTCACACGTGACGCTCTTTCTAACAAACGTGAGTGTAAGTAGAATACGTCACCTGGGTAGGCTTCACGACCTGGTGGGCGCCTTAGTAGTAATGATACTTCACGGTAGGCCCATGCCTGCTTTGTAAGGTCATCATAAACAATCAGCGCATCTTCACCACGATCGCGGAAATACTCACCCATCGCACAACCTGCGTATGGAGCGATGTATTGTAGTGCAGCAGGATCAGATGCTGCAGCAACAACGATGATTGTATGCTCCAATGCACCGTGCTCTTCAAGCTTACGCACAACCGCAGCAACTGAAGATGCTTTCTGGCCAATCGCAACATAAATACATTTAACGCCAGTGCCTTTTTGGTTAATAATCGCGTCAATCGCAACCGCAGTTTTACCTGTTTGACGGTCACCAATGATAAGCTCACGCTGGCCACGACCAATTGGAACCATCGCGTCAATCGCTTTAATACCTGTCTGAATTGGCTGGTCAACCGATTGTCTTTCAATAACCCCCGGAGCAACCACCTCTAGAGGACGTGAAGCTGATGCGTTGACATCGCCTTTGCCGTCAATAGCTTTCCCAAGGGGGCTGACAACACGACCAAGAAGTTCAGGGCCAACCGGTACTTCCATGATACGGTTTGTACATTTAACCGTGTCACCTTCTGAAATATGAAGATAATCACCCAGCACTACCGCACCAACTGAATCTTGCTCAAGGTTAAGCGCCATACCGAACGTATTGCCCGGGAATTCTAGCATCTCACCGAACTGAGCATCAGCTAGACCATGAATACGAACGATGCCGTCACTCACACTGATAACTGTGCCTTCTGTGCGAGCTTCTACTGAAAAGTCAAAACCCTCTATTTGTTTTTTAATTAAATCACTGATTTCAGAAGCGTTTAATTGCATGACTAACCTCTCTTATAAAATTAATTTACAGACAAACAAACGCTTAACGCGTCCACTTTTGCCTTAATTGATGTATCGATTACTTTGTCGCCTTCTTTAATGACAACACCACCCGTGAGTGTGTTGTCTACAAGTGTGTCGACATTTACTGTTGTGTTGTGCTTGGCTGACAAGTCATCAACGATTGCCTTTTTCTCTGCATCACTTAACTCATATGCGCTGACAACGGTAAAGTTCTTACCCTTGTTGGCATTGGTAACCGCAGCCTCAAAAGCATTAGCAATACTGCTCATCGCCTCTGTGCGGTCGTTGTTAAGAATAAGATTTATGAACGCAGACTCTTGAGCATTTAAGCCTCTAGCCATTGCTTTTTCAAGCGATGCACAAATCAATTGGATCTTTTGATTCTTGCTTGTGTTTGGAGAGGCAACAAAATTTTGTGTTGCGTCATCAGACATAATTGCACTAGCAGTGCTAAGTAGGTCGCTCCACTCAGAGTGTGAGCTGCCCTGCTCTGCAATGTCAAAAATCGCTTGTGCGTAAGGCTTGGCAATTGTTGATAATTCCATCGTCTAGACCTATAGTGATTGAGACAACTTAGAAAGCATGTCTTTATGTGCTTTCGCGTCGACTTCTTTCTTTAGCACTGAATTAACGCCCTTCATAACCAAAGTCGAAACTTGGTCTTTCAGTTCGTTACGCGCCCTAACAACTTCTTGATCAAGCTCGGCTTTCGCGTGCGCTTTAATTTTGTCAGCCTCATCAACTGCAACACCTTTGGCGTTGTCAATCATTACGTTAGCTTGCTTATCAGCGTTATCAATAATCTCTTTCGCTTGGTTTTTAGTGCTCGCAATTAGCTCTTGTGCTTTCTGCTGTGCTTGTGCGTGCTCTTCTCTACCTTGCTCTGCTGCCAATAAACCTTCTTCGATGCTCTTTTTACGTGCAGCCATCGCCTCAACAAGTGGCGGCCAAATAAACTTCATGCAAAACCAGACAAACAAGCCGAACATGATTAGCTGTCCAAATAACGTAGCGTTAATATTCATAGCAAATACCCTTATTTAGGTGAAAAAGAAATAAATTAACCAGCTACTGCGAATATTATATACATTGAGATACCAACAGCGATCATCGGTACCGCGTCAACTAGACCCATTACGATGAACATTTGCGTTCTTAGCATTGACGTTAATTCAGGCTGGCGTGCAACGCCTTCTAGATACTTAGAACCTAGAGTACCAATACCAACAGCGGCGCCCAATGCACCAAGACCCATTAGAATTGAACCCGCTAAAAATAATGTTGCTTGTACTTCAGTCATTTCTTACTCCTACTTGTAAAAATTATTAAAAAATTAATGTTCTTTCTGGTGAGCCATATCCATATATACGATTACCAGCGTCATAAAGATAAACGCCTGTAATAATACGATTAAGATATGAAAAATAGCCCACGGTAAAGACAGGGCCCACTGCGCATACCACGGCAACAGTGCAATTAGAATGAAGATCATCTCACCGGCATACATATTACCAAACAAACGTAACGCTAGTGAAACTGGCTTGGCCAGCAAGTTCACCCCTTCTAAAAATAAGTTAAACGGCAACATCCATTTACCAAATGGGTGCAAAGTTAATTCACCAATAAATCCACCAAAGCCTTTTTCTTTAATGCTGTAGAACAGGATCAAGAGGAAAATTCCAAGTGCCATACCGAATGTGGCGTTTGGATCGGTTGTTGGTACAACTTTAAGATACTCAACGCCCATCAATTGTGCCGCATATGGCAACCAGTCAACCGGCACGAGATCCATTGTATTCATCAATATAATCCAAATAAAAGTGGTTAGCGCAAGTGGCGCAACCATTGGATTTTTGCCTTTAAACGAGCCACGAACGTTCTCGTCAATAAAATCAATAACACTTTCTACAAAATTCTGAAATCCACTTGGCGCATCAACCGTAGCGCGTTTCGCCGCTCTTGCAAAAATAAATAAAAACAACGCACCCAAAACAAAAGAAAAACCCAGAGTATCAATATGAAATGCCCAAAAACCCATTTCTTTAGCTTGCTCAGCACCGTGAGCAATACCCCACGTCCCATCAGGATGTTGGCCAAAAGTTAAATTCTGTAAATGGTGCTTAATATAAGCGCTTGCTGTTAATTCGCCTTGTGCCATTATTTTTGTCTAAACCTATCTAGTATAAATCCAACCTGCCCAACAACCAAACTCACAATGAGTGCGGTTGGATTAAGTGCTAACAAACTAAGCCCAACCAAGGTAAGCACCGCCAGAGAAAATATTCTCAACACACTGCTCTCGATGGCCATCCTAAAACTCTTTTGAGCATCAGCATCAGCTGCCGCTATTTGTCTGCGCATAAAGTATTCAAACAACCAAGTGTTCGTAAAACTAACCAACGCGCCGTAAAGCGCGCCTAGCCCATAACCGTAGCTAGAAAATGCTAAAACAGTTACTGCGAGTAATAAGGATTGAACAAGTGAGTTCACTGATTTCATCCCTATTGAAAACCACTATGGCCACACACAAACGAAACATTATACCGTTTTAGTGTTTTTATTCAAGTCGCGTAGGAATGGTTTTTTGTTGTTTTTCTCTAGACTGGAACGAAAACTTATAATGTGGAGCTGGTGTATTTGACTGCACCACACTTCATTTGATTGATCTGCAGGGTTTGGTTACGCCGCCGGTTAATCAAATCAGACATCGTACAGCAACAACCCCAATAAAAGTTTAGATTTTTGATGGAGAAATCTTAATAATTATGGTTATTTTTCTTTTATAAGGTGTTTATTAGATAAAAATTCAAAAAAACTTTTATAATGGTCTATCATCCCGCCCTTACATTTATACGTCAATTGAAATGATAGCGATTATTGAAGATCTTGCAAAGCGAGGGGTCTCACTCAACGAGCAAAACAAGCAAAATCTGGCTCATTATTATAACAGCCTGCACCCGTCAAACTACAACGCATCCGAAGCAGAATATCTACTGCAATGCGCCAACATCCACTTAACGCTTGGCGATTCAAAGCATTGTGACGAGACACTCATTGAGAGTTCTGGTATTACCAGCCCAAATTCAACTACAGATAATACCGTTATCAGTGTTATTACCAGAGACACGCCCTTTATTCGGGACACTCTTATCATGTGCATTAATTGCTTTGGTGCAAACATTATCTTTACGCACACCTCGTTGCTAGAAGTTGGGCGTGACAAAAAAGGCAATATTCGTCACCTCTCGCCCTACAAAAAAGGCGAGGGCCATGAAGATGAGATTGAATCTTTTATGCAATTTCACCTTGAATGCATGTCGCTCGAAAGTGTCACCACGCTCAAAGAAAAAATGCGCAGACGCATTAACGCGATTCACTATGTGGTTAAAGACTGGCCTATCGCACGCAAACGTTTAGTCCAAATTGCTGACCTGCTCGGTATCAATAAAGCACCAGCATCCAGCGCCGATTTTATTCGTTGGGTTGAAAATCATAACTTTGCCATTCTCGGCAGTGCAGAGATTGAGAAAAACATAGCACAGAAAATAATTGTCGCTAAAAGTGCCACTGGCCTATTTCGCTACATGCAGGAGAACGATCAGGATGTAACGCCATTTATCCCCAATCTTTCCTTTGGCCCATCATCTCTAATTGTAACCAAGTTATCGGTCACTTCAAAGATTCACCGCTCTCGACAAATGGATGTTATAGCCATTCATGTTGATGAGTGTTATTATTGCTTTGTCGGCTTTTTGTCCGGCACGTCTTTTAACCAAAGCGTGTTTCAAGTGCCGCTGATCAAAGAAAAGGCGGAATGTGTTCTAGAGCGCTCTGGATTCCGCCCAAGTGGTTGTAACTATAAAGCGCTACAAAATCTGTTAGAAAGCTTTCCACGTGCACTTTTGTTTCAAATCAAAACAGAAAAGTTATTGCAAATCTCTGAGAGCGTTTTAACCCATCAAGAGCGACGTAAAACCCACGTGTATTTAACCAAAGATCGTTGTGGGCATTTTTATACCAGCTTGGTGTATTTGCCCCGTGATATTTTCGACTCAGAGCTGCGACAAAAAATCCAACTACGACTAAAAGTCCTGTTTGCGGCTGATTTTGTTTTGTTCGACGTGCGTTTTTTCGACTCTGTCTTATGTCGCATTGAGTTTAATATCTTTACCCAATCAAGCACCGAAATAAGTGAGGAAGACCTTGGGGAGGAAGTTAAATTGATTGCTTATGACTGGTACGCAGAGCTACGCTACTTGATGCAAGAAAATGGCGCTGACTCGGCTTTATTTAATGATTATCAAAATGCATTCCCACGCACTTATACCAACGATTACGGTGTTGCTCGTGGATATCAAGATATTCTCAAACTGGAATCGTTGTCGCCGAACAATTTCGCCACCGATTTCTTTGTTGGCTCTCGTCGCTCCGCCAACAGTGTTAACTTTAGGATTTACAGCAAAGATCACTCGCTGACCCTATCTGACATTGTGCCTGTTTTCGAAAACTTGGGCGTTAATGTAGTCTCTGAACACCCTTACAAAATTGATACCGGCGGAAAACATCAAATCACAATTCGCAATATTGAATTACTGAGAAAAGATCAGAAAAATTTTGACTTAGAGGTAGATAAAACTCGATTTCTTCAAGCGTTTCAAAAGATCTGCATGGGCACGATTGAAAATGACGGCTTTAACCAACTTGTTCTTTATGCTGGCCTAAATGTTAGTCAAGCCAATCTATTCCGAGCGATTTATGTTTACCTAAAGCAAATCGACTTTGGTTACAGCCGAAACTTTATTGCCAGTGCTTTAACCAACCATATTGAGTTGAGCCAAACACTTTTTGCTCTATTTGAGGCCAAATTCGATATCAATAACAAAGAGCACACAAATGTACAAGAACCGATAAAAGCAGAAATTATAGAGCAACTCGAAGCAGTCTCATCGCTGGATGAGGACAGGGTAATAAGTGGATATTTAGAGGTTATTGAGGCAATGGTTCGAACCAACTATTACCAAGATAATGAGGATTATCTATGCTTTAAAATCCAATCTCAGAAAATTTCTTTTCTGCCAAAGCCGGCGCCTTTATACGAAATATTTATGTATTGTGTACGTGTTCAAGGGGTGCATTTGCGTGGCGGAAAAATTGCCCGGGGAGGATTACGCTGGTCAGATCGTTCCGAAGACTTTAGAACTGAGGTGCTGGGCTTGGTAAAAGCCCAGCAAGTCAAAAACACTATCATTGTGCCAGTTGGCTCCAAAGGCGGGTTTGTGCCTAGAAGTTTACCGGCAGAGCGAGATAAAATTCTTGGCGAAGGTATTGCGTGTTACAAGCTTTTTATTCAGTCACTGCTTGATTTAACCGACAATATTGTCGAGGGCATTATTGTTCCACCAAAAAATATTGTGCGTCATGACGACGACGACCCTTACCTAGTTGTTGCTGCCGACAAAGGCACCGCCAGCTTTTCTGATATTGCCAATGAAATTGCTAATAATAATAATTTCTGGCTTGGGGACGCATTCGCTTCCGGCGGCTCCGCAGGCTACGATCATAAAAAAATGGGCATTACCGCACGAGGCGCCTGGGAGTCCGTCAAGCGTCATTTTCGCGAAATGGGCAAAGATATTCAATCTGAAGCCTTTAGTGTTATAGGTATTGGCGACATGAGTGGCGATGTCTTTGGTAACGGCATGCTACTTTCAAAGCATATTCGCCTGATTGCGGCCTTTAACCACCTTCATATTTTTATCGATCCGAATCCAAATGAAAGTGTTAGTTTTGCCGAGAGACAACGACTGTTCACTACCGAAAATACCACTTGGCAAGATTATGACAAAAAATTAATCTCAAAGGGTGGCGGTGTTTTTGAACGCAGCGCCAAGTCCATTGAACTGTCTGAAGAAGCAATGAAGGCGCTGGGCACAGCGCAAAACAAATTTAGCCCAGACGCACTGATAAACACCATTTTAAAAGCACCAGCAGACCTACTCTGGAATGGTGGCATTGGCACCTACGTTATTGCCAGTGATGAATCTCATCTTAGTGCTCAAGACAAGGCGAATGATTCTACGCGCGTTAAAGCTAGTGAGCTTCGCTGTCAAGTGATTGGTGAAGGTGGCAACTTAGGAATGACGCAGAATGGGCGCATTGAATTTGACCTACTGGGTGGACACTGCTATTCTGATGCTATTGACAATTCTGCTGGCGTAGATAGCTCTGACCATGAGGTAAACTTAAAAATTCTACTAAGCACACTTGAGACCGTAAAGCGCAACCAAGCCCTTAGTGCGATGGAATCTGAAGTGGCAACTTTATGCTTACAAAACAACTACGAGCAATCAGCAGTCATCAGCATTCACACGCAACCAAACCCTGAAAACTTAGCCGGCCAAGCAGAGGCTATAAATTACCTGGAAAGGGCTGGATTGCTGGATCGTGAACTTGAATTTTTGCCAAGTAAAAAAGAACTCAAGAGCCGCTTGCTGAGCAGCAAATGTTTGACCAAACCAGAGTTTGGTGTATTGCTTGCATATAGCAAAATGGATTTTTATCAAAACCTTTTAGAAACCGACTTGGCTGCAGGCAAAGGTCTTTCCCCTCACCTGATTAGCTACTTCCCTCAGCTTGTAGCGAATGAATACTCAAGCCTACTCGATAGCCACAGACTAAAAAATGAAATTATTTTAACGGTTATTGTTAATAAGATTATTAATATCATGGGCCCTGTCTTCCACATACGAATGCATAACCTAACGGGTGCCACTTACGCGCAAATAGGCAGAGCATATCTAATTAGCGCCGGGCTTTTAGATATCGACAGTTTACTGGAAGCTATTTATGGGCTGGACAACAAGGTTGCTAGCCAAACTCAATATGACGCCATTAGGTCGTTGACGAAAGTAGTTCGCGCAAATGTTATTTGGTTGTTAAACAACAAAAGTGATCTGGACGTTAGTACGACTCTAGACAGCTACCAACCCAAGTATAACGACGTCAAAGACAGCGTTCTTAAGTTCAGTAGAGACCACTTAAGGCGCAAAATTGACAGCCTTGTTGAACAAGGCCTACCTCACGATCTTAGCGAAAATATCTCACTCACCACCAACCTGTATCACACCCTAGACGTGATTGCCATCGCTGAAAAATGTCAAAGTAACACGGACGACGCGCTGTCGACTTATTTAAATATTTCTCAAGACTTGGATATTCTCTGGCTCAGTTTAAAAATAAATGCCCTAGAGGTAACCAATGCTTGGCATACGAGTGCAAAGTTTAAATTGCAAAACCAGCTTAGGGATGTTCATACTCGCATTACCGAGATGGCAATCGACTTAGGCTCAACTGCACAATTTCATCAAGCTTACTTCACCAAAATTGAACGATTGCAGGTCATGACTCAATCCATCAAAGAGGATGAACAAACAGACTTTACCACACTTCACGTCATTGTTGGCGAGTTAGAAGGGATTTTATAAGAGACTTTTGCACAAACCATTTTAGATTAGATAGTGGGATTTTTTTGCATTTTGCAAGGCATAATTTATAGAAATCCTACTTGGTTGCCCGGTGATGAAATTTAGAGCAGGAAAATGGAGTGCGAAGCCTGCCCTAAGGTAATAAACCCCCTATGCCACTGTCCTGATCATTTCTGCGGCAGCTATGCGCGTCTTTTCACTAATCTTGATGCCGCCCAGAATGCGCGCCACTTCGTCTGTACGTTCTTTGTCATTCAGTGCGTGTACTTTAGTAAAAGTTTCACCGTCTTTCTCACTTTTAACAACCTTCATGTGTGAGTGCCCTTGAGCCGCTACTTGCGCTAGATGAGTGACGCACAGCACTTGATAACGTGTTGAGAGTTTTCTTAATAAGCGGCCAACCACTTCAGCAACAGCGCCACTGATACCAACATCAACTTCATCAAAAACAATGCTTGGCGCCAACTCTGATTTACTGGTGACAACTGAGAGTGCCAATGAAATACGCGATAATTCACCGCCAGAGGCGACCCTATTGAGCGCCTTAAAAGCTTGACCTATATTAGTCTTCACTTGGATAACAACTTCTTCATTGCCGTTCAACTGTACCTTATCATCCATCGGGTTGAGGACAAACTGAATCTCACTGCCAGGCATACCGAGCTCCTGCATCACCTCGCTCACCAGTTTTGAGAGCTTGACGCTGGCACTTTGGCGTCGCTTAGACAGCGCCTTAGCCTTATTTTTATAAGCAGTCTTTAATTCGCTCTGCTTTTGTAGCAAACCTTGTATTTTGTCGCTATTTACATCCATACTGTCTAAAGATTCTTGAATGGTGTTTTGCGTGATGAGCAATTCAGGTATTTGACAGCGATGCTTTCTACCAAGATCATGAAGTTCATTAATGCGCGCCTCTAACTCAGTTGCACTCTGTTTATCACCGCCAACTTTGCTTAAGTAGTCGGTCAACTCATAAATGCTTTCTTGCACATGCACTTGTGCGCTCGATAGCAGAGCCTCAACAGACTCCAGTCTTTCGTCCACTTCTCTTGCGTAACCAATCTGTCCGTCTACATCAATAAGCTGAGAGTTAATACCGGCGTCGTGCTCTAGTGCGCCCAAAATGGCAGATATTTTCTCAATTAGCAAGTCGGAATTACTGCTTATCTTGTATTGCTCTTCAATATTATCGAGCTCGTTCTGCTCAAGTTGAGCCTCAACTAACTCATTAAGCTGGTGTTCTAATAACTCTTGTTGTGCGCTGAGCAACTCCCCCCTATTTTGAATGCGCTCAATCTCACCACTCACTTGCTGATATTCTCGAACGGTACTATTAAGGGATTTAACCTGACTCCGCGCTTCACCGAAGTCATCCAATAAAATTCGATGCTGCTGCGTGCGTAGCAGTAATTGATGCTCGTTTTGACCGTGCATGTCAATCAACTGACAGCCCACATCTCTTAATATAGACAAAGTGACTGGCGTGCCATTGACGTATGCGCGCGACCTGCCGTCACTACCAACAACACGACGCAAAATGCACTCACCCTCATCGTCCAAATCTTGCTCTTCTAAGAATTCTTTTAGCTGCGTTTTTTGACCGAGTGCAAAAGTTGCAATAATTTCTGCTTTGTTTTTGTCTTGACGCACCAGTGATGCATCCGATCGACCACCAATCACAAGGTTAAGTGCTTGCACCATAATTGACTTGCCCGCACCCGTTTCACCGGTTACAACCGTCATCCCACTCAGAAAGTCAACACTGAGGCTTTCAACAACCGCTAAATTTTTAATGGAAAGCTGCTCTAGCATAAGTTGGAAATTTTCATACTTATTCAGGCTGGACTATTAAGTTATACCTTTCTTCCCCAGTGCAATTTAGAGCGAATGATTTTAAAATAGTCATAACGTTTAGGGTGTATCAAATGGACAAAATTCTCATGCCGCCTCACCCGTAGGTGGTCTCCCAATTTATTTACCAACGATGACTGGCCATCAAAACTGACTATTGCTCGTTCGCTTGAGTCAAGCACATGTATTAACACCTCGCTCTCGCCATGCAAAACGATGGGGCGATGGCTCATGGTATGCGGGCAAATGGACACCAAAGTAATCGAATTAACACTGGGGTGCACAATGGGTCCGCCACTTGAAAGCGAGTAGGCCGTTGAACCGGTTGGTGTAGCAATAATTAAGCCGTCCGAACGTTGATTATTGACAAAATCACCATCGACATATAAGTCAAAATCAAGCATTTTTGGGATGTGGTTACGATGGATAACCACCTCATTAAAAGCCAAATGTGTGGATAAAATTTCACTATTTCTCTCAATTTGACAATACAATAGCGCTCGTTTTTCTTTGATGTACTCACCTTTTAATATTTGGCTAACTGCTGTAGTCATAGACTCTACCGACAAGTCTACCAGAAAACCAAGATGGCCCAAATTGATACCAAGAATGGGAATATTATTATCAACAAAGGTGCGTGCCGTATTTAGAATAGTGCCGTCGCCACCGACAACAATGATCAAATCCGCACTTGCCTTTATCGAATCTTCGCCTTCGACGAGCTGAACGCCTTGTTTTTCAAGAAAAACACTAATCTCATCAGCAGTTTTTTCGCTGGTAAAATCTTGTGGTTTAGCAATAACGCCAATTGTGTTGAACATAGGCCTTGAATTATCTTAAAAAATGACTACATATCATGGAAACCACTTTGTACAGTGGCTCCATGTAAATATACATTAGTTGGACG
>ERZ813253.475-NODE-475-length-14231-cov-2.819626_pt1 | contig 14231 bp, 15 predicted proteins | sample MGYA00520893_ERZ813253 | MGnify/ENA primary metagenome ERZ813253 (study PRJEB31669, sample SAMD00080414) | marine metagenome | biome: oceanic hadal pelagic zone biome; feature: marine hadalpelagic zone; material: sea water | place: Pacific Ocean:Izu-Bonin Trench...
GCCAAATGGCCGAGGCGGTTTGTTAGGCATTGCGAGTGCTGTTTCTTCGGTTACAGAAACTCCAAGTTTTGTAGGTGAAGACACGATTTCCTACTCGCAAATAAATGTTGACTTTGACAAAATTGCTCCGTGGTTTAGAAGTGTTATGGCATTGATTCCAATGATGCTTATGTCCCCTCAAGAGTTAGATGCAATGGAACAAGGTATCGCTCTTGCTTTAGAACCACTTGGGAATACGATGCACGTCGTCTCATCTTTAACTCTCCCTCTTTCTCCAAACAGTGTGGGCTTTTTACTTGCAGTTGAGTGTGAAGACAGCGAAGGAATGGAAACATATTTATCCACAATGATGCCCATGACTGGATCAGAACCTCGCGAATTTCTTGGGTATCGAATATACCCCATAGAAGTACCAGGTGCAGGCATGATGACAGGAGACATGGATATGTCATTCTCATTGGCAGTAGGCGGAGACTGGGCAATGCTAGGGATGACAAACTCTGTTGAAAACGCATTACGACTTGCTGCACAACCTGACAATGCAAACAAAAGTACAAATGGTAATCCAGCGTCCCATCTCATCTCAACCAAGGGTGCAACTGGTTGGGGGTATGCAGATATGGGTCAGAGCATCCTTGCTAATTTAGAACTTTCTGAAATGCAAATGGGAAATATGATTGAAGAGATGGAATCATTTGACCCCGAGATGGCTGCTGAAATGAAAGAGGAATTCCAATCTCAAATGAAGGTATCAAAGATGTACACAGAATTTATGGCTTCCTTCCTTGGATCAGCTGCATGGACTATGGAGGCAAATGACCAAGGCTTCGTGGCTCATGCTGTCTTAATGCGTCCATAAGAACATATTCACTGTATAAAGGCGTACACGGTTCAACCATGAACGCCTTTTTTTGTCTAATAAATTAGTAACAGTAACAATGTTAATTAAAGTTCATTTTGGCAAATTGAAACCTGCGTTTTGATTTACGTCCAGCCGAATTGGTAGAAGACAAGTGTAAAAATCATGTCAACAATGACAATAGTTAAAATAGTTTGTACAACTGTATCAGTTGTTGCCTTGCCAACGCCAGCAGCACCTCCGCTAACCTTCAACCCATTGTGACATGCAACTGCAGCAAGAATCATCCCGAAAACCGCGGCTTTCATTAATCCAGTTGTGAAATCTGCAAGTACGACTTGAGAGAGTGTATTGTCCTTGTATACATCAAAAGGAACACCAAGAAATTGCACCGTAACAAAGCATGCAGCAATAATTGCAATCACATCGCCAATAATAGTCAGGAGTGTTAGACTCAAGACAGTTGCAAGAATACGGGGCATCACCAAAAAACGAATTGGATTTAATGCTTGCGAATGAAGTGCTTCAATTTCCTCTCCAACAACCATGGTTCCAAGTTCAGCAGCAATTGAGGCACCCGCGAAGCCAGTCAAAACGATCGCTGCAATCAACGGACCTAACTCTCTGAGCACTGCAACACCAACGATATTTGCAATTTTGTCCGCCTGACCAAATTCTGCAAGTGGGGGTTGCATTTGTACTGCAAGAATCAGTCCAATACATCCACAAACGAGACAGACAATTCCTATGGATCGTACTCCGATGCGAACAATCTGAGTCATAAATGCCGCCTTGCCAAATCGGACACGGCGGAAAATAAAAGCATCACATAATAATTTAAGAACTCCCCAGAGCATCCAAATGATGCCGCCAAGAAATGAGAAAATGCGAATCCACAATGATCCAAAAACATCTAAAGCCCGCAAGGGTAAAAGTAATTTTGAATCTTCAGGCAATGAGTGCTTCCTCTCTGCTTGGCGAGATTACAAAAATAGTATCAAGGCGAGCGAGTTCAATAATAGAACGAACACCTTCGTTGAGTCCACATATTCCGAAACTTTTGTCAGCCTGTTTACAAATTTGCAGCGCTTCAATCAGCGTTGCAATGCCCGATGAATCCATGTATTTGACTGCGGATAAGTCTACAATAAGTTTGTTTGTATCTGAACTAAGAATTGGCTTAAGTACCTCGCGTAACTTCGTTGATTGCATCGTATCGATGTCACCTTCTGGTGAAACAATCGTCGAGTTTTGGACAATTTCAATTGTAATATTCATAGAGTTCAGTCCTGAGTTTTCCCTGTACATACATCGACATTTTCACTGATCGGATCTCCATACTTTTCCAATACGAGTCGCATACCACCGCCTTCACGATAAGACCAATCGACATGATCCATGATTGATTGAATGAGATACACGCCTAATCCTCCCGGACGTATATCTTCTATGTCTCGTGATTTTATCTTTTCAAGGTCGATTTGGGCAGCACGATCTTCAAGACATATTTTCACTTTCCATGGAACTCCATTGCATGCTTGCATAGCCTCAATTTGAATTTCTATCAATTCATCCGAAGATCCATGATATCCGTGGCGGTGGATATTACTTACGGCCTCGTCCAGAGCAAGTGCAATTGAACCTGAAGTACGATCGCAAATGCCACAATTGCGACATATATTAATGACAAGATTTCGAATTGTGCTAAACCAAATAGGTGATGCATGGACTGTTAACCTAACTATTATTTTCGAAGGTGTCGCCTTGGGTTTCATCGACATTCATGGTAACCTGTAACATTCTCATGAACACCCCTGACACATCAACTAATTTGCAATCTTCAACTATCTTGGATCCTGTTGTCACAGTTGGTGTAAATCCGGGCGAAACAGTCTTGATTCTTGATTTTGGCAGTCAATACGCTCAGCTTATCGCTCGTAGAGTCCGCGAAGCAGGTGCATTCAGCGTTTTACTTGCACCTGACACACGTATCGAGAAACTAGCCTCGTATCAACCTGCAGGGATTGTCCTTTCCGGTGGTCCATCTAGCGTAAGTGCTAAAAATGCTCCAAGATGTGATCAAAGGATATTTGAGTTAGGAATTCCTGTACTGGGAATTTGTTATGGCATGCAACTAGGCTGCGAGATTCTTGGTGCGACAATTGAGGTAGCACATGCAAGAGAATATGGCCGATCAGTCCTTAAAGTGCTTGATGCCACAGGTCTTTTTCGAGGAATGCCAACAGATACAGCAGCATGGATGAGCCACGGGGATCAAGTCGAGATTGTCGGTGAGGAATTTAATATTCTTGCAGAAACAGCAACATGTCCACTTGCTGCAGTCTCACACAAAACAATACCATTTTATGGTGTGCAATTTTACCCAGAAGTGACCCATACTCCACATGGTGTTGAAATACTTAGAAACTTTTTATATGAAATCTGTGGTATCAAGGGTACGTGGCGAATGGCCGATTTCATGGAAGCCCAATGCGAGCAACTCCGAAAAATTGTTGGCGATTCCAAAGTTATTTGTGGATTAAGTGGCGGGGTCGACTCTTCAGTTGTTGCAGCATTATTACAAAGAGCAATCGGTGACCAACTCGTCTGCGTTTTTGTTGACAATGGTCTACTTCGAAAAAATGAACGTGAATTTGTAGAAACAACGTTTCGAGATCATTTTCAAATTGATCTTCGTGTTGTTGATGCCGCTGAAAATTTTCTTGATGATCTATCAGGTATTACTGACCCGCAGAAAAAGCGTACACTCATTGGGCATCGCTTTATTGATGTATTTAAAAAAGCAGCGAAAGAAATTGAAAACGATGACAACGACACAATTCGCTTTTTAGCACAGGGCACACTCTACCCTGACGTGATTGAATCTGGGCAGGGGTATAGTGGCGCTGCTGCGAACATAAAATTACATCACAACGTTGGTGGTCTTCCCGAAGAGATAGGATTTGAACTTATTGAACCTCTTCGAGATCTATTCAAAGACGAGGTGAGAAAGCTAGGTGAAGTCCTTGGCTTACCCGATGGACTTATTTGGCGGCACCCATTCCCTGGTCCTGGCCTGGCAGTACGCTGCCTTGGTGAAGTTAACGAATCTAAACTCGCACTCCTTCGTGACTGCGATGAAATCTTACTAGAAGAAATAGTTGCAGCAAATCTTTACAGAAGTACAGATCAAGTTTTTGCAGTTTTGTTGCCTATTCAATCTGTTGGTGTCATGGGTGATGACAGAACGTATGAATCAGTGGTTGCAATACGAGCAGTTGAGACGCAGGACTTTATGACCGCAGATTGGGCACGTATTCCCTTTGACATTCTTGCTTTAATTAGTAATCGAATTATTAATGAAGTTCGCGGTGTAAACCGTGTTGTCTACGACATAAGTTCGAAACCACCTGCAACTATTGAATGGGAATAAACTGACTCTCGGTGATTTTTTTTGTTATTCAGAAAGGCTAGCGAAAATCATTCGTCCAGCAGAAGTTTGTAAGGCATTGTTCACTGTGATTCTAGTCGTTGAGCCAATGTACTTGCCTGCATCTTCAATGACAACCATCGTACCATCTGGTAGATATCCAACGCCTTGAGATTCTGATTCGCCATGTTTTACGATTTCGATCTCAAATTCAGCACCCGGAACTGCTTGTGTACGAACAGCGAGTGCCAAGTTATTTAAATTCAAAACGGTGACGTCTTCGATGAGACCTATTTTTTCTAAATTTGAATCAGTCGTCAGCACGCGATAGCCACTTGAGGCCGCAAGGGCGAGTAGTGCTCGGTCTACGCCATCATTAATTGGATCTGTTGGTTCGATTGTGACGTCAACATCTTTTGCTGATCTAAGATTGGCAAGAATCGAGAGACCTCTTCTGCCTCGTGCTCTCTTGAGTTTGTCGTGCGAGTCTGAAAGAACATGCAATTCGTCTATGACGAATTGAGGCACAATCAAGGGAGCATCGACAAAGCGGGAACTCGCAAGTTGTTCGATTCTGCCATCGATAATAATGGAGGTGTCGACAAGAAGTGGGCGAACACCGCGAACTTGCCTTGTGAATTCAACATAAGGGATAACTAACCGGAGATCATCTTTTGTCGTAATCACAATACTAATTGCGAGATAACAAAGGGTAATACCCGTTGCTAATTTAAGAAGCGTAAGATATTGCAAGGCAGTATCACCACTTGAAAGACCCCAAGAATCAGCAATTAAATCGATCAGAAGTCCAACTGCCAGCGCTGCAAACAATCCAGCGACAAGACCCAAGTAAACACCAAATACAGCTGAGAGGCGTTTCTTTGGTGTAAGAATGTCAATAATGAGTATGATTGTTGCAAAGGCCATCGTAGCAATTACTGGTCCAAGATGATCAACTATCACCAATTCGATGGGCTGCTGAGAACCACTGGCGGTTGCAACAAATGGAAGCACAGCAACCACGAACATGAAACAGACAAAGAGCAAACGCACAATAAGAACGACAAGCCTACGAGAACGCGCTTCTCGTTCTTGTTCAAGTTGAAATGGCTCAGGCTTTCCACTATTGGGCATAGAAACTTCACGCATTACTGCAGTGTACTATGGGAAATCATTACTCGTAAGAACATGAGAGTGGTATCATGCACACTTGAAGCGGGGATAAGGACGGTCGGCCTCATGGACGGGCAGCCCGCGAACCTGGTCAGGGCTTGACGGCAGCAGCCATAAGTGGCGTTGTTCGAGCTTTGGGTCACCGGCCGTCCTTTTTCCCGTACTTGATGGAGTCCACCTTGAGTTACACAGTCCTAGCACGAAGATATCGATCTCAAACATTCGACGGCGTTGTCGGACAAGATCCTATTGCACGTACTCTGAGAAATGCGATTGATACTGATCGCACGGCACACGCGTATCTTTTCTGTGGCACACGTGGCGTTGGTAAAACTTCAATGGCAAGAATATTTGCCCGTGAACTCAATATATCAAATGACCTCTTAGAAGTTGAAGCTATTGGTGATGCAATTCTTCGTGGAGATGATCTTGATGTGATTGAAATCGACGGTGCTTCAAACCGAGGAGTCCAAGAAGCACGTGATCTTATCGCAGCAGCCGGTCTTGCTCCTGCACGGTGTAAGTATCGAATTTACATTATTGATGAAGTTCACATGCTTACAACCCCTGCTTTTAATGCTCTTCTAAAAACGATGGAAGAACCACCATCGCATGTCAAATTCATTCTTTGCACAACTGAACCACATAAAATTCCGGCAACAATTCAATCGCGATGTCAAAGATTTGACTTCCGCACAATCCCAACAGCTAAAATTGCTGATCATTTATCCTATATTCTCGCTCAAGAGGGAGTAGACGCTGATCCCGAAGTTGTTGCTAATGTCTCGCGGCTCGGTAATGGTTCTATGCGAGACGCACTTTCAATTCTTGACCGGTTGCTTTCTGGGGGTTCCAAAACAATTGCAAGTGATGAAATGGAAGAACTTCTTGGGCTCCCATCCCAAACTGCAATTACTTCAATTTGTGACAACATCATTGCTGCAAATATATCAGAAGCTCTTGTTGCTTCTGCCTCGTTACTAGCAAGTGGCGTTGCGATGGATCGTGCGCTTGAAGAAATCGCGACGTGTTTCAGGCACACATTGATCGCTCGCGTTTGTGGAGAAAACTCTCCTTTACTCGAACTTTCTGATACTGCGAAGAAAGAAGCCGTAACTAGAGGTAAAAACATCGAGGAGAGTTCATTAACACACATGATTGTATTATGTGATGCTGCATCAAGACAAGTTCGACGCAGCGGTAGTGGGAGAGCACTCTTTGACGCAACAATTACTCGATTATGTTTATCCAAAGAAATTGCCGAAGCAGGTGCTACTTTGAAACAAAACGATGGTGTTTCTTCTAATTACAAAAAAAAAAGTAACTCAAACACACCAAAACCAAACGTAGTCGCGCCTACAGTGACTCTCGAAGCCAAATTTGATTGGAAGACGATTCAAGAAGTTCTGTCGCGAACTCCCGGATTAAAGCGAATTGCAGCTTATTTGCAATGCAAAAGTATCAATGACGGAACCATCACACTTATAATCAACGAAGATGGCAGAGAGTCTTCTACGTATATTCTTGGAAGACGTGTTGAAATTGAACGAGTCTGCTGCGAAGTAGCAGGCAAAAGATTAACATTACGCATTGAAGGCGAAAAGCAAGTTACACTTACTACCACTCAGTCAATTAACCCTGAAGTTGCTGCAAGTGACATTGTTAAAAAAGCCTCAGATCTATTTGATGGCACATTGTTACGAGTACAAGAAGTTGAACAAGAAGAGGATCATTCTCTTCCACCCGAGGAGGCGCCATAACTATGTCACTTCGAGATTCTGCCGCCACGCCTCTTCCAGTACGAGAACTACTCGACGCATTGACTTCATTACCCGGAATTGGAAAGCGAAGTGCCGAGAGAATTGCGTTCCATTTAATTAAAACAAGTGAAGAAGACGCCATGGCACTTAGCCAGGCGATTGCTGATGTAAAACACAATGTTTCTTGTTGCAACATTTGCAATAATCTTGCAGACAAATCGCCTTGTGCAATCTGTGATAATCCAAATCGTGACCCTTCTGTCGTGCTTGTAATTGAGCAACCAAAAGATCTCATCAGCCTCGAGGCAACTGGCATGTTTAATGGTGTCTACCATGTCCTAGCTGGAAGAATTGAGCCACTTGCCGGTGTTGAAGCAGGTGATATTGCTATTTCTGGTCTACTTGAAAGAATTGACGATCCTTCGCTCAACGCGCAAGGCATTGAAATTTCAGAGGTCATCCTAGGTTTGAACCCCAACCTAGAAGGTGACAGTACAGCACTCTACCTTGCACAAGAACTTGAACATCGTTCAATCACAGTAACTCGACTTGCACGAGGTTTACCAAGTGGATCGCAAATTGAATTTGCAAATTCACAGGTCTTAGCCGACGCCATCCAAGGTAGGCGTGGGATGCATCGAGAATAAACGCATGCGTTTTGAGACTCGCCAAAATTTATCAACGCAACAGAATATGCAATTATCTCCAAGGATTATCCAATCAATGGAAATTCTTCAATTGCCACTACCTGCCTTATTGGATCGCATTGAACAAGAACTCGAATCAAATTTTGCTCTTGAACTTGTTGAACCTGATGCAGACCCTACTCACGATGAAGATGAGGAAGCAGATGAAGATTTTGAAAAACTTTCTGAGTTTGAAGCAACCAGTAGTATAGATCTTGCCCAGAGCCCTCCATCTTCACAATACAGGAACAGCGGTGAACGTGATGCAAAAATTGATGCGATGGCGAGTATTCAAGCAAGAAGTAAAAGCCTTACTGAAATTGCTGCAGATCAATGGAGTTTTGCTGAAGTAGAACCAGATGTACACGCTTGTGGAAAAAATTTATTAGCATTTCTTGACTCAGATGGATTTTTATCAATGACAGATGAGGAAATGATCGAAAGGTTAAGGACTGAAGAAGAGGATATACCCTCAAAAACATTGTTAGAAGAAACAATCTTGCAACTTCAAAAATGGCTTGATCCTCCCGGACTTGCTGCGAGAAATTTACAACAATCACTTCTCATACAAGTTGATGACCTTTTGCAACAAGATGAAGAAGGGTGGAAAAATGTTCGCTTATTACTTGCAGACTTTTACAATGAAGTTTTGGAAAATAGGCTCCCTGCGATTGTCTCGAAAACGAAGTTGCCAATGGATGAAGTCAACGTTGCGATTGAAAAGATGCACTTACTTGTTCTGAGCCCAAGCAGGATGCTCAGTACTGAAACTGTATTGCCTGTTATTCCAGACGCATTTATCGACTATGACGAATCGAATGATCGATACCTCTGCGGAGTACGTGATGGCAATTTGCCACCTCTTAGATTATGTGCACAGTACGACAAAATGCTGCATGAAAATGATATTGACGAGAGTGCAAAGAAGTTCTTGCAACGCAATATTAATTCTGCAAGGTGGATCATTGAAGCGATCGGGCAGAGGAGGACAACGCTTCTAAGTGTTGTAGAAATAGTTGCTGACCGCCAGAGAGACTTCTTAGAGCAAGGTGATGAATTTCTCAGACCTCTTCCCATGACTGAAGTTGCAGGCATGTTAGGCATACACGTGGCGACTGTCAGTAGAACAGTTTCTGACAAATGGGTTCAAACACCAAGGGGGATCTTTCCTCTGCGCCGTTTCTTTTCTGGTGGTACAGATAGCCATCATGATGGGCAGATGAGTTGGGATGCAGTAAAGGCGAGGCTACAAGATATTGTCAACAATGAAGACAAAACAAAACCCTTCAGTGATGAGATGCTTGCGAGCAAGTTGAAGGAGCAAGGTATTGAGATTGCTCGGAGAACTGTTGTGAAATATCGTCAACAACTTGGGATACCTGCAGCAAGGTTACGTAAGAAATACTGAAATAAACTGATCCGTGGTCAGTTTATTTCACGGGGTCAGTTTATTTCAAATCGATTGAATATCGTCCACTTTTGTTTTGCACATTTCTTCTATTTTTGCAGTGTGCTTTTTAGTTAAAGACTCGATCTCACTTTTACCATGTTTACCATCATCCTCAGATTCATCATTTGATTTATCTTTAACTTGGTTATCAATCAATTTGTTTGCATCTCGACGTTCATTTCTGATCGCAATTTTACTCTCTTCTCCCATTTTCTTCACTTGCGCAGCAAGTTGTTGCCGGCGCTCTGAAGAAGGTGCAGGAATAGAAATACGAATCGTGGCACCATCAGCCTGTGGGTTAAGGCCAAGATCAGCAGACTCCAATGCCTTGATAATTTCACTTTTAGAACTAGGGTCGTAGGGCTTCACAACTAATTGTGTAGCATCGGCAACACTAACAGCAGCAATGTCACGTAAGTCAGTACTTGATCCGTAATAATCGACCTTAACATATTCGATGAGTGCAGTAGTTGCCCGCCCAGTGCGAACTCCCTTGAGTTCTCGTACATAATAGTCAAGAGTCTTGTCCATTTTCAAACGACAATCTTTCGAAATCTCTTTAATAAGCATGATGTATCTTAGTTTAACCTTGGCTATTTGCCATTTTTGTTTCCTCGTTTGTTACTAAGGTGCCGATCGATTCGCCAGCAATGACCCGGCAAATATTGCCATGAGTTTTAAAGTTAAAAACAACGACAGGCAAGTCATGTTCCATACACATCGAAAGGGCAGTGAGATCCATCACGCCGAGTTTTTTACTGATCGCTTCAGAAAAAGTTAAGCGATCAAATCGGGTAGCGGAAGCATCTACATTCGGATCAGCGTCATACACACCATCTACTGTTGTTGCTTTCAATAAAATATCAGCGCCAAGTTCTATTGCACGTAATGAAGCACAAGTATCCGTTGTGAAGAATGGGTTACCCGTACCTGCTGCGAGGATTAGAACACGGCCTTTCTCAAAGTGCCGCAGAGCTCTTGCACGGATAAATGGTTCCGCAACAGATTCAATGTCAAGTGCTGACATGACTCTCGCGGGTTGTCCATGCTTTTCGATTGCTTCTTTCAGTGCAAGTGCGTTGATCACAGTGCCAAGCATTCCCATATAGTCAGCTGTCGCTTGGGGGATTCCAATACGACTTGCAAGCTCTGCTCCTCGGATCATGTTGCCTCCACCAACAACAACGGCGAGTTGCGTCCCACCTTGTACTGCTTGAGCGATTTGACTTGCGATGATATTCAATTCATCTGGATCAATGCCAAGAACGCCATCAGTGGAGAAACTTTCACCACTGATTTTAAGAATTGCTCTTGAGTAGGTTGGAGTAGACATGGTTTATCTCAGCGATAGGAGTGGTGGTCATTTGGGAAATTAAAATTGAACAGATTTTGTCTGTGTGTAGGGTAACAAGGTTATGGTACTGTAAACACATAAGAGATTCAAAATGGATGAGCAATCAAACATAGTTGGTAAATCCGGTCCTAGAGACAGCAAGCATACAGAAGTTTATTCTGAGTGGCAATTGCGGTCAGATATTAATTACCGCTGGAAACGTAACATTATTATCCTTTTAGTGCTCGGTGTACCAGTCTCACTTGTAGTACATCTCTTCGTCGCATTTCTATTAGCTCTTTCTGATAGAAACACAAGCATTTCTGATGACAGTGGTGATTCTATTGTGATCGAATTTGCTGTTTTTGAAACAGAAACTCTCTCAGAACTACCAGAATCAACAGAGATAGAGAGCAGTGATGCAGCCCCAGCTGCCCTTGATAGTCCACTCACTGCTGAAACTGTTCTTGAGGCGACTTCCTCAACATCTCAACTCATAGCAGATCAATCGATAGTACCAACTCTAGGTGGCGCTTTAGGGGGCGCCCTTAGCGCAGGCATGGGCGGCTCTGGAGGAGCATCCTTCTTCGGAATTTCTTCTGAAGTTGGAAGGTTCTGTTACATCATGGATATATCAGCCTCCATGAACCAAAATAATCGCCTGCAACGTGCTAGGAGAGAATTACAGGCCTCGCTATTGAAACTAACAAATTTTTCTCAGTTTTATATTTTGTTCTACTCATCTGATGTCACCGAACCACCAACACAACATGGGTGGAATACAGCTCGACGCTCGACGCTCACGAGGATTAATAATGAAATCCAACGAGTCAAAGCCTACGGAGGTACACTGCCTACCCCCGCATTCAAGAAGGCGATGGAATTAAACCCGCTTCCAGATGTTATCTTTTTTCTTACTGACGGTCACATACCTGATACTGTGATTGGTGAACTACGAAACATGCTTCCCACAAGTCAACGAATTGTTATTCATACCGTTGCATTTGGTCAGAGCGCTGATACAAAACAACTCAAAGAGATCGCTACTCTTACCGGTGGTCAATTCAAATTTGTAAAGTCAGGTACAGCACCTTGAATTACGTAACACTCATCTGCATCTCACTTCTATCGACTACGTTTCTGAGTCTCGACATTGTTCATCTTAGAGATTCATCAACGATTACTTGTTCTATTGTTAGTTGGAGTAAAGATGGTTTACGAATTAAAAATTCCTCAGAATATTTGAAAAAAGTTGAAGCGGAGCAAGCAGAACTACTTCTAGAACTCGAGTTTGAGAAGGCGGAAGCGGAACGATTATCTACTTTAGGACGTACGGAACCAGGAAAGATAGTTGGTGAATTACTAGCCAGTGAAATCGTAGAAGGATTAGCGGATATATCAATTAAAATTACAGTGATAGAAAAAGATATAAAGAAAGGCGAAGAAAAATTCAAAAACGCACCAGAACATCAGATTGTCTATCCATGGCATACCGTACGTCTTATTGAGAGCGAGGAAATTGGCGCAAGTTTCGACGCGCATTTATCAAGAGGCGAACTTCTTTGGAGAGCAAAATCCAGGCTACTTCGAGGCGATATCAACCTTGCTTTGCCACTATTTGAAGAAGCATGTATTCAACTTAAAAATTCTGACGGTGCCGATGCATTTCTTGCTGCGGAGGGGTTGCTCCGATGTCAAGTTGCGTTTGGTAATGTTGATCAATCACTGTTGCCTTGGCTTCTTACTCTTAAGCACTATGAGAACAATGAACCATCACCTTTTCCAACGCTCGCGCCTATTCTTGACAAAGAAACTTTGCTTTGTCCATACTTACCTCCGGTATGGAGTACTCCATTTATAAAAAATACACTCTCTACATTCAGTGGCAGCCAGCCAAAACTCAACGAGATTACGGCTGTACTGCTAAAAGGTTCAACTGCAAAAGCACAAAGTTTTCAGGGTGCTCATTTTTTACAGACAATGTACATCCTCATGGATCCCGTTCATCCAAAATATCGCGAGACTCTCAAGGAATTGGACGAAAGTAAAGGACTTGGTATGTGGAAGATAGCGTGAGTAACCTATGCCACCGCAATAGGATTACTCAAACAGGAAGAAGAGCAAGATGCAGCCATGTTAAAATTCGCGAAAGTGGCTTCTACCTATGGAAAACTAAATCCTTGGATTGCAGGGGCTGCCATGGCAACGTTAGCAGATCAACTTGATGAACAAGGACTAACGAAAGCCTCTGCAAATGTCCGAGCAGAAATGAAAAGGGTTTTTCCGAATCACCCACTATTTAGAAAAATAACTCGTCAAACTTACTGACAAAGGAATCATTATGATTGGTGTACAGGTACAATTTTTAGTTTCTCTAGCAGCTGATGATACTGATACAACTTCCTATCTTGATACGCTATGGAAGGGAGGTCCTGTTGGGTATATCATTATCGGGTTAAGTGTGGGAGCCCTCGCACTCATTGTGATGCATCTCGTTCAGATACGAAGGTGCAAGTTATTACCACCCGAACAACTTGAAACGTTAGAAGAACTTCTCTCCAAAGGAAAGGTTCAAGATGCGCTTGAATTTTGCGTAGACCCGACAAATGATTCATTTTTAACACGTATTCTCGCAGGGGGCCTTCTGCGATATCAACGATCTGCTTTTGGTCCATTCGAACTTAAAAATGCATTAGAAGAAGCAGGCGAAGATCAAACTGCGCGGCTTTATCGTTCAACAGACGCGCTCGGTGTCATTGGGACAATTGCACCGCTGCTAGGTCTACTTGGAACTGTCCTTGGTATGGTTGGAGCATTCGAAACAATTGGGCAACCTGCTTCAAGCGGCTATGAAATGGCAACCAATATTAGTGTAGCCCTTGTCACAACTTTACTGGGATTGATTCTTGCTATCCCATGCGTTGCACTCTTTAGTTTCTTCAGGAATCGTATTGATGGCATAAGCTCAGAATCTGCTGGTGAGATCGAACGCCTTGTACTTCATCTAGAAGAATCACGAAATGAAGGATAATGCAATATAAAAGACGCAAATCTCATGATTCCGCAGGCATTGTCGAGATGACTCCGATGATTGACATTGTCTTCTTGTTGATTATTTTCTTCATGGTCGCTTCACAGTTTGCACAGCAATCAAGGCTCAATCTCAACCTTCCAGAGGAAAAGGGTGAACAAGATATAAATCCACAAACAACGGGACTCGTTATCAATATTAGGGAAGATGGCGCGTTAATTTTAGACACTGATGCTCCTCCATTAACACTTGCTCTGCTTGAGGAACGTATTGAAAAAGCAGTAGCTGAAGGAGGCATTCCTTGGCAAAGTTTGCTGATTAGAGCAGACCAAAACGCATCGACAACTGTTCTGAATGATGTTCTGAAAATTCTCAATAAGCATGGGCTTTCAGCAACACGTCTTGCAACGGAGGTCCCCTGATGCGATTTACTGCAAGCAAAGAAAGGCATAATCTCAACCGTGCTGCGGTCAATCTCTCAAGCATGATCGACGTTACATTTAGATCGG
>ERZ813253.476-NODE-476-length-14218-cov-4.002697_pt1 | contig 14218 bp, 12 predicted proteins | sample MGYA00520893_ERZ813253 | MGnify/ENA primary metagenome ERZ813253 (study PRJEB31669, sample SAMD00080414) | marine metagenome | biome: oceanic hadal pelagic zone biome; feature: marine hadalpelagic zone; material: sea water | place: Pacific Ocean:Izu-Bonin Trench...
ATAAGAAGTTTGACGACTGACAGATAATTTATTATTTTAAAAATAAGTCCCCCATTCGTAAATCCCAATATTTTTTTTAAGTTAGCACAAGCGAATTGATTAGCGGTGAAAAAAGTGGTGCAAATTTTAGCTTTACAAATTGCTGTAATCATGTAAATAGGTGTTAGGTTGTAATCCTGCTACCACGACTTAATTTTCTTAATTTTTAGCATTAAATAAGAACCGTAAAAGCGGTTCTTTTTTTATTTCATTTTTACAAAAAATTTAAAATAAAATTAGCTAAATTAAATAGTGGCATTTATTTTGTTCAGCTTTTATATGAGAATACTTTTAAGTCAATTAAATTTGTAATAAAATAGTATAGCAAAGAATCTTACTTAATAAAATTAATATTTATAACAAAAGTAATACATAGTATTACTAGCCTTCCCTGTGTTCTTACGTGTAATTGCGTGTTTACGCGCGTAAAACACTGGTTTATCAGTAGTAATAAATTCAAAAACTAGTTTAGTAACGTGTGCTTTTTTATTTTAAAATACAATTAGTATATTTTATAAAATATGTTTTTATTCATCAATATCTCTTCCAATAACAGCTTCCAAAGCACTGTCAGTTTCTCTATTCATGAAGCTTTGCTGATAGTTGATAGTAGTTGTAATGTCGCTATGTCTATAAAGTTTTTGAAGCATTTGGATTGGAATCTTATCGCCCGAAATATTTCCAAAAGAATGACGTGCAATATGACAGCTCATGCTTTTTGTTATTCCTACTTTTTTAGCGATTTTTTTCAACGATCTATTGTATTTACTTTTAGCAGTATTTATTTTCCTGTAAATATCCTTATTGTCAGCTATATCAGCTTTATTAAGTTCTGGCAGTACAAATGTGTCTAATTTGTTTTTTCTAGCCTTATATAGGTTTATAATGCGTTCTGCCTTTGATGTGATTTTAACTGAACCTACTTTATTGTTTTTACCCATTTTGTAATAGAGTCGTCCATCATTTAGGTCGCTCCATTTAATTCTTAATACATCTGATATTCTTGCGCCTGCAAGATAAAAGGATAGAAGAAATGAATTCCTTGCATTCCATTCAGTTGTTCCTTCTTCTAATTCACATTCCTCTAATAGCCTTATTTCCTCCATATTCACTCCAATTTTTTGGCTATCAGGAAACTTTATTCTTACTCCATTTTCTCCAAATGGGTAGAGGTTAGCATCAGCTATCCCTTCCCTAATAGCTCTATTGTATAGTGTTCTTATTAAAATGAGGTGATTTATATCGGTTCTCTCAGCTAATTTCACTTTAGAAAGAAGATGATTTTTATATTTTTTAATGTTTGTTACTGTGAATTTATCAAATGTAGAATTTTCTCCAAAATAGGATAGGAGGTGTCTTATTCTGGATTTTTCGGAACTTACTCGGGTATATTTTTCTAATGCTATAAGCTCATTAAAAAATTCATCACACATTGCTTTTATGGTGTAATTCCTTATGACTTTATCAAACAACCTTGCTTTTACTTCTTCAATGTCAAATGACTTTTTCTTTTCTTGTATTTGAATAAGATATACTTCTACTAAATTCATTTTATGAGTAATGAAGTTATTTATTCTAACTGAGTTTTCATAAGATTTTCTAACCCTATTATTTTTAGTGTCCCAATATCTAGGCTCTATATCAATCCCTAAAGTAATATAGCGGGCAATCCTATTTACTGTAATTCGTATTTCAATAGGAGTTTTTCCAGATTTTTTTATTTTTCTTGTAATTGCTTTTACATAACCCATATTAATCTTTGTTTAAAAAAGTCAAACAATAGTACAACATTTTGCATTTAAAACTACTTAAGTACGATTAAATGTGATTTTGGGTAACGAGTTACTACCTTTATATTCAATTGTTTAAGATGTTTTTTAAACTTTTTTATCTATATTCATAACCCTGAGGTCGGCAGTTCAAATCTGCCTCACGCTACAAAAAAAGCCCTCCATTTCTGGAAGGCTTTTTTATTTAGAAAAGAATTAACTTTTATTCCACAATAAACTTTCTTGTAATAGTTGCTTTGTCCGATTTTATATTCATTATATAAATACCATCACTCAAAGTTGTCGTATTTATTTTAATGGCGTTTGCATTTACTTCTTTGCTATAAACAATTTGTCCTTGAATGTTATAAATTTCAATTGAATTGATTGTTGCTGCATAACTCACTACATTTACCTTTTCAGTAGTTGGGTTAGGATAAATTTCAGTTGAAAAATCAATTACTTCTTCAATAGAAGAAACCATAACAGTGTCAAGTCCTAAAGCAAGAAACATTCTAGGATTCAAATATCCTTGAATAGTATCTAAATATGCATTTCCTTTTGTAGAGGACATATTAGGGTTTCCTAATATTGAATTAGCTGGACCATATCCTGCAGGTGAGCCATGAATTGCTTGATGCATATTATCATACCAAGTATTATCCCACCAATCCCAAGGAGCGCCTTCTTCTTCATATGATTCTCCAAATGCATTTACTCCAGATTGTGGAGTTGGAGTTAAAAAAGGATAAAGCCCTTCATATCCATCATTATTTACATTTGCGGCTTGGGTAAAAGCATCCGAAAACCCTGCATTGGCAAACACAGCATTGTTTCCATACATTGCTTGGTGTTTCTGTACAATATAACTTCCTTGTACTTCCACTACAAAGTCTCCAGTTGTAGGAACAATCACATCCCCATTAGCATATGGAGCGTAAGGGTCTTTGGTACAATGAAAACTTACCATTGGCACATCCCCAGCTTCAAGCCAAGAGCTATCCGCTAAGGCGCCACCAATATTAAAAGCCATATTAATATCATTACTATAAGATGGCCAGTTTGGAATATTCCAAGGCATTTGTCCAATTAAATTTCCTAAAGTGTCATAAATCGGCAAATAAGTAGAATCTGTTCCGTCATAATTTCCAAAAAAAGGAGGATAAACATATGGTTGCATTGTAGTTAGGTTAAAAAACTTTGTTAAATAAATTTCTTGCCAAGGCGTAATATCTCCAACCGTATCTAATGTAGCATATCCTAATGAAATATAGGCGCCAGTTCCTTGCCCACCTAATGCAATTTGATTTGGATTAATCCCATAAGGGTTTCCATCAATATCCTCTGTTTTTCTTAAAAAACGAACCATAGCTTTTGCATCTTGTATTCCCCTGTAAGCCGCTTGTAATAAAGTACTAGTTCTTACATCTTGGTCAGTTGAGGTAGGATTCCATCCTAATCTGTTGTTCATAGCAACCGCTACATATCCTTTTCTTGCCCAACGCGTACATTGCTCTACAATAGAAAAATCCGTTTTATCTCCAGTTGGCTGTCCGTTTATTACTTGTGGTAAGAAACTTCCAGTATGTGCTAAAATCACTACAGGACGATCTGTCAAATTATCTCCTGTTGGTTCATAAATATCACACATAATTGGAGTTAAGGCCGGTGGATTTGCTCCTCCAGATAAAATAGCCGGTAAAATACTAATGTTCTCTGCAAACTGAACATCAGAGGTTACCGTAACATTAGTAAAGATATCATCCAGATATCTCATTTGTGCATCTGCACTAATTGCACTTATAATAAGAGTAAATGCAATAAAATTTTGTAATACTTTTTTCATCTTTTTTTGTTTTTGATTAGTGCTACAATATTACATATTTTTTAGTAAAGTTCGACAAGAAGAGATAAATAAATCATTCTTCCTATATAAGGACCACCATAAACTTCATAGTGTTTGTTGTCTAAAAGGTTAGCAGCACCCACTTTTATAGTTGATTTTAGCTTTGGTAATTCTTTACTGATTTGTGCATCCAACAAGGAGTAAGTAGGCACAAAACCAGTAAACTGAGGAGAGCCCTCAAACTGAAATCCTTCTACCCATTTATAATTTATACTAAAACCGTAATTTTTTAAAATATTATGATTGTTACTAAAATGAAGATCTCGCCCAACTAAGCCTATATTGTACTTATATTCAGGTGTATTATAGGCAGGAATAATAGGATCCTCAGTTCCTTTTTCGTTTAGTTTGTTCCAAGTAAAATTACCATTAATCGTAAAATTAGGATTCAAAAAATAATTAAGACCAATGGATGCTCCTTGAGTGGTTACTGTATTTTCTGCATTTGCTGCAATTCGATATGCTTGAATGGATGGTAAGGAGACAGAATATCCACCAGATTGCTCAAAGTAATTAAATTTAACTCCAATTTTGTATCCAATAAAATCGGTATATCCTGAGTAATAATAGTTCGCATCCAAATATAGCCTGTCAAAAAGGGTTGTTCTATAGCCAATCTCAATAGATTTAGCTTGTTCTGGGCGTATTGGGTCAATCTTGAAAAACCTTAAACTATCCACATGAGGTATGGCTGGTAAATAGTAATTAATTAATGATTGAACAGTCACCATATTTTCCATTGAGTTGTCATAATGCGGACCTCCATCAGAACCATGTCCTGCAATATTCCCAATAAGAATTGCTCTTCCGGCATTATAATACAAATACTGATCGGAAAGCGTTGGATTCCTAATAGCAGAAGAAAAAGAAAGGCGAATAATATCCTTTTCAGTTGGCTTATAAACAATAGAAGCGGCTGGAGAAAAGAGATAATCAAAATTCTCATTTTTATCTAAGCGGAAAGTAGAACTAAAAGTTAATCCATCTTCTTGCACTTTTTTTTCAAATCCAACATATATTCCAAACTCTTTATTAATAATTGGAACATCATTAGTGTCAATAAATATTGTTCCCTTTGAATCAGGGTTATATTGTCTGAAATTAGCTCCAATTTTTATTTTTTCTAAGTCATTATTTAAGACATAATATTCCCCATGAATATGATTCAGTGCAGATTTGTCGTAAAAACCCGTACCACCTTCCAAATAAGATGTTTTAGACGTAATCTCTTTTAATGCTAGTTCAAATTCTGGTGTTCCTGGAATTAATCGACTATCATCTACTATTTCTCTAGTAGCATCATGTGCTGCAATGATGGCATCTGTATTTGCTAATAATACTGAATCACTCAATATGAACCAATTTTCAAATGTGATAGTATCTCCCATAAAACCCCAAATAGCTTGTGGTGGATTTCCACCAAATCCAATAAGGGAAGGCGTTCCCCAATTTACATTACTCCATCCAAAATTATTTCTGAATTTATTTTTATATTTTGAATACCAACTTTGGTTATCTCCAGCAAGCTCTTGTAGTTTTAGGGCAGTAAATACCGCATCATAAGATTTGCCAGCATCTTCTTGTGAGCGATACATTCTTAAAAAAAACTTATCTTTTTGATTGATTTCTAATCGGTTTTGAAAAAACTGAATTCCTTTTAAACTAAATCGATTTTCTCCCTGATAAACAGTAGTTCCTGTACCATAATTTAGGGCGTATATAAGCTCTGTATTTTCTTTTATTCTATAATGCAAAGCCGTTCCGAATTTTAAGTTCCTAGTATTATAATCTACTATATCTTTTTCCATATATCCAGTTCTGTGGAATTTTCCAAGCCCAGGATATTGAATATAATTCAAATTAAGGTTAGAAGTCATATCATTTAAATTACCATCTGTATCCTCATCTCCATAACGGTTTACTGCATCATACCCTCCGGGGTTGTTTTCATCCATATCTGTACCATCTACAGCAGCTAAATTATTGGCTTCCCAGTCGTAAGCCTGCATATAAGAGAAGTTGATTTTATAAGCAAACTTTTCCTCTCCATCCTTATTTTTAAAAACCTGAGCTAATCGAAAAGCATTCTCAAGAAGACTTCTCTCCCCAGCTTTGAGTAATATCGAAAGTCCTGGTTTGATAAAGGGATTTCTGGTAGTTATGCTGATTACTCCATTAAAAGCGTTTGGTCCATAATATGCCGAACTTGCCCCTTGTATAATTTCCACTTTCATTACATCCAATTCGGAGGAACCTAAAAAATTACCTAAGGAGAAATTCAGTCCTGGAGCTTGGTTATCCACTCCATCAATTATTTGCAAAGAACGAACAGGGGAGGTGCTATTAAACCCTCTGGTATTAATAATTTTAAAACCCAAACTGGCAGCTGTAATATCCACTCCTTTAAGCGCTCCTAATCCATCATAAAAATTAGCCGCTGGTGTTTCTTTTATGGCAATAATGTCCATGGTCTCAATAGTAAGTGGCGATTCTTTTTGTTTTTTGGTAAGCCTACTATCAACCACCCTAACTTCCTTTAAAGTTTTACTATCTGATGAAAGAAAAATGATTCTGTTTCTTTTTTTTCCCTCAACAACAACCTCTTTATTTGCATATCCTAAATAACTTATTATTAAGTGTATAGGAAAGTTATCTGAAGTTTTAATTTCAAAATATCCATCTAAATTTGATGCTGTACCAACGGATGTACCTTTGATAATAACATTAGCACCAATCAAAGTTTCCTTTGTATTATTGTCTAAAATACTACCAGAAATAACAGTTTGTGCTAAGATGATTTGAGAAAAACAGATGAAAAGAAGTAAGAAAAGTTTATTCATATAAATTATTTAATAAGTTCGCAAAATACAATTTTAATAGCATTTTAATGTCACCTATTATTTTCAATCATCAAATTTTAAGAAAAGAAGAATTTAAAATTTCAATTGCTAACAGGGCTTTTTTGTATGGAGATGGCTTGTTTGAAAGCGTGAAAATAATAAATGGTCAAGCCTTTAATTTAGATACGCATTTGAAGCGATTATTCTCAGCTTCTTTATTATTACATCTAGAAATAAATATAAGTAGAAATGATTTTCAAGATGATATTGAACTTTTAATAAGAGAAAATAGGATCAAAAAAGGGGGGAACTTAAAAATATTAGTTTTCAGAGAAGGGGGAGGAAAATATTTACCACAGAACAATAATGCATCTTGCTTGATAATGAGTGAGAATTCCGATAAAAATTTATTCTGCTTAAATAAAAAAGGTTTGGAATTAGGACTTTATAAAACTCAATTAAAACCAATGAATAAATTATCAAACTATAAAACAATAAGCGCCTTACAATCTGTAATGTGCTCGCTTGATGCAAAACAAAAAGGAAAGGATGATTGTTTGATGTTCAATACAGAAAACCGCATCATTGAAAGTGCAAATTCCAATATTTTTTATGTGAAAAATAATATCATATTCACCCCAAAACTAAGGGAAGGATGTGTGGATGGCACAATGCGAAATTGTATTTTGAGTTTAAAAGATTTGGAATATAAAATAGTAGAAAGTAAGGTTAAAATAGGAGATATTTTAGAGGCAGAGGAAGTGTTTTTGACTAATGCAATACAAGGGGCGAGATGGGTTAGTCATATTAAAGAGCAACAATTTACTGAGAAAAAAGTGGCAAAATTACTGACCAGCAAAATCAATCAATTAGTTTAAAAAAGGATCAGAAGGAAGGTTGATCCAAATAGCATATTTGGCATCCATTTTTTTAATAAAGGAGCTCCAAAGCTCTTTGTTTGAGCTTAATTTCATGCAACTTTCTTTATCAGCAGGAACTGTAATCCATGTGTTTTCTCTTATTTCCTTTAGCAGTTGGCCTTCATCCCAGCCAGAATAGCCAGCAAAAAATCGAATATTACTACTATCCACCTCATTATTCTCTACCATTTTTCTAACTACTTGAAAATCGCCTCCCCAAAAAAGTCCGTCTAAAATTTCTTGAGAGCCCTCAATTTTTTCACCTAAGGTGTGCACATAATGCAAGGAATTCTTTTCAACAGGACCACCAATATAAATTGGGAAACTTGATTTTGGAAAGTTCTCAATTAGATGATGTACCTTTATTTTGGTGGGTTGGTTTAGCACAAATCCAACACTTTCAATTTTGTTGTGGACTGCCAAGAGAATTACAGATCTGAAAAAATTGGAGTCATCCATAGATGGCTCCGAAATCAACAATCTTCCTTTTTTTGGTTTTAACATTTAAGCCGGTTATTTTTATTAGTTTTGGGGCTAATATATAATAAAAGGTGAGCGATTTTAAAAACAAGATAAAACATTTAAGAGAAGATTTCAACAGGTATAAAATAGATTTTAAAAATCTTCCTGAGCATCCTCTGAGTTTGTTTGATAAATGGATGGAGCAAGCATTAAATGAAAACAAGGAAGCCAATGCCTTTGTTTTATCCACCGTTTCTAATAAGAATATTCCTTCATCAAGAGTTCTTTTATTAAGAGATTTTGATAAGAAGGGCTTTACCTTTTTTACAAATTATAATAGTATAAAATCCAATGATATTGAAAACAACAATTATGTGGCTTTAAATTTTTATTGGCCAGAATTTCAAAGACAAGTGCGGATTGTCGGAAAAGCGGAAAAAATATCAAATTTAGATAGTGATAAATATTTTAGTTCCAGACCAAGAGAGAGTCAGCTAGGGGCATGGGTATCTGAGCAAAGTGCAGTAATTCCATTAGATACTGCATTTGCAAATAAAATGGAAAATATGGAAAGTAAATTTGAGGGGGAAAAGGTGGAAAGACCTTTGTATTGGGGAGGATACCGAGTTACACCAATAAGCATAGAGTTTTGGCAAGGGCGCCCATCTCGCTTACACGATAGGGTAAGATATACACTAGATAAAAGAAAATGGAAATCTGACCGACTATCTCCTTAAAGATTAATCCTTCTTTTTAGTTGTTGCTTTTTTCTTAGTTGCAGCTTTCTTTTTAGTTGTTTTTTTAGCAGTTGTTTTCTTCTTTTTTACTGTTTTTTCTACTACTGCTACTTTTTCTACTTGTTTCTTTTCTACTTTCTTTGCAACAAAAGTAACCTTAGCTTTTTTCCTTGGTCTTATTTTTCCAAAAGAACCCATTCTGATTTTACCTCTTTTTGTTTTTCTGTCTCCTTTTCCCATTTAAATAATTTAAGCGCCAAATATAATAATTTCTATATTATGAGCTGATTAACTCCAGAATAAATCTTTTCTCAATAAGAACGGATTCCTTTATGCTGTTGCGCAACCAATTGAGCAGTACCTCATCTCTCTCTTTTTCAGTTAGTTGCCAAGCTATTGTAGATGCTCTTATTTTGCTAACAATTGCTTGAAGGCAAAGGGCTGCTGCTACCGAAATATTATAGCTTTCAGTAAATCCGTACATAGGAATTTTTACTTTTTCATCTGACATTTGTAATCCTAAGTCCGATAGTCCTTTTTTCTCCGCTCCAAAAAGTAAAGCAATTTTACCATTATTTACATCAATATCATGGATGCTTTTTGCATTGTGTGGGGTAGTGGCCAATATTTTAAACCCCTCTTTTTTTAAACTCTGTAAGCATTCTTTTGTATTGTTTTTATTCTGATTATAAAAAGTTTCTGTTAGCCATTTTGAAGAGCCTAACGACACATTTGGGTTGGTGTTGTGCTGATTTCTGTTTTCAATGATGTGGATATTTTGTACTCCAAAACAATCAGCTGTTCTTAGCACTGCACTAGCGTTTTGGGAATGAAAAATATCTTCTAAAACTATTGTTATGTAATTTGTTCTCTGCTTTAAATTAGCATAAAATAAATTAAGCCGTTCTTCTGTAATAAAGGTAGAAAGATGCCTTATTAATTGCTTTTTTAGTTGAGCATCCATTAGCAAGCTCTAAATTGATTCTTCATTTGAAAGCCAGCCAAGAAACTTTTAATATCCATTGCTTTTTTCCCTTCCATTTGTAATTGAAGAATGGAAATAAACCCATCATTTGTAGCAATTTTAAGATGGGTTTTGTTATCAGTAACAATACTTCCGGCCTCCAATGAATTTGTTTCCACTTCAAAATCAGAAAGTAGTAATTTAACTCTAACCTGTTTACCGCTTTCCGTTTGCAAATAAAACCAAGCAGAAGGACAAATAGCAACATCTTTTAGAAGTGTATTACCATTAAGGCAAGGAGAAAGCCCTCTTATCAAATCATGAATTTTTTCCACTGATTGACTCCAATCTATTTGAAGCAATTCCTTATTAATTTTTGGAGCTATTTTATCGGTTAATGCTATGTTTTGTTCCATTTGCTCTGCTTTGTTGTCTGCAATCTTATCAATGGTTTCTAATAGTAATTCTGTTCCCTTTTGCATCATAATATTATGTAAAATTGCAGCAGTAATTTTATTATCCAATTCGATTTTTTCTTGTAAAAGAATATTGCCTTCATCTATTTTGTTATTGATAAAAAAAGTGGTTATTCCTGTTTGCTTTTCTCCATTTATTAGTACTCGATTTATTGGTGCAGCACCTCTGTAATTAGGTAAAAGGGAGGTATGCAAGTTCACGCATCCTTTTTTCGAAATACGCCAAACAATTTCTGGCAACATTCTAAAAGCCACTACAATAAATAAATCAGCATTTAAGTTTTGTAATGAAGCTATGAAAGAAGAATCGTTTAAATTATTTGGTTGCAAAACCTTAATATTAAGTTCTTGGGCTTTTAACTTTACAGAAGGAGAAATGATTTTTCTTCCTCTGCCTTTTTCTCTGTCAGGCGGACATACAGACGCCACTACATTTAGGGAAGCGTGTAATTTCTCCAAAATATAAGCAGAAAAGGGTGGTGTACCAAAAAAGACTATTTTCATCTTGGCAAATGTAAAATAATTACACAATCCATGAATATTTATTTTCCATCAGTTTTATTTGTCCGTTATCAATAAGCCATTGCAATACTTTTATAATTTTTTCTTCTCTTACATCCGTTATTGTATTTACAATTTCAGAAGAAATCATTTCTTTTTCTGATAAAATATTCTGTAAGTATTTCTTAATTTTCTCAAATTCTAAATCACTTATGTCTAACTTATTTCTTTCCACACACACATCACATTTTCCACATTTGTAATTGTTTTCTTCCCCAAAATAATCTAATAATTGCTGTGTTCGACAGATAGTGATATTTTCAGAATAAGCAATTATTGACTCCATCTTTTGTTTTTTTAATTGCTTTCTTTTTTCTAATATTTCTTCTGAAATTTTGATGGTAGATGCCTCTGCCCTGTTTTTTGTAAAGATAAGTTTTGGGGCATTTGTTCTTGGCAAATATTTTAAGATTTCTAATTGCTGTAATTTTTCAAGCAAATCCACAACCTGAGTAGGAGGAGAGTTAAATCTACTGGATAAAGTTTGTTCATTTATCGTTACATAGTTTTCAAAAAGACCACTATAAGAGCGCAATAAAAGTTTGATGAAAGAATCGTAATGCACATTAGCCACTTGAAAACGATAAAGTTCCGTATTATCCACAATAAAATGTAATTTGGAGGGAGAATGAATGGAATCAGTTAGTTTGATGAATTCTTCTTTTTCCAAATATTTTAAAATATTGTAAGTTTTATAGGTCTTCAAATTGTATCTCTCACAAAAGTCATTGATGTCAAATTCAAAACTTTCTCCTTCTGCCGTATCCACTGCAATATGAAAATAATCTGCTATTTTCTGATAACAATCTCTTATCTCTTGCACGCTTGGAAATTGTGAGAGGACAAAACGATTAAGGTCAATTACATCACTTTTGTTTGTCAGTAGTATGGCGTAGGCCAATTTACCATCTCGGCCGGCACGCCCTGCTTCCTGAAAATAAGCTTCCAATGATGTTGGCGTGTTGATATGGACTACAACTCGCACATTTTCTTTATCAATTCCCATACCAAATGCGTTGGTGGCTACCATTACTCTAATCTCGTTATGAGTCCATTTTTCTTGCTTTTGGTTTCTGATATCCATATCCAAGCCCGCATGATAATAATCGGAAGAAATATTATGAGTTCTGAGTAGCTGTGTTATTTTCTTTGTTTCTTTTCTGCTACCGACATACACTATTGCACTGCTTTTAAAATGATTCAGAATTTTTACTAATTTGGTTTTTTTATTTTCTGTATTGATTACTACATAGGATAGATATTCTCTTACAAAGGAGGATTGTAATAAGTGCTTTTCACTAAAAAGAAGTTTATCTTGAATATCATCTATAATATCGGCTGTTGCAGTAGCGGTAAGTGCTAAAATTGGCACATCAGGAATTACTTCTCTTATTTCTGCAATATGTAAATAGGATGGCCTGAAATCATATCCCCACTCTGAGATGCAATGTGCTTCATCCACCGTTATCAAATTGACATTCATCTGCCGAATTCTTTCTTGTACCATTTTGTTTTGTAACCTTTCTGGTGACAGGTAAAGGAATTTGTAGTTTCCATAAATGCAATTTCCAAGTGCCACATCCACCTCATCTTTGCTCATTCCTGAAGTGATAGCAACTGATTTTATTCCTTTCGATTTTAGGTGTTCTACTTGGTCCTTCATAAGGGAAATTAAAGGAGAAATTACAATGCAAATTCCATCTTGCATTAAGCAAGGGATTTGAAAACAAACCGATTTACCTCCTCCTGTTGGGAGTAGAGCCAAGGTGTCTTTCTTAGCCAATACAGATTGAATTATTTCCTCTTGCATGGGGCGAAAATTCGTATGCCCCCAGTATTTTATTAGTATTTCTTTAGCATTAAACATTTGCACGAAATTAGGGAAATTATAACTTATGCCCTAGGATGAAACTGAATAATAGCTTCACGGAGATATTCTTTATCAAGATGAGTGTAAATTTCGGTTGTAGTAATGCTTTCGTGCCCGAGCATTTCTTGTACTGCACGTAAATCCGCACCACCCTGAATAAGGTGAGTAGCAAAAGAGTGCCTGAAAGTGTGTGGGCTAATCTTCTTTTTCAGGCCAATTTTTTCTGCCAATTGCTTGATGATGGTAAAAATCATTACTCTTGTGAGCTGTTTCCCTCTTCTGTTCAGAAAAATAATATCCTCATATCCTTTTTGAATATTTTGATGATTTCGCACTTCACTAATGTAGATGTTTAGGTATTTGAGAGCTGTTTTTCCAATGGGAGCAAGGCGTTCTTTGTCGCCTTTTCCTATTACTTTTATAAATCCTTCAACAAAACTAACATTTGATAGTTTTAGAGTGATGAGTTCCGTTACCCTTAAACCGCAACTATAAAGTATTTCCAGCATGGCTCTGTTTCTTTCGCCTTGCTCTGTGCTCAAATCAATAGCAGCAATGAGCTTATCTATCTCTTCAATGGAAAGGGTATCAGGTAATTTCATGCCTATTTTTGGAGATTCTAATAACTGGGTGGGATCGGCAGTGATATAATCCTCCATTATGAGGTATTTGTAAAAAGCTTTTATTCCGGAGATAATTCTGCTTTGTGAACGAGCAGAAATTCCTTCTTTACTTACAGCTAAAATAAAATTGGATAAGTCAGATTTATTGATTTTGAGTTCGCTTATTTTCTTTTTTTTTGCGAATGCGGCCAGTTTTTTCACATCACTGATATAGGCATCCACCGAATTGACAGACAAGGAGCGTTCTACTTGCAAATAACTTTTAAAACCCAATATGGATGATTCCCAACTCATTTGTTTAGTTTTGCTCTGCTATGAAAGTGATAATAATTAACGGACCAAATTTAAACTTATTAGGCAAAAGAGAGAAATCTATTTATGGAGATATTTCTTTTGAGGAGTATTTTAAGGATTTACAAGCTGAATTTACAGATTTGAATCTTGAATACTATCAAAGTAATGTAGAAGGAGAACTGATTAATAAATTGCAGGAAGTAGGTTTTTCTTACGATTATATTCTGCTGAATGCTGGAGGGTACACCCACAGCTCAGTTGCCTTAACAGATTGCGTAAAAGCTATTGAAACACCTGTTATTGAAGTGCATATTTCCAATATATATGCTCGTGAGGATTTTAGGAAAAAATCCGTTTTGTCGCCTAATTGCAAGGCTATAATTTGTGGTTTAGGCTTGGATTCTTATAAAGCTGCACTTTCAATATTAAAAAATTAAAACAATAGATTAATAAAGAACTAAAATTAAAACTTAAGATTATGAAAAAAATATTATCAATTACAATGGCGCTAGCATATCCTTGGGCTTAAATCGTTTGCATAGGTGCTACAAATTATACTTTAACTTATAACCCTGGAGGGGTTGCAAGGGATAGTTTGTATGTAATTAGCTCCTTTGCCAATAAATTTTTCCAATCAAAATGCAGTTGATCCTCTCCCAACTGTTATAGCAACTGCAAATCCTAGGCACCTATCTTAGAAGTTCCATCAATAATCATTTTTGGTATGGCGGATTATCTACTCTTGCCAATCTTATCG
>ERZ813253.477-NODE-477-length-14217-cov-7.961888_pt1 | contig 14217 bp, 11 predicted proteins | sample MGYA00520893_ERZ813253 | MGnify/ENA primary metagenome ERZ813253 (study PRJEB31669, sample SAMD00080414) | marine metagenome | biome: oceanic hadal pelagic zone biome; feature: marine hadalpelagic zone; material: sea water | place: Pacific Ocean:Izu-Bonin Trench...
AAATCCATTTAATCCTGTGACAACATTGCATTATGCACTTCCAGTTGAGTCTGATATTGTTTTATCTGTTTATGATATTCAGGGCAGATTGGTTACATATCTTGCCAATGAACTGAAATCAGCCGGGTACTATGAAGCTGTTTGGAATGCTTCTAACCATTCCAGCGGAATGTATTTTATTCGTATGAATGTATATAATTCAGAACATAGATTGCAGTTCAGCAAAATGCAAAAAATTATATTGGTGAAATAATAAGTGGGGTATTTGTCATGAGTAAATTAATTACGTTTATATTTTGTATAGCATCAATGAATGCTGGTGAAAATCAAGATATCAGTTTTACATATGGTTTCCTTGGTCAGTTGAAATCCAATCCTGATTCAACAGTAGAATTGGGCGATAAATCCATAGTGCATACATCTGATAAAATAATGGTTAATGTTGGATTTGCAAATGGTAGTTATTTTTATCTCATATATTTAGATTCTGATGGGAATTACTCCCTGAATTTACCTGAAGATTCAACGGATGAAAATAGGCAAGATACTTTATATACAACAGTTCTGCGGGGTGAGTTAACAAATCCTCCCGGTGATGAATCCTTTTATTTGATAAATAGTAAGTTGCCCCTTTCTTATTTGACTAAGCTATTATCCCGCTATGAAAATGCTCCAGATAAAGCAAAGATAAAACTGGCAAAAAAAATTCAGGTTGAGTTAGATGCTTTGGACCCCAATGCAAAAGCGGAGTTGTCCAGCATTGCCAGCCGATTGGATAAACCCTTGGTAGGTGGGGTGACATTCCGGGGTGATGACGATGATGAGCTGAAAGATATGAGCCTCACCCATGAGTGTAAGGGAACAGGCGGTATTGCCTTTATAAAAATAGTACTAAACCATAAATAAGATTTTATAATCGTAAAACAGCAGTCTCAATCTAAACATCACCTAATTGGAGGTGCTGCCCTTTCAGCCGCAATTATACTTTTGCTTATAGTGATGTTTCCAATTCTTACCGAACATTTTGAGCTGAAATTAACCGATCTCAAATTTTCACTGCGCAGTTATCTTGAACATGATCCGGGCATTGATCCAGCACTTGTCATGGTAAACCTTGATGACTATTCTAAGCAGAAATCCGGCTATGATTTATGGCCCTATCCTAACTATGCAGAAACAATTGAAAAAATTAATGCTGGAGATCCTACCAGCCTGGGCATGGACATCGTATTTACTATCAGTATTGATACCAGTGGGTGGACGCGTTTGTTAGCAGCAATTGGAGATTCTTATGTTACAGTAAATCCTTATATAGTGGAATTTGGCCATGGGAAACAAACGCTTGATACACATAAACATAAAGACATTCTTAAAGAATTAAGTTATGATGAATTACCACTCATAAAACCGGGATTGGTTCAGCATATAGTAGATTTACCATATAAAACAAAACAACCATTTCAGGAAATATCCGCAGGATTAGGGTTTGCCAACATTGAGCCGGATGCCGATGGCATTCTCCGCAGACTTCCGCTGGTAGGTGAAATAAACGGAATGCTGGTACCACATTTTTTCCTTCGGCTGATCAGTGAACATCTGGATTATAAACTGAAAAATATTGAAGTTGTGAACAAACGCTTAATGATTCTGCACAATTTCCCATCAGAAAACGGAAATCAAGATTTAAAAATCCCATTAGATGGCCAAGGTAACATGCTGATTAATTATCTGGGAAATATCAAAATTCAAAATCTGATAAAAATGGGAAAATTTATCAGCATTCCAGCGTGGGAAATAATTGGATCCAGAAAACCATTGGAATTAAAGGGAAAATCAGTCTTATTTGGTGATACCTCAATGCCTGCAAAAGATTTTAGTATCACACCTATTGATGGTCAATTAACCAATCCTTTAATATATGTGATTGCCATGAGCAATATTTTAGAGGGATCATTCATCTATCCAGCATCTACATTTACTCCTTTAATTCTGGTACTAATTCTGTTTATGGCATTGGGCTTTTCAGCTGTGAAAACTGATGTACTTAAATTTGGTTTAATATCAGCAGGATTATTAATTGGATATATTATACTGAACTTTTCTGCATTCATTTATTTTGGAAGATTGGTACCCATCCTATGGGTAATTCTTCCTGTTATTAGTGCTTGTGGATTTATGCTGATTTACCTGGTATATCAATCTCAAGTCACCATGGGTGTATTAGAAGGCAGTCTGAAAAGTTATCTATCTCCCCATTTGATGGATAAAATAAAGAACGATCCGGATATGCTGAAATTAGGGGGAGAGCGTAAGCGCATCTCTGTACTTTTTTCTGACATTGCCGGTTTTACTTCATTTACAGATAAGGCAGACCCGGCTGAGGTGCAGGATGTCTTAGAAGAATATTTTTCTGTGATGACATCGATTGTATTTGCCAATAAAGGTATTGTTGATAAATATTTGGGGGATGGAATCATGGCATTTTTTGAAAATCCGCCGGATGGAGTGACCAGCGCACAAGCAGCGATAAAGTCAGCGGTTGCAATGCAGGAGAAAGCAGGCGAATTGGATGAAAAGTATAAAGTCCAGAATCGGTTTCCATTTTCTGTATATGTAGGGATTGCCACAGGATATGCCAAGGTGGGGAATATCGGCCCCCCTGAAAAGGTGGATTATACCGTTATTGGTTCGGTAGTAAATCGAGCTTCCCGCCTGGATAGTGCTGGGACTGCTGGAGATATTCTAATGGATGAAGATACGTATTTCTTCGTAAAGGATGATTATGACATTGAAGATTTTGGTTCCCATGCATTGAAGGGGTTTGAGAAACTGGTACAGATCTTTAGGCTTAAAAAATAAATTGAGGATAAATAATCACTCATCAAGCTGGCTTGCCAATACGGTAAGGTTTTAAATGTAGGCGAGTGAAAAGCATGCCTGCCCACTAAGCAAACACACAAATAGGATTGGTGGGTTGCACAACAGCCAGACCAAACCCTTGCTACCACTATTTATTGTCAATAGTTAAACTTGGCTCCAGCATGGCATATTCCTGCCAGAATTTTACTGATTCAGCCCAATCATCTGATTTGTAATACGCTTTTGTTCCCCCGGTAAGTTGTAGTTGATTCCGCATCATGGTAACTGGTCCCATAGGCATATCATCAACGCCTTCAGGAATAGCATGAAAGGAAATAAGTTCCCAATCCGCAGCACTAGTTTGCTCATCTGTTTCAGCCAATACATCATGGCGGTATAATATTAAATCCACGGAACCGGTTTTCAGTAGTGTCCCGTTCAGGGCTCTAATCTGTATATAAGGCGCTTCCTCGGGTCTTCTCTGAACCATTGTGGCACTTAGTTTGGTTTCATTTGTAATTTTTACAAAAGGACAAATAAAATGGTGGGTTAACTTTTGATCTACCTGAACAATTACCACACCATCACGATAACCCTGTTTAAAATTCCCACAAGCAAGTTGTTCTTGGGCGTAATCGGCAATGTCTTTAAAAGTGAGTCCCTCTGTGTAAGTTTTGGTGCTCCCCTTGGTTTGCCTATAAACGAAATCATTGATAGAAACTGATTGTATTATATTCATAATGAATCCTTCCATTTCGTAAAGTAATATTTAAATTTTATATTCAATTCCGGAAAGCTATGGTCATACCCCTCTATATTATGGTAATTCTTAACCTTAATAAAATAAACAGAAAGTTGTAAATCAAAATGTTTGTCAAAAGAATAATTTGAATATCGAAAACCGGCTGAATAACTAAACTCATGAATTTCAGACAAATCATTTTCAGGAGTAAACTGGAAAGGCGGCTGAAATATAACAGGTATTCCCTTATCAATATATTGATATTGTAGATCGAAGGAATTAAAATGATAATTCAAATAAATTGATTGAGCATTTCCTCCTAAAGGGGATCCAAGATACCTTGTAAATGACTCTACTCCATTTGGAAAGGGTACGGATTCGTTATAGGTGATTGTTAGGTCTCGACTACTGCCTAAATAACCTGCGTAATGATTATAAAACCATTTATCCAGTTTAACCCATTCAATTACCAACTTAGTATTTTGAATATTAAATAGATTGTAATATTTAATGCCTAATTGATACGCCAGACTTAATTTATCCTTATCATCAAAATTCTGTTCAACAAGATTAAAATCCAATTCATCAATTGCGAATGTAGTATATAATATAATATTGTTTTTTATCAGAATTTCTGCATCAATTGCAGAAATAATATTTGTACTGGAAAAATTGGTAACATTATGATAGATTTTAATAGGATTCATAAATTGCCATTTCATGTAAGAATTTATCAGCATTAATTCTGTAATGGCAACCCGAAATCTTTTTATTGGATTTAGTTCTATCCTATGGATAAACAGATATTTTGGAGGTATTATTTCCTTTAGATGCTCTTCAGTGATGTTATCAATGACAGCTATTAAAGAGTGCAGGGAAACTTTACCATTTTGGTTTATCGCAAATCCGAATGCATCAAGGGGCGGAGAATTTTCAGATAAAAGAAGTTTTCCATTTTCACCTAACCCAGCAGACAGGCGTGTTTTCCCAGCAAAGAGTAGTAATTTAGGGTATTGGGCGATAAAGATAGATTCTTGATTAAAATTATTGTTCATTTCCAATAAGTTGTGGGGGATACCGTGAGTGCGTTTTCTGAGGACCTTCCAATATTCTTTCAAACCAATGCGATATGAGAAAAGAAAATGATCCTTATAAGTAGCTTGGAACGTTAAATCCAGAATATTCCATTTATTATCATATTTATTAATAAAATCTACATCTCGGAATCGTCCATAAAAGATTGAATCTTCACCATTCACAATATGAGGTTCTCTGTAGAGATAGTCAATACCAGAAGTCAATGATATTTGGGTAGCATAATTTGTTTGTTTATCATTAATAGAATATTTTGCTATAAAATTATTGATAAGTTTTTGTGTGTGTTCAGCGAAGAATTTATTGTCCTTTTCAGAAATATGTATTAGCCCTTGTTTAAAATACTTCGAAGTTCTAATAAAACCATAAGAGGGAGGGAGTACCCCGCTGAAAATGTAAGTTTTTTCAATTACAGATAAAACAGGATCATAATGATGAATAGGGATAGGCGGAAAACGGTGATTATTAATCAAATTATCCTGATCTAAATCAGAGGGAATAATTATCTCCAAAAATATTAATAAGAAAGACATTATTAGTATTGAATGCATGGGTTAATTTAATTTTATATAAACCATATATAGCATTTAATTCTAAATACGAAAATATTATTTTATGAAGAAAATTAAAAAGAATGGATAGTCGAATTCGTAAACTGCTCCGCAGCCAAGCCCATCATCTTGAACCCGTAGTTCTTATAGGCAAAAAAGGAATTAAAGATGGTACTATTGAATCCATTAATAAGGTGCTGGAGACACGAGAACTCATTAAGATTAATTTCCGTGAATTTAAAGATGAGAAATTGAGCTTGTCAGATAAAATCGCAGAATTAACACATTCTGAAATTGTTGGGATTATTGGGCATACCCTTATCTTATACCGCCAAAATCCTGATTCAGCAAAACAGCAAATCCATTTTCCCCTAAAAAATCAATAACAAACCCAATCTGTCAGGTATGCTTGTCTTTATGGCAAGTCCAACTGACTAACTTTCACTTCTAACAAACAATTTGTCATAATTAAATATGTTTTTTCATTTTGGCATACCAGTTGCTTCTTATTCAGTGTGAAAATAATTAAAATAACATGAAAGGAAAATAGTTATGACACTCGTAAAATGGGAACCCAAAAGAAATATGTTTAACGTGTTTGATGATGTAGAGAAGATGATAAATCAGGCATTTGGACATTCAATCCTGAATAAAGAAATAACCTCACATATGCAGCCTTTACTGGATGTATATGAAACTGACAACACTATAGTGGCAAGCTTAGATTTGCCCGGTGTGGAAAAGAAAGATGTGGAGGTCAGTGTGAGTAATGGTTTTCTAACCATATCCGGTGAAAGAAAAAATATATCTAGTGAAGGCAGAATCTGGCAGGAAACTTCATTCGGTACATTTAAACGGACTTTCGAGCTTACTGAAGCCGTGGTTGAGGATAAAATTAAAGCACAGTTTAAGAATGGTGTTTTGAAAATATCTCTTCCAAAAGCAGAAGAAGTAAAGCCAGCTGTAAGGAATATATCAGTCAGCTAATTACACATTCCTCCTCCAATAAAGCCCGGTATTCTTGATTAACTCAGGAACCGGGCTTTTTATTATTTACCGGTTTTAAAATCTGTGTAAATTTCGCCTGCCGAATATCCATATAATATACCAATTAATAATAAATGCTAAATAAATTAAGCCATACAATACTGAAGTTCCCAATTCCAGTAATGACCATTATCCTTCTTATTACTGCCTATTTTTTCCATAATGCATTTTTATCTGAACAGCGACTCAAAGTTGATTTTTCACTGGAACAAATGTTTCCTGAAAATGATCCGGAAAAAGATGCTTATCAATTATTCATTGATGAGTTTAGCCGAGAGGATGACAAAATATTGTTGGTATATGATTGTGACAATCCTACTTCACGTAAAAATATATCAAAAATTGCTGAATTGACAGAAATGATGGAATTAGATATTGATGGAGTTGAAGGTGTAATTAGTCTCAGCAATATTGATGATGGGGATTATTTTTCTGACGATTTATCTGATGATGAATGGAATATGCAGGTTCAAAAGCTTTTACAGCATCCTATTTATCCGAATCTAATTATTTCCATTGATGGCAAAACTGGTTCTCTACTGATTGATCTGGAAAATGATGTTATCGGCCAGGATGCTCGAACCAGGGTTTTAAATCAATTAGAAACGGTAATGAATACGGTAAATTGGGAATGGCACGAAGCCGGTATTCCGGTATTGCGTACACGATATATCCAATTTATGAATGAGGAACGGGCAGTATTTCTTCCCATTTCTTTTCTCGTAGCTATGAGTGTACTGTTATTCATTTTCAGACAAGTTAAAAGTATTCTTATTCCATTAATTGCCATTTCCACAACTCTTATCTGGGTTGCTGGAATTATGGCTTATTTAGATATTTCTATAAATGTGGTGTCCTACTTGACATTTAACCTTCTTATGATAATTGGTGCCTCCAATGCTATTCATTTGCTTATGAAATATCATGAGGGGTTGAGTTTAGGCTTGAGCCAGCGGGATTCTTTAGAGAGGGTTATTCAAAAAATTGGCGGCGCATTATTTCTCACCAGTTTTACTACTGCCGTTGGTTTCTGCTCTCTGGGATTTACAAATATTAAGGTAACTCAGCAGTTTGGATTGCTGGTTGGTTTTGGTGTCATTCTCATGTTTATTCTTACTATTATTATCATGCCCATAATCTTGAATTATATTCGTCCTCCAGATGATGAGCATATTGACCGACTTATTCGCGGTGGTCAATTTTTGGCTGCGGATCGATTGAATATGTGGAATCAAAAACATCCGCGATCAATTTTAACTATTTCTGGTATTTTGTTCATTGGGGCATTATTTGGATTATTCAAAATTGATTACAATGCCTCGGTTTTAGAAGATTTAAAACCAGGAAATCCTCTCTATGATGATCTGCAATATGTTGAACAGAAAATGGGAGGGACTTTACCCTTAGAGGTCATTATTGACACAAAAAGTGAAAATGGCAGTTTGCATCCTCAATTTCTCAATATCATTCAATCCTTTAAAAATGAAATTCTTAAAACTCCGGAAATTAATACTGCCATTACTCCCGGTGATTATTTAATGCTCGCCAATGAAGAATGGGGCGATGGAGAAAGGCAATTGCCTAGCACTCTTAATGATGCACTCTCATTCACTGTGGATTTTGATCGTGTGCAAACTCTGTTAAATGATGATTATTCCAAGACAAGAATATCCTGTAGAATGTCCGATTTACCTTTTGACAGGGGAATGCAAATTAGAGAAGATATTCTTTTAGCAGGTCACAAGCTATTTGGGGAAAATATTGATATAAATGTAACGGGGAGCACCTTGCTGGCTCTCAGCACTGGGCGGCATCTTGTGAAAAACCTCACCACCAGTTTTTTCATTGCATTTATCATTATTTTCTTATCAATAGTATTTTTATTTCGATCATTCAGATTATCCCTTTTAGCAATCCTGCCCAATATTATTCCACTTATGATTGCCGGTGGATTAATGGGATATTTAGGCATAAAGCTGCGTCCATCCACAGCCATGACTTTTTCAATTGCGTTGGGTATAGCAGTAGATAATACCATTCATTTTCTTGCACGCTTTCGACAGGAATTTAAACTCAGTGGTGACTACGAAAAAGCCGTCTCCGAAACCCTGCTCACAACTGGAAAAGCCATTATAAGCACAGGCGTTATTCTATCGCTGGGATTTTTCGTACTATATTTTTCAGAATTTGTCCCAAATCATGAATTCGGTCTCCTGGCAACCATTATCATTATTGCTGCTGTATGTGGATCTTTAATTTTACTTCCTGTATTAATTATCCAGATTAAGCCAACCCTTCGTTTTAAAACTGAAATTGTAAAAACAGCAGCAGATTAGATGAAACTGCCGAAAATTTATAAAGATAAAGATACCGATCTAAAACTCATTAAAGAGAAAAATATCGGCATCATTGGCTTTGGGAATCAGGGCAGGGCTCAGGGGTTAAATCTATTGGGTAGCGGAGTGGATGTAAAGGTAGGACTGAGGGAAGGAAGTAATAGCTGGCAGGTAGCCGTTGATAGTAAACTCAAATGTGAGGCCATACAGGATCTAGTTAGTAATTGTGATTTTATTTCTCTACTTATTCCAGACCAGGTAATGGGGGAGGTCTATTCAGAATTTATTGAACCCCATTTAACAAAGGGACAAACTTTACTTTTTTCCCACGGCTACAATATTCATTATAAATTGATTCAGCCACCGGAATTTGTAAATGTAATTATGGTTGCCCCAAGTGGGGCCGGTACTGAACTTAGAAAACAATTTAAAATCAGCAAGGGAATACCCGGTCTCATAGCCGTTCATCAAGATTATTCAGGGAACTCATTTGAGCTTGCCTTATCCTACAGTAAAGCCATTGGACTTACCCGAATGGGCGTATTTGAATCCACTTTTAAGGAAGAAACAGAAACGGACCTATTTGGTGAGCAAGCTGTGTTAACTGGCGGAATACCTAAGCTTATACAGTCTGCATATAAAGTATTACTTGAAGCAGGGTACAATCCCATTACTGCTTGGTTTGTCTGCTACTATGAGCTCAAAACCATTGTGGATATGTTTCATTCTAAAGGCTTTGAATTTATGAATAATGCCATCAGTGATACAGCAGAATATGGCGGTATCACCCGGGGAAACCGTATTATTGATGAGCATGTGCAAAATGAAATGCGCATCACCTTAAAAGAAATTCAAAATGGACAATTTCATAATGAATGGATGTTGGAGTCTGAAAAGGGATACCCTGCTTTAAATAAATTGCGTGAGGAAGAGAAACAAATTCCCATTGAGGAAATAAGTAAGCAACTCCTGAAAGAGTTATTTGAAAATAAATGAGGTACTCCTCGTTTATTACCTTTCTACTATTCTCGTCATTCCTTTTACCAGCCAATAACCGGGAAATTTCACCTGCAGAATTAATTGTTCAGGATGGTATAAATGCCATGTACAATTACGAATTTGAAAATGCTATCACAATTCTGGATTCTGCTTGGCAAATTGATAGTACTCATCCTGTCCCGCCTTTTGTTCTCATTGCAGCAAAATGGCTGCATACCCAGATCCGCGAGGGATATGATGCATCCTATGAGAAAATAGATAGTGAAGTTGAAGCCACCCTGCCAATTTACAAATCCTTAATTGCCCAATATCCGGAAAACCCGGAATACTACCTCTATTTGGGATCAACTTATGGTATCCGTGCCCGCACTGCTCTTGCCGGTAAGGCGTGGTTAGATGTGCTCTATTTTGGCTACCAGGGACTCAAATACATCCGAAAGGCTCAGGATATGGACAGCGAACTAAAAGATGTGTACATGCCTTTAGGACTCATGGAATATTTTGCCTGTCTCTCGGCCGCGCCAGTGCAATGGGGGGCTAAATTAATAGGACTTTCGACTGATTGTGTGGTGGGAATAACACATCTGGAAATTGCTGCCAAGGAAAGCCATTACAGCTGGATAGAAGCATCCAATGTGCTCACCTATGTCTATCTCCACATCGAACGGGATTTCACCAAAACAGAGCAGATTATCACCCCATTAGTTGAACAATTCCCGGGGCACCCCTATTTTGCTTTTCTAAGGGGGGAATTATTGGCAAAAACCCAAAAGTGGGATGAGTTGGACGAATTAATGCCTAAATTGAGGGAATTTGCTTCTAAGGGTTCCTTTCTTCAGCAAAATGAATGTCAGTTAAAACTTGCTTATATTGAGGGAGTAACAGCCTATTATAAAAAAGATTATACTAATGCTATCTCAAAATTCAATTGGATATTAAGCAATTACCACATGGAATTTGATTGGCTGAAAGGATTTACTCATTTTCTTCGGGGGCAAACCCATGAGGAGATTGGGGAATTCGGATTGGCGGTTGCAGATTATGAGGAGGTCCTCAAAATGGACAGCTACTATCCTGAAGTTGATAAAGCGCAGGCAAGGATCAGGGAGATGGAGAAAAGAAAATAATTAACAATCCCCTCAGTCAAGCAAGGTTTCTTCTTTTCTCTCATCGATAAAAGTGCGGAGAGGGTGGGATTCGAACCCACGGAACACATTAATTAGTGTTCACCGCATTTCGAATGCGGCACATTCGACCAACTCTGACACCTCTCCTGTTTATCATTCACACCCAACAATAAGTAATAATATAATTAGCCTGCGAATCATAGGGTTAATCACAATCTTGTAAGTTTAACAATATTTGCATTTATACAATTTTAACATATAAATTAAACGACACTACTGGTACAGATTTTGGGAGCAAGTTAGCATCTAATAGTGTTGATCATCATTCTGCAGAAATCTTTTCAATTGCAGTAATTGTGAACTTTATCTCTTTACCCTTGACTTCAAGCGTAAAAACTTCATCAATCTTTTTCCCAACTATGGCTTGGCCAAAAGGTGAATGATAGGTTACAATCATGGGATAAAGATCCAACTCAAATTCGATGGGACCTAATAGGTAATAGTCTTCGGCTTCATCTTTACCCTCTTCACGGATTGTAACCTTATTGCCAAATCCTACTTCGTCGGTTTCAATTTCGCCATACTCGATGAACCGGAATGGCGCATGGGACTGCATCAATTGTTTCTTATATATTATTAAACTCATCTCCTCCCTGGCAGCGTGGTATTCCGCATTTTCCTTAAGATCTCCATGACTAGCTGCATCTCTAATCTTTAATGAAGTCTCCCTCTTTAATTTATCAATAGATTTCATTTCCTCTTCCAATGCGCGGTATGTATCCCGCAAAATCAAAGTTGCCATATTGTTATTCCTATTTTGTTAAAATTATCTCCAATTATTTCAAAAATATCAAATCCTGCAATATGTATCATACCTAAACTTACGAAAATTACCACAAAATGTTACTCGCCTATATATAGTTAGCCCGCCCCCCTGAAAGGGGTTTTGGGTAAGCAATTTTCGTTATCTTTGATTTTTATTGGAATCAAAATATCTTCAAATCATTAGCGGCTAACAGTATTGGTTTCCACTTTTATCCTGATACTTGGACATCTGTGATTATGGTTGGAGTCGTGGGGGAGGTTAATTTGGGGCAAATAAAAACCCCCTCAATTAAAAAGGGGTTTGATGTTTCTTCTGCGGAGAGTGAGAGATTTGAACTCTCGCAAGATTGTTATACCTTGACGGATTAGCAATACACAATCTCACGAAGAGGATTATTGAATGTGTGCTATAAATGTGCTGTGTTTTTTAGATTATTGATTTTATAAATCGGTTGAATACGGTTTTCGGAAGGGACAGGTTAGTTATTAATCTCTATTAGCCTTTTTCAGTTTTTTCTCTGCTCTCTTTTCTTTTGCAGTTTTAGTAGGTGCTTTTTTAGTTGCTTTTTTTGAATCTTTACCTTTTCCCATTATTATCTCCTTGATTAGATATGTAAACTTAATATGGTTTGCCGATAAATAAAAAAGCCCCACAAATGCAGGGCTAAAAGTGGGGAGGGTCATCAAGCAGGTTACAAATGTTAGCCTAAAGACGAACCCTCCTCCGATACCAAGCCGTAGATGGTATATTGCTTGGTAATTATGGATTTAATATATCGTTTATCAAAATAACTACATCTAACACATCAAGTTGTCCATCTTCATTCATATCAGCAATTACCTCATAATCTTCTTCTAATATCAAATTAATCATAATAACCACATCAATGACATCAAGGGAACCATCACCATTTATATCGCCCAATTGCTGACAGCTTGTGCCATCACCACCGCAAACGCCACATTCATCATTCTCTAAAGTTGATCCACACTCATTATCACAGCCAGATGGACCAGGTTCAAAACAACCACATCCCAGATCATCTGCATTATCACCATTACATGCGCCGCATTCATCATAAGCGCCTACACAATCATCTACATCATCACAAATGTCATCAGCATCTATATCAGCACAATCGGACTGCTCATCAGAAGTCAGTTTATAAATTTTCCCATCAGTAGCACAGATAAGTAATTCATTATTCTGATCCAAGCCAAATGAAGTAATATATTTATTTGTATTTACTAATTGTTCATTAATTTGATTGTCATCACCAGTACCACTATTTAAAAATGCCCAAATATCCCCCGAACAATAGTCACCATAAACATATTTTCCAAAAAGACTGGGCATCGAATTCCCCCTATATACAAATCCCCCTGTAATGGCACAATTACTACCAGCTAATGAATATTCAAAAACCGGGGGCTCCAAACCAGTTTGATTACATCCCGTAGAAGGAGAATAGCAGTGATTGCCTTCCATGGTGTTCCAACCATAATTGAGTCCAGAATAGATAATATCAATTTCTTCCCAGGCATTCTGACCAACATCTCCTCCCCACAGTAAGTCTGTCACAGGATCAAAACTAAATCTCCACATATTACGCAGCCCGTAAGCATAAATCTCATCTTCCGCATTCGAAGTTGAAATAAAAGGATTATCAGGTGGAATACCATAATTTAATTCGCCTGAGGGATTATCTACATCAATCCGGATGATGCTACCAAGCAGTGTCGATAAGTCTTGACCGTTTCCATAGGTATCACCTGCACCTCCACCATCACCAAAGCTTACATATAAATAGCCATCCGGACCAAAACTCATCTGGCCTCCATTGTGATTCCAAGCTGGCTGATTCACTTCTAATATGATTAAGGCTGAATTTCCATCTGCCTGAGTTGGGTTTCCCGGATTTACCTGATAGCGGGCAATGACGTTTCGTTTGGGAGAATAATCGGTATAATTCACATAAATATACCCATTTTCAGTATAATTTGGGTGAAAGGTCAGTCCCAATAAACCTTCTTCGTTTGTGTTGTTATTTACAATATTAGTAATATCTAGAAATGTATTAATACTTGAAGTAGCTGGATAATTATTGAAGACCTGTATTTTCCCAATCTGTTCTACAACAAAGAGGCGGTCTGTACCATCACCTGCATGATAAATGCCTACAGGGTTGGTAAAGGACAGATTTGGAAAAGCGCTCTCTATACTATATGCAACCTGAATAATACACGGAGTACCTCCTTCAGGTACACATATACCACATTCATCAATAGCGGCATTGCCACCACAATTACCAGCACAATCTGGTACTGCATCACCATTAGGCATTCCATTACAATCCTGGCAACTAATGCCATCACCACCACATACGCCGCATACATCGGCTATATCGCCACCCGTACTTCCATCATCTTCTGCACCTTGATCAATCCACGCAGCGATTAAATCTATATAAATTTGATCAAGACTATTAGTGAATGGCATACAAACAACATCATCATTTGATGTGCAATTCCCATCAACAGACTCCCAGAGTACACTGGTTGTATGATTCCCTGGAGTAATAACTGATCCTTCATCCGAACCAACCATTAAATTACAATAGGACTCTAAATTCAAT
>ERZ813253.480-NODE-480-length-14173-cov-34.521287_pt1 | contig 14173 bp, 13 predicted proteins | sample MGYA00520893_ERZ813253 | MGnify/ENA primary metagenome ERZ813253 (study PRJEB31669, sample SAMD00080414) | marine metagenome | biome: oceanic hadal pelagic zone biome; feature: marine hadalpelagic zone; material: sea water | place: Pacific Ocean:Izu-Bonin Trench...
TAGATGAAGATGAAAAAGGTAATTCATCTCGCAATCACCGCAAGAACCGTGACAATATATCTGTAGATCTACATACAGGGCAGGATATCTATGTACAGATAATTAAAGAGCCCTTTGCAGGGAAAGGCCCAAGAGTAACAACTGAAGTGGCTCTTCCCGGTAGATTACTCGTATTGGTCCCGAATACCAATTATATAGGAATTTCCAAAAAGGTATGGGATAAATATGAGCGTCGTCGTTTAAAGAAAATCATTAGTTCGATAAAACACAAAGGGTTTGGTGTTATTGTACGTACGGTAGCGGAAGGAACAAGTGAGGATTTACTTAAAAATGACTATGATCAATTGAAATCATCGTGGGATCGTTTACAGGGGAAAGCTGAAAAGACACAAGCGCCAACAATAGTCTATGAGGACCTTGAAACTGCATCTTCAGTCATCCGAGATTTATTGACTTCTGACGTAGAAAAAATAGTCATCGATTCTAAAAAATTGTTTCGTAAAACATCTCGTTACTTAGAAGATGTTTCTTCCGATATGGTAAACCGCTTGGACTTTTACCGATTAAAAACACCTTTATTTGAGGGGATGGGTATTGAGGACGAATTAGTGAAACTAATGCGCCCAAAAGTCTGGATGAAAAGTGGAGCATATCTAATTATTGAAAAAACAGAAGCCATGGTGGTTGTGGATGTTAACAGTGGACGATTTATTGGTAAAAAACAACATGAAGATAATTCGTTAAAAATAAACCTAGAAGCTGCACGTGAAGTTGCTCGTCAACTGCGTCTTCGAGATCTTTCGGGCCTAATAGTTATTGATTTTATTGATATGCGTGAAGAAGCGAACCGCCGGAAAGTGTATTATGAAATTCGTAAAGAACTGAAAAAAGATAGAGCAAAAGTTGCTGTTTCTCCAATCAGTGATTTTGGTTTGTTAGAAATGACGCGACAACGAATTCGTTTAAGTCTAATAGACTCTATGACTGAAAATTGCCCAACCTGTTATGGCTCCGGCAGAATCATATCCAAAGAAACACTTATAACACGTATTGATCATTGGCTTCGTCGATATAAAAGCAAACATAAAGATTTGCGACTCAAATTACAATTGCATCCCGAGAATGCAGATTTTATAAAAGATAAGAAAATATTACGCGGACTTATGTGGCAAAATTTTGTTCATATTTCCGTTACGGGTTTAACAGAAATTAATCGCGATGAATTTCGTTTTATCCGTACAAAAGATAATCAAGATATAACAGATCACGTAGGGCTTGGTAATAAGGAGAATTCCTCTTAATTTTTCCGGCTTTTGGAGTTAAAATAATGAATGTTACAGTAGAAATTTCAGGAAAACAATATACGGTCAGTGAAGGTGATCAAATTAAAGTTGCTCACCAACAATCAGAGGTCGGCGATACTTTATCATTTGATAAAGTCCTTTTCGCAAATGATGGAGAGAAAAATTTGATTGGGACCCCCATTGTTAAAGGTGCAACCGTTGAAACCAGTGTTCTAAAACAAGGACGCGAACGCAAAATTCTTATTTATAAGAAAAAACGACGTAAAGGGTATCAACGCAAAAATGGGCACCGTCAAGATTATACATTGTTGCAGGTAGATAAAATCAAATTGTCAGCAGAAAAGAAACCTGCGAAAAAGAAACCGGCAGAAACAGCTGTCAAGGAAGATTAATTATGGCACATAAAAAAGGTGTTGGTAGTTCCAGGAATGGACGTGATTCAAACGCAAAACGACTTGGCGTAAAGATATCAGATGGTCAAACAATCCTTGCTGGAGGTATTATTTTAAAACAGCGTGGAACAAAAATACACCCCGGAACGAATGTACGTCGAAGCGGGGATGATTCACTTTTTTCTACAGCTGATGGAACAGTGAAATTCGGTCGCAAAGGAAGAGACAGGAAAATTGTCAGTGTTATTCCCATTCCACAAAGTTAACATAAGCATACTTTAACCCCTGCAAATGCAGGGGTTTTTTATTTGTAATTGATTCATAGTAACTTTCACATCTCAATCATTTCACTTTAAGAGGATTTTATGTCCAGACCAAAAATTTCATTAATCGGTGGCGGCCAGATTGGCGGCAACTTGGCTCTCCTTGCTGCACAAAAGGAATTAGGTGATGTTATTATTTTTGATATTCCTAAAGCAGAAGGAATGGTTAAGGGTAAAGCACTTGATCTTATGCAGTTACGCCCTCATGACGGTTATGATTCCAATATAACTGGTACATCTAATTGGAACGACCTTAAAGATACAAATGTATTTATAATTACTGCTGGAATTCCTAGAAAACCAGGGATGGATCGGGAAGATCTCTTGGGGATAAATCTGGGTATCATGAAAGATGTAGCTTCAAATATAAAAGAACAGGCACCAAATGCATTTGTAATAGTTATTTCCAACCCTTTAGATGCAATGGTGTATGCATTCTATAAAGTGTCTGGCTTTCCTAAAAATCAAGTTGTTGGAATGGCAGGAGCACTTGATTCTGGTAGATTCCGTGCTTTTATAGCTATGGAAACAGGTTTGTCTGTGCAGGATGTAACATGTATGGTATTAGGCGGTCATGGCGATACAATGGTACCGATAACACGCTTGGCAACAGTTGGAGGTGTACCTGTAACTGATTTGATATCTCCAGAACGACTGGCTGAAATTGAAAATAGAACTCGATTTGCAGGTGGTGAGATTGTTAAACTATTTGGAAATGGGTCTGCTTTTTATGCTCCTGCTCAATGCGCCATAGAAATGGCAGAATCATACTTAAGAGACAAAAAACGTGTTATACCTTGTGCGTCGCTTTGCGAAGGGGAATTCGGCGTTGATGGTTATTTTATCGGTGTTCCAACTGTGATCGGTTCCGGTGGTGTTGAAAAAATTCTTGAGTTTGAATTAACTAATAGTGAAAAAGCTAAACTGAATAATACATTGGAGGTTGTCAAGAAGACAGTGAGTGAAACTGGCTTATAATCATGAGCCCAGTTTTTAAAATTTTCTCTATACTTTGTATTTACAACTATATCTCTGCTCAAGAAATTTCTGTAACAACAGTTATTGAAGTAGAAAATTCTACAAAATCCAAGAAAACATACTTTTCAGATTACCATGTGGATTCAAGCACGGTAAAGAATTGTGATATAATAATCATTGGTGGCAATTTGAATATTGATGGCACAATCAATGGAAAGATAACTATAATAGGTGGGGATGTTTATTTGGGTCCCACAGCAGTTATTAATGGGGAAATTCTTGCCATTGGAGGAACTGTAACCCGACACAAGTCAGCAAAAGTAAAAGGCAAAATTAATCAATCAAATCTTAAAGAAGGCCTTTTATACAAAGAAATAGAAGATCAAGTGTTTGAAAAAGATTCTCTTAACATAGATAACTTATCATATAACAACTTGATTCATACCAATAATGACCTATTTGTCCACAATCGCAATGAAGGCCTTGTTTTTACACCAATAAACATATACTGGGATAAAAATGGGAATTCATCTTTTGCATTAAGATTTGAATTAGGGTATCGTTTTGGTTCTAGTGAAAGTATTGGGCAATTAACATTTGATAAATCATTCTTTTCCAAAAATGTGGGGATCTTTGCTTCAATTTTTAAAAAAAGTCGTTCAGATGATAAATACCGTTTGCCTACAAGTGAAAACAGCTGGGCTTCGTTTTTAGCTCGACAAGATTTTTATGACCGCTGGGATGAAGAAGGATGGTCATTCGGTGCAGTGACAAATTTTGATCGATTAATATTTAAAATTGAAATGAACTATGTTGACGTTGATTCAATTGGGGTTATAGATAACATATGGAGTTTAATTGAAAGTAAACGCAAAATACGTCTAAACCCTTTCCTAATTAATTCGAAAACCATTGATTACCTGCATATTACCTTGAACTTTAAAACCAAAAACTATGCACCTTTATCATCAGGTTTAGTTATTAACATTGATGGTGAACTGAACCAAACAAATAGATCTCATCGAATTATTAGTTTAGTAAAACTAAATTGGGAAATGACAAAGGGAATCGTTTTTCGATATCAGATAATTAATGGAATCAGTGGTAATCTAAATAATTTTCGAAAATTTGGTGTTGGCGGACTCGGCTCTGTCAGCGCTTTCCCATATAAATTTCAAATCGGTGATCAAATGGTGCAAATGAATGGAGAACTCATTTTCACCGAAGATTTTACCGATGAGTGGTTTTTCCTTAAGATATTTTTTGATGGTGGCTATGCTTGGTCCGATAATTATATGCAACTAGATGATGACAAATCATTTAGTTTTGAGCAAAATGATGTAATGGAAAAGGGAATTTCATCTGCTGGAATTGGCATTGGCAGCAGTGATCATAAAAATTTGGACTGGGCTGTAAATATTGCCAAACCATTAAATGGTAGAGAGGTTTTTGAAACAACCATTCGCTTCAATTATAATTTCTGAATTAAATATCTAGAAAAATCTCCCCTTCCCTTATCACAATAGGGAATGATTTCAGCTTTATTGCTTCATTTGCGGCAGCACATTCTTTCTTTATATCAAATATCCACAAATGAAATTTACATTGAACAGTCTTGTCAGTTATATATCCATCAGCGAGTGAAGCTCCCCGGTGAGGGCAGCGGTTATCCCAAGCAAAGATCTTTCCCTCCACATTGAATACAGCAATGGGAGTATCATGAACCATGACAACTTTGGCTGATTTTTCAGGAAGATCGTTTACATGACACACTTTTATCATTTAATAAATTTTGTAATTGCAATTTTAAATAATGACCACCTCCCCACGAGACCCCTCCTCATATGAGGAGGGGATTTAGGGGCAGTGTAAAACAATAAAATCATACGAACTCTAAATTAAATCCTTACTAATTACTATAATACTTTGACACTAAATCATACTCAACACTTCTGCCACCAACTTTGAAATTCCTTCAGCCGTTTCCTTGATACTTTTGGCTTCCATATAAGCAGGAGTTGAAACGACTTTCTTTTCCATATCAATAACAATATCATCTACCGGGCATAGAATATGTTTTGCACCCATGACATCAATATCATTACCCGTTTGTTCATCAAAACCTATGGTCATTTCTGTTTTTTCACCAAGAATTTTTGCCATCATTGCCGATGCAATACAAATAACACCGATGGGTTTTTTATCTTCATGGACTTCTTTTGTAAGACGCATAACATCCGGATTCACTGAACATTCAGCACCGGCCATGGCATAATCACTTAAATTTTTCGCAACTCCAAATCCGCCGGGAAAAATCAACGCATCCACGTCACGGGAAGACACTTCTGCCATATCCTTTATGTCTCCCCGGGCTATACGGGCCGATTCCATAAGGACGTTTCGATATTCATCCATTTCCGTTCCCGTATAATGGTTCACCACATGCATTTGATCAATGTTGGGCGCCATAAGTACCATTTCAGCACCGGCCTTATCCAATTCCAGCATGGTAATAACCGCTTCATGGATTTCTGATCCATCATTCACTCCGCAACCGGACAATACAACTCCTACTCTTGACATATTAACTCCTTTGAATTCACTTTAATATTTCTGGATAAACCTGAAAATTTTGTTCTTTTAACTGCTGAACCTTTAAACAATTTACGAAATCCTTCTTCATCCAGTGACTGCCAATCTTTATCTGTCCATTCGATTATTTCTTTACGCGGTTGGAATGATTCAGTAACTGAATTTTGTGAAAATTTCTGATTCCATGGACATACTTCCTGGCAAATATCACAACCATATATCCAATCATGTAAATCTGTCTGACCTTCTGGTAATTCCCCGCGATGTTCGATGGATAAATAAGAAATGCATTTTTCTCCGTAAATCTCATATTCTCCTAATGCATGAGTGGGGCAGGCATCAATGCACGCAGTGCACGAACCGCACAAATCTTCAATAAATGGTTTGTCGTAATCGAGTTCAATATCTAAAATTAATTCTCCTAAAAATAGCCAACTGCCATAATCTCTGGAAATAAGATTTGTATGTTTCCCTTGCCAGCCTAAACCGGCCTTCTGCGCCCACACTTTGTCCATGACCGGTGACGTATCCACACATACGACTCCTTTTATGGTATGAATCTCTTCTTTCAACCAACCTAATATTTTAAAAAGACCCGATTTCAGAATATCATGATAATCATCTCCCCATGCATAATTACTTATTTTATACTCTGACCTTAAATCATTTTGATTATGCCCGGAATAATAATTCATTCCCACAGAAACAATTGATTTTGCTTCAGGGAAATAATTGAATATATCTCCACGTTCATCTTTCCGATTGGCTATCCATTCCATGCTGCCGTGATGCCCTTTTTGCAGCCAAGTGTCTAAATTCGCTTTTTCTTGGAGAGTGGAAACTGCAGGCGTTATTCCTACTTTTTGAAACCCAAATTCAAGAGCTTTGGATTTAAGTTTAGAAGATAATTCAAACATATGAAGAATTCACATTTCTATTACATTACACGTGCATAAGGCGTTCAGCCCACAGTAAACCAATAATTGTCTTAACATCTGTAATTTGACCATTCCACACCATTTTAACTGCTTCATTAAGTGGCGTTGGCATTAGTTCAAGAAATTCATCATGATCTGTATTTTCAGTCGTTTTAATTAATTCTTCAGCAAGATAAATCCACATTTTTTCACTGGCAAAACCAATAGCCGGATAAATATTGCAAACAAACGTTAGTTTACCAGCCGCATATCCTATTTCTTCTTCTAGTTCTCTTCGTGCACAGATTTCAGGCGTTTCACTAGGATCCAACTTACCCGCCGGCAGTTCGATCATTTCTTCTTGAATTGGATAGCGATACTGTTTTATTAAGGCAATTTTACCATCGGGTAAAACTGGAATTATACATGCTGCTCCTGGATGTTTTATCCATTCCCGTGTAGAGGTTTTTCCATTTGGAAGTTCAACTTCATCTTTGCGTACATCTAAAAATGATCCGCTGTAGACTTGTTTTGTGGAGAGTTGTGTTTCTTTTAGCTTGGACATGATGTCCTTATGAATGCGCTAAAAATATTCTATATAAATAATTTTCAGTTCTCTGTTGAAATAATCCACTTTATCTTTATTAAACAAGAGATTATTAAAATCCAATTCAATATGTAATCTTTCAACAAATGTCCAGCGTATAGCCGCATTTAAATATCCCCCATTATTAAGTGCTATATCTTTTGCCTCATTGTCATTTTCATTCAATGCAGCATTATATTCAACAAGGAATGAAAGTTCAGGATTGATTTCTATATCAATTCCCATAAACAAATTTTGATCTTCATCATGATCTTTAATTTCGAGAAAATTTTGATTCACCCCCGCATGCAATCCCATATTGCCTAAGGGTGTTGTCCAATTCTTGCTGGCAGTAGCATACATACCATAGGCTTTGGTTTCGTACCTTTCTAATATATCGTCATAAGCACCAAACCCCTGACTGTTTAAACCGATGGCGATTCCCGGCATTGTCATTGTTTCATCTATTAATTGATATTTCAAATTCACTTCCGGATGTGGATACCATTTTAGACTATCATCGCCGATAAGATTGCTAGCGCCAAATGACATGCCAAACTGAAACCGATCTGTGATTCCTACCTTGAGCCCAGAACTAATACCTCCATTCTTCTGGATGCGCATATCCATGGCAAAACTACCACGAACCAATGTTCCTGCAGTGGGAATAGTAACAAGACTTGTGGGTGGCGGATACGCACTTTGGGCAAGTATTAAACTTGAAATAATGCATAAAAAGAAACACTTTTGTATAAGCTTCATATGCAAAATTTACCCAAAACTATTATGGAGTTGCAACGGATGGGTAAATCAATTCTCCAAAGGTATTTGTCACTAAAGATATTCGGTCGAGAGACATACTCAACACCTCTTTACTTTGCGGTAAACTGAATCGAATTCTATTGTTTTTAATCCCTACAAAAACAATATCCATAACTTCATTGTTTGTTAATTTTAAACGATCCCATTCCGTTTTAGGGATAATGGCAGGCATAGATGTTATCACTCGCTTGGATTTCAATTCTTTAATTATTATATCTACCTCATCAAGTTCATTTCCTGTTCTGGGTGGAGGCGTTGTGTATAATTTATCCTCGGGAGCCATGCTCAAAGCAACATGACTGACTTCATTTCCACTTTGGCCAAATTCCCATATCTGATGAACGTTATTCATTATATCAAAATTATACACAAATTTTCTAATACTTTTTTCATTGGGTAATGTTCGCCATTCTTCTTCCTGCAAAAAACCAAGATGATTATAACTCAAATGAATTGTCCCATATTCAATATAATTAATATTCCGAAAATTAATTTGGGATATTTTGTCGGTGCCATTCAATATAAATTCTGTCTGCTGACCAAGATATGAAACAATGTCTGATTCAGGAATTGAATATTTTCTGAATTCCACACTCCAAGGCTCTTGTTCGCCATAATGTATTATTTTTTCGGTTCTTCGATTTCTGTTTAAATAGAGTCTCTTTTTCAGAGCTTTTTCTTCATTATACACAAACATTTCTTCTTTAATCAATTCATGCCGCTCATTGAGCCAGCGCTTTAAAACGGGATGTTTTTTTTCATTGAACGTGACTTCCAAATGGGATTGCCCCCTTCGATCTGTCGCAAACATGGGCACATCTGCAATAAAATCCCTGTCAGATTTGTAATATTTTACAAATGCCGTTTCAGTATCTTGCCCAATTATTAAAGAACAATAAGATAGAATAATAATCAGCTTATGGAATGGGCTGTAAATCTTCATCTAATTGATTGGAAAGCCGATAACGTAAAATACGCCCTGTGATTGTATCGCATATATACACAATCCCCCGATCATCAACTGTGATTGCCGATGGTGCTACAAGAAATCCTTTTTCTTCTATTGTGATAAATGTGTCCACTACAACTGTATCCAGACCATGAATAACTTGCATAGTCGTGTCTACGATAAATGTTTCAACGCCGGCTTTTAGAAAAAATTTACCATTAGAATCGAAGACTTGAACCTCTTGGGCTTCTGTATTTGCCACATAAACAAACTGATTATTATCCACTGCTACATCAGCGGGGTTAGAAAAACGATATAAATCCATAATTTCATTTATACCATTATCAAAAACAGATGGATAATTATTTGAGCCTGAAACTTTTCTAATTTTATGAACCGTAAAATATTCACCCGTTTGGGAGTAATAAATATTGCCATTGTAATCCACATCGATACCTGTAGGATCGTCAACAGTCCCTGCACCTGTTCCTTGGTCTGTCACTGTATGAGCAAACACGCCCCGATGCGTCCATATTTCTTCACCGTTGGATAATCTTATTAAATGTGTTCGCTGGAGATCAATTCGAATAATGCGATCATGGGGATGGTCGAGAGCAAAAATATAATTGCTTTTATCCTGTGTAGCAGAGAGACCGCTGAAATTTGATTCCTCTGAATTATAATAAATATCATTGAAAGAATGGATTGAAAGAGCGCCATCATAAAACACATGAGGAGCTAACAAGGAATCTATCACTGCTTGGGGAGCTCCCCAATTCACATATTCAAGTACCCAATCTGCATCATTTAAATATTGAGACCATTCTTCATTAAACGCATCGATTGTAACTGACCCTGCTGCTTCATTAAAAAATGAGCCGGAAACAGCCATTTCATCGATGCCAGTTGTATTGATGTAATAATTCCATATATAAATCTTTTGACTACCATCAGTAAAAAACACATTCATTTTTTGATCTATATCCAAATCAATAGGAGTAATATTTAAATTTTGCAGATCTTCAAACCCTTCCAAAACTTCACCACTTTGATTAAAAGCAATAATAGATTTAGTTCCAGAATCCGCCACAAACACATATCCATTTGAAGCGACGGAAATTTCTACTGGATGCTGCAGTCCCATTTTTTCATCCCAAATCGGGTGTATAAGTAAAAATGTTGTATCTCCTGCAGAAAACTCACCATCATTATCTAGTGAGTCTGGAAGTTGCATTTTTTCCACACAAGCATTGGATAGCAAAACAATTACAAATACTAAATAAATTGTTTTCAGCTTCAAAACGCCAATCCTAGAGACAATCGTTGAGGGTCAGATAAATGATTAAAGTTTGCGTATCCATAATCCACGCGGAGTTTTAGTTTACCAATGGGTATAATCAAACCGGCACCAAATGAAACATTTTCTTCTTCTTTATTTATTTTATATCCACCTCGCAAAAAGAACATGTTTCCATAATTGTATTCTAGACCTGTGGAAATATTTTCAGCATTATCCACTGGGTGATTTAATTGCAATGAAAATAGAATGGATTGTTGAGCTGTCTGCCATATTTCCATAGCAGCCCCAACCCTAAAAACAGTTGGTGGTGAAAAAGATTCGAATTCAGTTGTTACCGTTTTCTCTTCACCTGTATCCGTATCTAATACATTTTTTTCAAATGTGCCATCGGGTTTAGCTTGGGGGCCAAAATGAGACAAGGAAGCTGAAAAACGTAATGACTTAAACCCAGTCCAATAAAATGTACCCATATCCAACATGGCTGTGCTCATGGTTCGCCCTGCTAAATTTTCTTCAACTTGTTTCAATGTAATACCGAAACTGAATCGATCTGTCATACGTGCACCATACGTTAAGGCAATAAAACGATCCTGATAAACAAAATAACTTCCTGATCCGTGGGGTAAATATTCAGTTGTTTCCTCCATGGGTGCCATGTGCAATATACCAAAAGAAAATCCGGCATAATGTCGTCCACTTATATTTCGGGTAATGCTGAAAAAATCATAATTAATCTCTGCCGGCCATTGAATTCGGGAAGCTGAAAATTCTGTCTGGTCAAATTGAGCTATTGTACCTGGATTATAATAAACGGATGCAGCGTCTTGCTGTAAAGCAACGACAGCTTCCCCCATGCCAACGGCCCTGGCGCTGACTCCAATTTTTAAAAAAGTAAAAATAGAGGTTCCCACACGCTGACCGCCCAAAATGGGGAAAAAATTTTGTCCTTGAACAGCCGTGATTGAAACCAGAACTATTAGTAAAATTTTTCTCATTAAAAAATAACCTGCATCCCTAATTCGAAGGTACGGGGGTTACCATTGCGTGATGGATCATAATTGGGATTTGGACGACTTATCATGCTATAAGGAATAATTTCTCCCGGGTTATAACCTCTTCCGGTATAGGGGTTGATTCGCCTTGGAATTTGTTCATCAAACACGTTTTCAATTTCCAGAAACAATTTGTATTTAAAACCGGCAATATGAAATGTCTTATAAAGCTTTAAATCCAACGTGGTGTAGCCGCTCACGTTATCCAACCCCAATCGTTTAAATAATTCCGGAGTATATTCACTAATGTTTGCATAAGGATTATCCCCATCCCTTGGTCCCACATAGTAAGGGACGCCATCTACATATCGAATTCCATCTTCATATTCATTTGTTCCGGGAAGGGATTGGGTATATCGTCGTCCGGAGCCAAACTCAAAACGCATAGAAACTCCCCAATTTGCCGGGTGTGTATAATGGATATTGCTGAAGAATTGGAGTGGCTTATCCCAACTCATGTAATTCTCACCCAGAGGTTTTTCGCTCAAAGCTCCGGCTTGGACAAGCAAATTGTCTAAGGGGGATGAGCTTTTTCCGGTAATAATCGAATAATTGAAATTCAAATCCACAAACCACCGTTCAAGTACCCTACTTTTCAAAATCATTTCTACTCCTCGTGCCCTGGCATAATCTGCATTGAAATACATATTGAATCGTAAATGAGCAAATTTTGGATTGGACGGTGTAATGGTTTGAGACGTTTCATAATCAAACATATCTTTCCAATATACCTTCATTTCCAGCACTTGGTCCTCACTGAAACGGTGTTTTATACCCAATTCATACTGAACGGTTGTTTTAGGATTTAGGTTAGGATTCCCGAAAACCTGATAAGTAGATTGGGAAACAGAATTCAACTTTGCATAGACATATTGAAATGTGGGTAATTGGGAAAAATGTCCGTAATAAAAATAAAGAACATCGTTGTCCGTCACAGGGTGAGATATGCCAAAGCGCGGGCTGAATCTACCTTTCCCCTTGAATCCAAAAAGGTCGAAAGTTTCTTCATCAAATTTTTTCCGGGCAGCATCCGTTATTATCACGGTGTTGGGATTATTGATTGCATCTTCTACATATTTCCCCGGGAACCAATAATCATAGCGCATACCGATATTTACGGTCATTCCTTCAAAGGTAATACGGTCTTGGACGTAGAATGCGCCAAAGGTGGTGTTTGCTTTATACATATCAAAATTGGCACCAAAACCCGATGTTCCAGCCCATGGCTCATCAATATCAAGAACTTGAATTTCTGTCAGCGTATTTTCAAATCCGCCTTTGATCTTATGGCGCTTTAGCGTGCGGTATGTCCAATCAACATCAAATCGATAGTTATCGCTGGAAATATTATACCATTCGGGTGCAAAACCGGTATCGTAAAATTCGTCGCCATATGAAATGGTAATATTCCCGTCTTGATCTATAACGGTGTAGTTGATGGGATCTAAGTCCAGGCGTTCTTTATATTCATTCCAGTGCAGGTCCTGGACGGCGCTATGTTCAAGAGTTAAAAACCTACCCATGGTGATTTCATAAAACGATTGGGTGCTCAATGTATGGGTCCAGTTCAAACTTATCAGCCGTGTTTCACGTGTAATTGTATTATAATTATCTAAAATTTTCTGGTATGTATAGGGGTAGTAGGTAGATGAAAATGCCCGGGGCATAAAAAAACCTTGATTAATATTCAGAGAAATATCATAAGACATACTCAATCTTTTCTTTGGATTAATTCTCCAGGTAAGTTTATAAAGAGCATGCCAGTCATTGTTTTCACGGGGGGCCAGTGCGGATAATAAACCATCTTGAGTTTCTTCACTCATCCCTGGGATTGACCAAAAGCGATGCGGATAAAGTTCCCGGGCAGTGGGTAGATTTCTGTCATACATTTTCCCATATCCATTAATAAAAATGGAAAATGTTCCGGGTAAATCGACACCCAGCTTAGGTAACAACCATTCAATAATCGGATCCGGTCCGCCAAGATTAAATTCGATTCTATCGGTAGAATAATGGGTAATTACATCCTGTTCTAACCCCCAATTATCGCTAGAGTACTTGACGGTACCCTCATAATGATCCCGGCCATCCTTCAGCTTTATATTTATAATTCCGGACATGGCCTGACCATATTCTGCATCGTAGCCGCCGGTGATAATTTCCAATTCTTGGATTGCTTCCGGATTGATAAATAGATTTCCTGAATAACCGGAGAGCGGATCTTTTATGGATTGGCCATCAACAATAAACATACTTTCATCAATGCGGCCGCCGCGAATATGAATTTCATTATCCTGAGTGGATACGCCTATTTGTTCCGCCAAAATATCTTCCACACTGGAAACAACTCTGTTTGCAATATCCTCACTGGTAATGCGGACGACACTCGCTGTTTCATCCACATCAAAGAGCGGTTTTGACCCAATGACAACTACTTCTTCACCCAACGTCAGGACTGTTTCTTCCATATTGAAATTCAGTACGGTGGGGCCACCGGATTTTACGCTGATACCCGTTTGAAGCAAAATTTTATATCCGATGATGGATGCTTCAATGTCATGCGTTCCAAATGAAATTCCGGTAATACGAAAATTGCCGTCCAAATCGGATGCAGCGCCATAATACGTTCCCTTAACAATGACATTAACACCGACAAGACCTTCATTGGTTTTTGCATCAATAACCCTGCCGGAAATAATTCCGGTGTTTTGGGCAAATACCATAAGTGGAATAAATAAAATAAGCCAGCGGAATCTCATTCTGCAAATTCCTCATTTAATACATAATCGATGAATCCTTTTGCGGAAATACCACCATCTAATACTGGGACAGAACCATTATGCATGGGAATTGAAAACAAAACAACTTTACCCGATTCAACAGTTGGTGATACCTGAAAACGACCAAGGCTGCACACATTGGGTGAATCAGTCCACTCATCAGATCCATCACCTTCTT
>ERZ813253.481-NODE-481-length-14077-cov-3.577061_pt1 | contig 14077 bp, 10 predicted proteins | sample MGYA00520893_ERZ813253 | MGnify/ENA primary metagenome ERZ813253 (study PRJEB31669, sample SAMD00080414) | marine metagenome | biome: oceanic hadal pelagic zone biome; feature: marine hadalpelagic zone; material: sea water | place: Pacific Ocean:Izu-Bonin Trench...
GTTTGGGTTATACCAAGATGAGGCAAGCATTGTTCGTGCCCAAGCATACGCAGCATCTTTGTCTTTCTTTCCGTTGAGTAATGCATCGAACTTGGCTGAATTCAATCCCATGTTGTTTCCATACTCTGCAGTAAAGTTATCAATAGCTGCGATCCACGCATCCCATTGGTTGCTCTCAACAGCAGCCATATGCACAGTTCGCATCTCATCCATGGCACGATCTTCTGCTTGTTCTGCTGCAAACGCTTCAGCAACTTGGGCATGCTTTTTTTCAAACTCTGCAGCAGCGGCGGCAAGATCCCACGTGCCATTGACAACTTGTTCAAGTGGTTCATCCATGTTCATGGGGTGACCAATCCACGCGAGCTTACCTTCGCCATTGATGATGAACGCAGTTGGAATACCACGTTGACCCGATGCTTCCATAAAGACGCGCGAGGTTGAACGGTCTGGATCAACAGCGACGGTGTAGCGCATTCGATCACTGTTTAGCATGTTATCGCTTTTATTTGTTTCTTCAAGGAAGTTTGTGACTGTTTCTAATTCCTTTTCACTTGAGACGCCAATGATTTTAACTGTGTCGCCATACTTGTCTTGTAAACTACTGAGGTGTGGCATCGAAGTAATACATGGTGGACACCACGTTGCCCAAAATTCCATGACATACACTTGACCATCTTCAAAATCGCCAATCGCATCACCCTTCACCCAATGATCAATTGAAATTGCAGGGGCATCATCACCAATTGCAAGAGGGGTGAGTGGAGTTTCTGCAGCGCCCACATTTGCTTCTATTGGGATGATTGGAGTTGCTGGAATAGACGCAGTTGTTTGGGTTGATTCGCAGCCTATGAGGGCTGCTGCTGTGATTGTTGCGAAAGCGAATGGGATTGTGCTTTTCATGGGTATCTTCCTTTTTATTTTAGACGTGATTGAACAGTGTAGCGTGTTAATTCACAGAAGATGCGAACAAAATAGTTACAACAAGGTCATATGCAGCGTGGGTGCCCGCAGCGATACCAAAACCTCGGTTTACGTAAATCAGGCTGAGATAAATACCTGCGAAACCAAAGAAAAGAAGGGCGCCAAGGCCGAGTGTTCCGAAATCGGGAAAGTCATGGTACATCGCAAATGTAACTGCAGAAATGATGATTCCTGCAGACAAACCTGCAACATTACTTTGCTTGAACACATTGCAAACAAGTGTGTGAACGCCTGTGATGAGAAGCCATCGGAATATGAATTCTTCGTAAATTCCTGCTCCGAGGCTCACTGCAATGCGTTCAGATAGTCCAAAACCAGAGATCACTGATGGGCTTGTTGCTACTGCTACTACTGTGAGCAATGATCCAAAAGCAAGCAGTGGAAAGGTAAGTAAGATCGATTCGACTGTCATACCAACAATCACTTTTGGTTCGACAGCCCAGCGGTCTTTTGACATGATGTGCTTGATTGCCAAGATCGTGACGATGGCAACACCACCTAGGAAGAGTCCCTGCGTTGGTGGCATGTCAAATCGTTCAAAAAATCGAATGAGAGCGTCGTGGGCTTTGATTTGAATGTTTTTGTTTGCTATGGATAAGGCAATTTCGTAGTACACAATCATTGGCAGAAGAAAGGCAAGGATGTACAAGGGACGTTTTGAGAGTTCTGTGTATTTTTGGCGTGATCGAGCAGTTTGTTTTGCGTGACGTAGTGGCTGAGCCATAACGCGCAATGATAGCGGTACCCGAGAAATGAAGAAGTGTATTTTTTGTAATTAACTCTGTTTGAGTTCAAGAAGGCGTTTGGAGTAACGGCTCTTCCTTCGTGCAGCAGTGTTTTTGTGAAGTGTGCTCGTGCAAGAAAATTTGTCAAGCAAACCACAGACTTTGCTGTATTCAGTCTCTGCAGTTTTTACATCTTTTGCAGCAATCGCATCTAAGAATGCCTTGGATTGATCTTTGATGCGTCGCTTTCGCCAGTGATTCATGGCGCGGCGTTTCGCATTTTGTCGGACAGTTTTCTTTGCAGATATTGATTGAGGCACGTTTGAACTCCAAGTACAGATACATTCCCCAAACAGAAGGGGAACGCGGCATTATCGCACAATTGTTTAATCTGTCAACTCGCACGAGTGCCATACTCGTGCAAAACGCGGTGCCTAGCACCAAGAAGGCGCTTGTGGTACCCTTCGCGTCCTTGATAGGGGGACGCTGGCGGGTGTAGCTCAATTGGATAGAGCATCGGTCTACGAAACCGAAGGTTACAGGTTCGAGTCCTGTCATCCGCGTTTTTGGGGTAGATTTTCTTACACACCTTTAGCACTGTTTTTACACTCACTGCACTGGTATACTGCACTAATTGGAGCAATTCTCCATTGGTAAAAAATGGACAAAGTAGATACAGAACTCAAAAAGACATGCATCGATTCACGTCATTTGCAGTTAGAAAAAGCCCCATTGCCAGAATCTGGCATCCTAGCTGGGTGGCTACGCCAAATGCTCCTGATACGAGAATTTGAAGTTCGTACGATGCAGGCATATCAAAATCGTCTGATAGGTGGATTTTGCCACGTCTATATCGGTCAAGAAGCAGTTGCAGTTGGGTCGATCGCATCGCTGAACCCCGATGACCCAATTGTCCTCGCCTATCGTTGTCATGGGCACGCACTTACCCGAGGAATGGATCCTAAATATTGTATGGCAGAAATGTTTGGTCGCATCGGTGGATGTGCAAAAGGAAAAGGCGGATCAATGCATATGTTTGACGCCCCGCACCACCTCTATGGTGGACATGGAATTGTCGGTGCGCAAACACCACTTGGTACAGGTCTTGCCTTCGCGACAAAATATGAAGATGAAGTTCTAGATGATGGTAAGTCATCACATGTCACACTTTGTTACTTTGGTGACGGTGCACTCAACCAAGGTGCTTTTTACGAAGCAATGAACCTCGCAGGATTGTTTGATCTACCAGTCATTTTTGTATTAGAAAATAACCGCTATTCAATGGGTACTGCGATCGAACGTGGCACAACCATGGCACATGAACTACACACGAAATCCGATGCCCATGGAATCGAACACGCAATTGTTGATGGCAAAGATGTTCTTTCTCTGTATCAATCATTCAAGTCTATCGTTGACTGGTGTAGAACTGAATCCCGTCCTTTTTTCGTGGAAGCCCAAACATACCGGTACAAAGGTCATTCGATGTCCGATCCTAGGAAGTATCGAACAAAAGAAGAGGAAGCAAGGGAAGAAGAGTTAGACTGCATTGCTCGTTTAGAAAAATTTCTCTGCCAAGAGCACGACTTTACGCCTGATGGCATCAAACAACTGACTCGACAAGTAAAAACCCAAGTTCGCGAAGCTGTAGAGTGGGCAAAAAAATCACCTGAAACCCCAATGGAAGAACTATACAAGGATGTGTACGTCGATCACTGGGGACCATTTACAGGAACATCCAAGCCGCAAATGATGCAGGATGAAACGCAATGAGTGAGCGAATCATTGAATTTCGAGACGCACTCTGCGAGGCAATGTCAGAAGAAATGCGAGCGGATAAAAAAGTATTCTTGCTTGGTGAAGAAGTTGCGCAGTACAACGGTGCATATAAAATAAGCAAAGGCATGCTTGATGAATTCGGCCCGCGGAGAGTGATCGACACGCCGATCAGTGAAAGTGGTTTTTCCGGCATGGCTATTGGCGCTGCAATGCGAGGACTTCGTCCAATTGTTGAGTTTATGAGTTGGTCATTTAGCCTTGTTGCTGCAGATCCAATTTTGAATAACGCTGCAAAAATGTTGTATATGTCAGGTGGACAATTTGGTTGCCCAATTGTCTTTCGAGGAAACGACGGCGCAGGTGGGCAATTAGGTTCAACACATTCATGGTGTGTTGAAGCGATGTACGCGAACGTGCCCGGTCTCAAAATAGCAATTCCATACGACGCGTACGATGCTAAAGGCTTATTGAAAACTGCGATACGAGATGACAATCCTGTTTTCTTTTTAGAATCTGAGCGACTTCTTTCAATAACAGGACACGTTCCTGAAGAGGACTATACCGTCCCATTTGGGCAAGCCCTCATACGACGTCAGGGAGCAGATTGCACGATCATCAGTTTCGGTCGTCCACTTCACTTCTGCCAAGAAGCTGCAATCGAGCTCGCAAAGGAAGGGATCGATTGTGAAATTATCGATGGAAGAACAATCCGTCCATTGGATATAGAAACGATGGTTACTTCTGTGAAAAAGACAAATGCATGCGTCGTTGTGGATCAATCTTGGCCTTTTGCCTCAATTGGTTCAGAAGTGGCCTCTCAAATCCACAGATATTGCTTTGATGATCTTGATAATTTTGTGCATCGTGTTCACAGCGATGATGTCCCTACCCCCTATGCTTCCAATTTGGAGCAAGCATACTTACCAAATACGCGTAAAATCTGCGAAGCAGTACGCGGAGCAACGTACAACACGTAAAGGAATCTTCTCTCATGCCAATTGAGATCACAATGCCAAGGCTTTCCGACACGATGGAGGAGGGAACGCTTTTGCATTGGTATAAAAAAGTGGGAGATGTTATTTCTTCAGGCGATGTACTGGCAGACATCGAAACCGACAAAGCAACAATGGAATTACAATCGTTTGATGATGGAATTTTCTCGGAAATTATTGTGCAAGAAGGTGAGAAAGTTGGAGTTGGCAAAGTGATTGCTCTCTTAACGGAAGAAGATGAATCTCCTGCTCCAGAAGTTTCTGAACCGGAACCTGCTCCAATAAAACAAGATCATGAGCAAGGCATGACGATCAGTCCTATCGCACGTCGTTTGGCTGATGAGTACAAAATCGATGTACATAACATTCAAGGTAGTGGACCAAGTGGACGCGTCATCAAGCGCGACATCTTACAAGTTGTTGATACGACTAAAGAAACTTCCTCAGCGGCTGCAACAACCCAACCAGACGAAATTATTCAACCTCTAGTTTCAGAACCAGAAGTTGTTGCAACGTCTCATCCGATTGTTCCCATTGCTGCATGGCGAGAGAATCGATCAGAGCCGCTTTCCAATATGCGTCAAATTATCGCGAAGAAACTTGTTGAATCGAAGCAAACGATTCCTCACTACCAAGTCACCATGTCATTTGATATGGATCCCCTACTTGAGATGCGAGCAACGCTCAATAAACAACTTGCAAGTTCAGGAGTGAAATTATCGTTGAATGATTTTCTCGTGCGATGTTGTGCACTTGCAATGGCGGAACATCCAGCATTCAATGCTTCATTTGGTGGTGACTGTATTTACTATCATGGCCCAGTCAACGTAGGTGTTGCTATTGCGATTCCAGAAGAAAGAGGCGGAGGTTTAGTTGTTGGCACGATCAGAGATGCAGATCAAAAAAGTCTACGAGCAATCAGCCAAGAATGTGCCCGACTTTCAAATAAAGCAAAAGAGAAGGGCTTATCCATGGAAGAGATGAGCGATTCAACATTTACTATTTCGAATTTAGGAATGTTTGGAGTCGAACACTTCACTGCAATTATTAATCCACCAAACAGCGCAATTCTTGCAGTTGGTGCAGCAATTGAAAAACCTGTTGTGCGCAGCGGAGAACTTGTTGTTGGCCACGAATTATCTGCAACATTAAGTTTAGATCACAGAGTCATCGACGGTGCAATGGCCGCTCGATATCTAAAAACATTGAAAGACCTGATCGAAAATCCAGCAGCACTGCTGGTCTAATTTTGAGGAGTTCAGTCATGACATCCAAAACACAAAAAGACATACGCCCAAGAATTTATGATGGTGATGGCGACACGCTTATGGAGGCGGATCGGCAATCAAACAGGTTGGTCATCATGCCAGTAGGTGATCCTCGTGAAGTAGATTCTTCGAGAAAAAGAATTCGAATTCAATGGGGACAATTCTTACTCAACGACATGTTGACGAGCAAATACCGAACACTTGTTTGTGGTGTAAATCCAGTTGATAATAGCCGTGGCATCATCAATTTGATTGCCCAAGCACTCCCAACAAGTCAGTGGGATAATGAGAGTATTACGAAATATGCCAAGGGGTATGCGGAACTATCACCAGAAAAAACACTCGTCTTGAAGTATGACATGGATGACGTCAAAGTCTTTGCATTGCTGCGACCTCGTAATCGAGATGTATTTACGTTAGAAGAATTCAAAGCAGGATTCGAAAAAGTTGCCCAAATGGCTGAAGGAAGAAGGGACCGGATGCCAATGGCAAGCGTGAGTTTTCTTGGCGCAAAGTCGAACCGTCTTGTAGACGAACATGGAAATGAACCAAGTTTTGAAACTGTTTTGCGAACAATGTTCGAAGCAGGGTATCGCGGTGATGTATATCCTTCTGTCCGGATGTGGGAACTTGCCCCAACAGGAGTGTTTGCAACGTATCCTTTCCCCGACAGTTTGAAAGTCATGCGTTCTGGTGGATTTTGACCTAGAACCGCAGCATTTCTATTAAAAGTGAAAGACGCTTCGCGTTAGTTCGTACCAGCAAGCCTACGGACCGTCATGACAAATGACGCGGCGATTGATCGGAGTAACCCCCAACTAGCCAAAATCCAAATTGCACCTGCAATTGGCGCACTGACAACAAGTGCGATGCTTGTTTGGGTGACACCTTCTTGGATGAGTGAAGGAAAGATTACACTTGCAGGCGATGTTATCGCAATCAAGTATGGAATTGGTGAGAGGCTTGCAACGAACGCACCGGCAACACCCATGCTTCCAGCGGGCGTCATACAGATTCCAAGACCAAATGAAATCGCGAGCATCATCATCAAGGTGCTTGTAATTGCGCGGATTGAGCCCTTACTTCGAAGTGACCACTGTAAACCAAGTGTTACGCAAAAGGAAAGATATGGGATGAGTACTAAGGGGAGTAGCATTGCTGGTCCCCACAGTGCTAAGGGGATTTTCATCTCTCCTTCTTGCATACCAACTGGGATGTCGGAAACAAAAGAATGTTCACCACTAAAGAACGCGATGAATCCCACGATAAACATTGAAATACAGGGAGTCGACGCCATCGGCAACAAGTGGATAACGATTCCGTGAACTTTCCCAGTGAGGTACGTGCGGGGAGTCATGGATGTTGTCAACAAAAGATCAAGTGAACCATCTTCGCGTTCTTTGGTAATAGAGGAGGCCGAGACGTAAATCGCAGCAAGAATGACAATGATGATCTCTGCACCAATGATGATTCCAATCACTGCGCGGTAGATATCAGCACTCCAATATTTTGTTAAAAAGAGTGTTGATGTCACAATAACAATGAGTAATCCAACTGCTAAAAATCCCCACCTTCCAAAGAGTGAACTCATGTTGCGATGCCGTGTGACTCTCTCACGCCAAGCAATTGGATTCCCCGAGACAAGTTTTGGTCTGTACGAGGTTGGCATGGTTCGTTTCAGCAGTCTCGAATGCTGTTTTGAACGATCGCCCAATTTTCTCACCTGAAGTGATGCCCAGATCACGATGGCGAAACTAATAATCACAGTGAACCAGCACCATGCAGAGACAGGGTTTGTCAATGCAAAGCCAAGTGGCCATGTTACATCACTCGAATCAGGTATCACATATGATGTTGGAAAGAGAAGAGCCTCGAGAACAAGAAGTGGATTCAATGGAGTCAACATGGTTGTCCAAGAATCGGGTGATCCTGCTGAAACAGGGACTCGTAGTCTGTGATCGAGAGCCCATGTGATTGCGAGGTAACAAACGGTCACGACAAAAAATGTAATCACAGCTTTCCGACCGGCAGTTCTCGTGACGCTTGTTGCAATAGCACATGATCCTATAAGCATGGCGAGGCAAAACGCAATGAGTTGTGTCAATAAGATTGTCTCTCCGCGAACCCCGCCAAAGAATTGTGTAATAGCCATGAGTGGAAGTGCACTGAGTAATAATGTTGCAACAAAGAATAGTCTCCCTAGTACATTGCCAAGAATAATTTGCAGTGCTGAAAGCGGTGTAGTGAGCATGATGTCCCACGTTCTGGGTTGTGCTTCTTTCGAAATTGCACCTGCCATAAAAATGGGTGTGAGTAAACAGATCAATAGAAGTTCCACAAATGCAAGAAATGTGAAAATTTGTGCGCTTTTTGCTGCTAGATCGCGAAGCGAAAGTCGCCCTGATGCCAAGATTGTAAAAAGTCCAAGAAGAAGGTTGAAGGCTAACAACGTGACAAATCCAGTCCGAATGAAATAATCGCGATTTCTTCTTGAAGCCGCTCCAACGAGCCTGATCGCGATTGGATTGAGGACTGTGAGCCGTAATGCGGCGTGTAAGACTCGTGGTAGGGGGATTTGGCTCATGTTTGGCAGTGGTTGAGGTCTTGACGTGAGGTCTGAAGCATGGAATACTATCAACCATAATAAAAGTTACCGCAAATTTCTTGCGGTGTCATCGTTTTTTCGACCTAAAGCATCAATTTGCAAGGGTCGGTTGTTCCGGCGTCTGCCGGCAGTAACGCCTAAATAGCACCAAAACTAATAGGGTGCACAGGGGAATGTGGGGATTTCAGCGTTACTGGATAGATTGATTGAGTATTTGGACATCATTTTGCTACTGGAATTGAAGCAAAATGAACAAAAAGTAAAGAACGAGACGAACGGTATGCGTTCGTCCTCATGCACGCATTACTTAGTCAATGTTTGGCATATACCCTATAGGGTGTGCCTCGGCAATCGTCACTCCAATGCAGCAGGTTTTTTCTCCCACAGGAGGGTGGTTTTTTAGCCGCAAATACTTATGCTCGCAAATATTGTTCTAGAAATTGGCATTGGGGTAGGTGGGTTACTTCTTGGTGGGGTTGGAGGTTGGTTGTTTTTGCGTGCAACGGCAGGTGGCACGATTCGCCTTGCAAGGCGTGAAGCGGAACAAATAATCACCGCTGCTAAAACAGAAGGCGACGCGGAGAAGCAAAAAATTGAACTTGAAACCGAACGGCAAGCCAACAAGCGTCGAAATGCTTTAGATACTGAAATCGCCGATGCTCGAAGTGAAATCAAGAAAGATCAAGCACGCCTCGAGAAACGCGAAGATAATTTGGACAGCAAACTCGATCAAGTGGCTGAACGTCAAACGAAATTGGATGAAATGCGTTCGTTACTTGATACCCAGACAAAAGAGTTGGACGAAGCCCAAGAATCTCTAACAGGACGAATCAGTGAACTAAAAAAGCGTCTTGAAGAGGTTTCAGGTATGTCAACCGAACAAGCAAAAAATCAACTCTTAGAAGAAATTCGCCAAGATACTGAACACGATGCAAATGAGTTGATTCAGCAAATTGTTGAAGAAGCAACAGAGAACGCTCGATCTAAGAGTCGAGAAATCACCTTGCAAGCAATTCAAAGATATGCTGCTGAACATGTCGCAGAATCAACAGTGCGATCAGTAAAAATTGCATCTGATGACATGAAAGGTCGTGTGATTGGACGAGAAGGCAGAAATATTCGAGCACTTGAGCAGGCAACGGGGGTGGATATTCTTGTTGACGACACTCCCGGAATTATTTCTGTGTCTTGCTTTGACCCAATCCGCCGAGCAATTGCAGCGAGGTCGCTTGAGAAACTTGTCGCTGATGGTCGAGTGCATCCTTCTCGAATTGAAGAGGTCGTTGAGTCTGTTCGATTAGAAATTGATGAGCAGATCATCAAAGAGGGCAACGCAGCTGTAATGGAGGCTAACATCCGAGGTCTTCATCCCAAAATTGTTAAAGCAATGGGTCGGATGCATTTTCGAACCAGTTATGGGCAAAATATCTTGCGCCATTCGATTGAAGTTGCATTCCTTTGCCAAATCATTGCAGATGAACTTGGACTTGACAGTGAACTTGCTCGACGTTGTGGATTTTTGCACGACATCGGTAAGGCGATGGATCATGAAGTTGAGGGAACACACCCGCAAATTGGTATGGATTATTGTAAAAAGTATGGCGAAAAGGCGGAAGCTGTGTTGAATGCGATCGCTGGCCACCACGGCGATGTTCCATCAACAACGCCCTACACTCCAATTGTGATGGCTGCTGATGCAATTAGCAGTGCAAGGCCCGGGGCTCGTCGTGAGTCAATGGAGGCTTACGTGAAACGACTTGAACAACTAGAAGCGATCGCCAAAGAACAGAATGGTGTTGATGAATCTTATGCAATTCAAGCGGGGAGAGAAGTTCGAGTAATCGTTGATGCAAAAAGTGTTGGCGATGGTGAGGCCTTTGCAATGGCCAAACGGATCGCTTTACGAATTGAGGAAGAGATGACTTTCCCAGGCGAAATTAAGGTTACAGTATTACGAGAAATTCGCGCAGAAGCGACTGCGCATTAAGCATCACTGCAAAGGGATCAGGCATGGCAATCAAAGCAAATGAACTTAGGCGCGGTCAAGCACTTATTTTCGATGGAAATTTACAAATTGTGATTGGCACAGAACATGTAAAGCCCGGAAAGGGACCTGCGTATGTTCAAGCGAAAATGAAAAACCTTGAAACAGGAACGATTAAAGTGAATCGTCTCAACTCATCTGACAAAGTCGAAGACGTCAATATTGACAAGAGGAAAATGCAGTTCCTCTATGACAACAGTGGTCACGGTGCTGGTCCATGGGTTTTCATGGACAATGAGACATACGAACAACTTGAACTTGATAAAGATGTGATTGACAAAGATCAATCGCAATGGTTAAAAGATGGTATTGAAGTGTTGGTGATGATGTTTGATGGAAGATCACTCGGTGTCGAATTACCTGCATCTGTGGAATTAACAATTACCGAAACAATTGATCAACCCAAGTCAGCAACTGCGACGAATCAGTTAAAAGAAGCAACAGTTGAAACGGGTGCAAGAGTTCGCGTTCCGCCTTTTATTGAGATTGGTCAAGTCATCAAGATCAATACCGAGACGGGCGAATATCTCGGGAAGGCGTAACGCTGCAACGGCTCAATGAAATTCGAGAGATGCTTGAACAGCGGGGGCTATCTCCGCGACACCGCTTTGGGCAAAACTTTTTGCACGATCACAATGTGCTTACAAAATTGGTAGATGCTGCAGACCTTTCACAGGGCGATGTAGTATTGGAAATTGGCCCCGGAACAGGGATTTTGACAGAAGTATTGCTTGAAAAGGGGTGCCGCGTTGTTGCATGTGAACTAGATCGTGGTTTGGCCGATTTGGTTGAAGAGAGGTTAGGAAGTTCTATCACGCTCATTCGTGGTGATTGCCTAAAAAAGCGTCATTTGAATCTGGAGATTGCTGATGCACTTGGAAATTCACCATGGAAATTAGTATCTAATTTACCCTATCAAATTGCTAGCCCGTTAATTGTTGATCTTCTTGCAAACTATCCAAACTGTGTAGGAGAGTACGTCACCATTCAACTAGAAGTAGCACAACGTTTGATGGCCTGTGTAAATTCTTCTTCTTGGGGGGTACTTTCAATTCTTACGCAACGACTTGCTGATGTATCGTTGATTACAAAGGTACCTCCTACATGTTTTTGGCCTCCACCAAAGATCATAAGCGCGTGTGTTTCTATTGATCGCAAAACGACTTTTCCTCCTGCGGAAAGTGAAGCATTTGCAAGATTTGTGACCCAACTATTTACGAAACGAAGAAAGCAACTTGGTTCGATACTTGGACGTGATACGAAGTTTCCCGCCGGCATTTCTGCATCCGCGCGTCCTTCTACATTGACAATTGAACAACTTGAGTCGCTATGGCGAGTTTGTTTGAGTTGAATGCTTCGATTGTCCCCCGAATCAGAATTTCAACAACCGAAATGCAATCCCAAATGAGGTTTCATCTCTGATGCTGTTATGTGTTACAAGCCCAACAAGATCAAAATCAGGATAGTGTCTTGTCAAAGTTAGTCTCAGCGATTGCAAGTCTTCTTCCTTCAGGTTCCACGTTGGAGTAGCGTGGAATGAGTATCGCTTACTTAATTTATATTGAACACCTAAAGCGAGGTACTGGTCATCATTGTTTGCAATTTCTCTATATTCGATGAAGGTTCTGACATCTCGCCCATGATCAAGTTCCGCTCCAATAGAACCGCGAACCATTCTTCCATTGTCAGTGAGCCACGTACCGTTGCCAAGGAATGCAACACCATCGCTGATTTGCCAAACACCACTTGCCATCACTGAATCTTCTAGGGAGGAGTACTCAGGTCGCCAACTAAAAAATTGTGGGGTGTCATATCGTCTTGTTGCCTTGTCATCAACAGTCAGAACTGCAACATCAACAGTCAACCAATCGACCTCATACCAACGCCCCGGTCCTCCTCGCCACGTTTGCAATCGGTTCTTGACACCAATCCACGCAGCAGTACCAGTTGAGACATTATCTACGAGCGCATCGTATTGCGGGATAGAGGTTGGGTTTACGCTTCCACTCCCGTACCAAATTGTTGCATAAGGCTCGATGACGTGTCTAAGGCGGTGCAGATCAAGGATGTCGTTGTGAACATCGTTGAATATTCGCTGGATTTGTGTTGAAGCACGAACGCCAATGGTTGAAAACCACTTTGTATCGTCCTCACTTGCATCATTATTATTGAACGGTACATCTGCTTGCAACGTTCCAAAGGGAGCAATTTTAAAGTCGCCTATCGTGAAGGGAGCAGTAAATTCATGACGCGTTACAAATCTATTTCGGTACCCTTGAGTTAGTCCGTCTGCTGCCAATAAATCGGAGAATTGCTGGTTATTTCCTAAGTAAGACCCATCTGGGAATGTGAATGCTCTTCGTTTTAAACCATTGGATGCAGGTGTTCCGCCTTGAAAAACCATGCGTTCTCTTGTGATTCGAGTTTCACTTGACCACGTTAGTGCACCATTAAAAAGGTCATCACCATATCGAAACAAACCAAGTTCTGGTGATTTTTCAACCGAGTATTGTCTTGAAGCGAGAAGCCAACTGTTTGAAATGAACTGATTGACATCGTAGGAAGCAAGTGCAGTAAAAGCCATATTATTTTTCTGATACTTCGCATACAGACTTGTCTCATACTCTCTCCGATTTCTAAATTCTCCTCGTTTCCAAACGGAGATGTACGTCGGATCACTGATGTAACTGAGTTGACCTTGGATCTTCCAATGACCGAATTTTGTTTGGTCATCCCAGAGTACATAGCCTCGCTTTTGGTCTTCCACTGTCATTTTAATTCCCGAAGATGTTTTTTGTTCTCCTGAATCTGCCAAGAAGTACATATCGAGATGACCAGTGTGGTCTGCTAATGCGTAGTGCGTATCCAACCCAATGCCAACACCTCGTTTTTCAAAGCCATCAATGTTGATGTCTGTAGATATTCCTTCTGGGTTTTTGATACCCCAGAGCGTAAAGAGATCCCACTGGGTCATGAGAAAAGAGCCACGCATTTTTTGATATCCGAAATTAACATTGTGCAGTGGAATCTCGTCTGCTTTACCAGCATAATATGGCCAATACGCAATTTGTAATCCACCCATTCGCAGGGTGTTATGTGTACTCTTCACGAACATACTCCCATCAGGCTTTTCAGTGATGTTCAGTTTCGCAGAACCAATGGCTAAATCCGGAGTTGCGAATGAACTTGTTGAAACTTGTACACCTTGGGCATTCCATTCATTTTCTGCGATTTGTTGCATTTCTTTTGCACGAATAAAAAGTGGAACTCTCCCCCCCATACCGTACGTTCGTAGTACCGACTCGACGAGCATTGCTCTGTCAGTTTCAAAATCATAATATGCTTGGGGTGATCGAACGAGGTATTGCCCATGATTTGAATCAATAAGTACATTGCCTTCAAGGTAAATACCACGAATATCTTGTGCTTCAACTCTACCCGCAGCCATATCTCGAATCGATCCGGGATCAGTAAAAACTACAGCACGGTCGGCTGTCATTTGCATGTCGTCTATACCAGAAGTTGATCGGAGTTCTAGAACTACATTGCCAACAATAGTAATGACATTCTCAGCATCACCGGTGTTGAGTTCAACTTGATCAGCGGTGATAGACATGACCCCAGTTCTTGATTGGAGCCATGGTTGTTTTGTTTGTTTGATTGGGACCTTTGAGATGAGT